>Ga0265297_10004734_pt1 | contig 21754 bp, 34 predicted proteins | sample Munlanlwell13791_FD_192502 | JGI IMG/M metagenome (GOLD analysis project Ga0265297, IMG submission 192502) | Leachate microbial communities from a municipal landfill in Southern Ontario, Canada - Leachate well 137-91 | ecosystem: Engineered > Solid waste > Landfill > Unclassified | place... | reverse complement strand
CTATCTCGTTCTCATATGATTTAATACGTTCGTACATATGATTAAACTGATAATAAGCAGATGATGTACATATTATTTTATTTGATGAGGTGCCACTTTTTTCATCATCAAACTCATCTTCAGAAATGTATCCTTTTTCTAACTGCTCTTTTAAATATTTTATTTTTTTAACGTTCTCCATAGGCGAACTTGTAGTAGCACCCATGGGACGTATAACCATATCAAAAATCTCTTTTGGTATTTGAGCAAACTCGTCAGCTAAAATACAATGTCCACGAAGACCTCTTATCTTAGCACCGTCGTTTCCAAGTGGATAAGCTTCAACAGAAGAACCTGGTTTATCCCCCACCCCTCTAAAAGTAAGATAACATCTATCAGAACTTATTATAGGTCTCTTATCACATGCTTCTCTAAGAATAGGAGAGTTAGTATATCTTTTATCAACCTCTTCAAAAATCATCTTTGAGTTATGACTTATAAAACCATTAGAGAAGTACTTCTCTTTCTCATCTACTGTAAAATCATATGTTTCTTCAAAATCATATGAAACTTCTGAAACCTCGTTTAATATAAATCTTTGCTCTATTTTATTTTCTAATATACAGTGATTTAAAATATTATCAAAAGCTCTAATACTTATTTCATCATCCACAACCAAATCATTATCATCTATTCTTGTAATAACATTTAAGTCTAATAAAGTTATTTGAAACTTAAAAATATTTTTTAAAGCATTATCATCTAAAAATCTAAATCTTAAATCATTATTACTATTACTTATAACTTTACCACTATAAAAATCTTTATATAGTTCGTCTAACGTATTACAAGATGAATAACACCCAGCGACTACAGGAACACTATCCCCTGTACTTATTTTATCTAATGTAATATATGAACCATCCAGTAATAAAACCATATGATCTAACGCACCACCTAAAGTATACCCTCTTCTTGTTTTAATCCTTTTGACATTTGTTTTAGGGTTTATGTAAAATCCTAAACACTTAAACATTCCTTCATCACTACATAAATAATCTGGCTTGCTTACAAGTTCAGAAACTTTTTTAAATCCTTTATTTGTAATAACCCAAGTATCACCAACAACGCACTGACGAAACGAAGGACTCATCAATAGAACTTTAACACCCGCATTTAGCATAGCATACAAAGTAGAAATAACGGACAGCAAGGCCGTTTTCCCTCCTCCACGTCCAGCAGTTACAAGAACGTATGGTTTAAACCACATATCCTCAAATAGCACTCTTTGTGGTGCTGGCATTTCAAACCCTAATAAATCTTCAGCCGCTATAACAGGATGCTGCTTATAAAACTCTAATAACTCAAAAGCTTTGTCTCCAAAGTCTTTGAGTTTATTATTTGCTATTGTCAAAAACTACTCCGTACCTTCTCTTTTAGATTTCTTATCTAAATATTCTTTATTCTCTTTTTCCAGGTCATCAATACGTTTTTTAAAGTCTTGCTTCATCTTTTCATCATAAGCAAACACTATATCCGCTATAGAAAAGTTCTGCTTATTTTTAGGATCTATTCTGTCTACTCGTCTATTTGAAAGATTACCCTTAATAGTAGTAGAATGTTTTCTAAGTTTTTCTATAGTAGCTGATATGTCTAATAAACCTCTTGGGTCAGCATTACCTTTTTCATCCGCTTTATTAACCGCAATGAGAAGGCGTTCTTCTAATACTGTATTTTTAACTAAACTAATAACATCCTCAATATCAGAAGCTGACAACTCGTCGAAATCGAAACCAACGAGATATGAGTTAATCATATTATAAAATGACTTTTCTTCTCTATTATTTCTAAAAATATTTTTACTTGGAAGAAAAATCTTAAAGTTATCTTTACTTACACCTACTGGAAGTTTAATATAATCAAAAGGATCTATAGCTTCTCTTTTTTCTTGCGAAACTGGTTTTTGTACCTCTTGATTAACTTCCTCTTTCCTAACTCTTTTAACTGTATTAACTCTTACTTGTGGAGGTGGATCTTCCTTCACTTCTACTTCTTGTGGAGGAGGACCACCTGACCAAGCTGTATTAGCTATGGCAGTAAGAATACTTACACCAAGTTTACTATCTATTCCTATGTTTTCTTCTACAGGAACTATTTTCTTTTTTCTTCCCAAAACTATTTTCCTATAATCTCTATATCATCAGCTGAAAATGAAGCATCTGTTTCTCTACCAAACAGTTCTACCTTTATTGTCAGCTTATTACCGTTTATAGCAATAACAGTACCTTTAAAACCCTTCATAGGACCAGCCATTACTTCTACTTTGTCGTCCAAGTTAACACTCTTATCAATCACGTTCCAGCTCTCTTTTTCTCTCATAACATCAACTTCACTATCTTTTATAGTGCCCACATAGTTATGAATAAAATCATTAGCTTTGATCTTTTGATGAACTATGTTTCCTTCATCAGCATATCTTAAAAATACGTACCCGGAGTAAAGTGGAAATCTTTTCTTATAAAGCCTAGTACCAACTTTCTTCTCTTTCAGTACGGTTGGAAAAAACACTTCCTTAACCTCTGGAACCTCGGTATCCAGGTAATGCTTAACCAGATCAAACTTACCATTACGAACAACCCAAATATTCCATTTCTCTGTGCCCATGAGTGTTAATCCTTTTTTGGTGGTTTGGTACGACTTAACTTTTTACAGTTATCACAAATAACCATCACCGTATCTTCTGTAATAAATATGTCTTTTCCACACTCTGGACAAACAAAATAAACATTATTTGCTTTACTCTTTTTAAGTTTTGAAAACTTAAACGGTAAATCTTTATTATTATCTAAATACTTGCTGTCTCTATGTATTCTTTCTTTATAAGCTTTTGTACCCATTGCAGCGGCGTTGGGTGCTTCTCTTGTAATACTTTCTGACATTTTTTAAAACTCCTACTCTACATTTTTGATAACAAATCGCTTTTACTTATTGCTGGTTTAACTACATTGGGATTTAATCCTCTATCTGTAGTTATATCGTAACCTTCTTGAAACTGATTCACACGAACGTGCCTATTTTCATCAGGACCTCTCCAAGGATTATCTAAGTCGGCAACAATAGTTGGTACTGGGTATTTTCTTATTGGTTTTCTTACAAAGATATCACCACCTGCTGGCATTGCTTTCACCTTTGAATAGAAAACATCATACTATCTATTTGGCTATATAAACCTTTTAAACTACCGTTATTGTTTAAAATATAATCCCAGTTTTTAAAGTCATCCATCGATACCTCTGATTGATGACCTGTTTTACCACCAACCATTTCTACATCCCTTGTAAGACGTACTAAAAAACCATTAAAATCTTTTACTAAGTAAGCCTCGTTTAAAAACCGTATATCACTTATAACAATATCTTTTCCTGACGAAAACTTATTTTTTACTATATCAGAATGATACGAACTACAAACAAATCTTATTATATCTGTTCCAACAAACTGGAGTATCTCACGCGGTGTATTAAGAACCTTCCCAACAAATAAATCATAATCACTAAAATAAACTAAATGAGTTCTTCTCATCCAATCTATAATACCATCTATATGAAACTTATCAACTATTACAGGATCACTAAATCTCTTACATTTAAAATCTTGCTCACTTACTTCTCTAAAACTTAAGGAAAAAACATCCATAACCATTAGTTTTAAGTTATAAGCAAAACCAACTTTCTCATCAAAATGATAATGGGATATTAAATAATCAGCAGTAGTATCTTTTCCAGAGAGTGCTTTACCTGATAAACCGATTATCATCCCAACCTCCCCAAATGCTCGAGAGTGTTTTTAAAAAGAACAGGACCACCAAATACATTTTGCGCGGGCGGCGGAGATGTAGATAACTCATCCGGAGCGAGCGACATAGCTAAATAATACTTTGCGCAAGCAAGATTGTTAACTACTCTCACAGAACAAGTTTTATAAAAATGCTCGTCGCATAAACAGATATTATTTTCACTGTCAACAAATGCTATTTTAATTAAAACTTTAGATTCCATAAAAATGCTCCTCTATCACCTGCTATTGATAAGATGTTTTTGATACAGATGTGAAGATTCAGTAGCCCTATCAATGATTTATCAAAAAGAATCTATAGTCCTAACCTGATCCTATAGGTTAGGACACGCGCGCGCTACGCGGGCGCGTTGAGGAATAATGCATTGTATCTTATACCGGTTACTACCGCAGTAGTTACCGGTAACAAATGCATTCCTAGTTACCGGTAACTAGCGCTGTATTACTTCGTAATACAGCGCAATAAGTCTTATAATACATAAAACTAATACATTCTTAAGAGGGCTATATAGTCTTGGATATTGGTATAGACTACAGGTATAGATTATGTCTATAAGTACATTTTTATGGGTGAAAGAGCAAAATGTATTATATGCCTTAAACGCGTCTAAACAGGCCGTAGGAGGGTTTCTATATTGGTTGGTACAAGTACGTAGGCTCGGATACAAAAACAGCCAGAAGGACCGTTTCTGGCTGTTTAAAGGCATTCTTGTGCTGCTGCGCTCCGCACATGTGCGGGAACAGCAGCTGTTAGTTACTAGTCGCCGCTTACAGGACCAGTAGAGCGTACTTTGGTGGAGAACTTACCAGTGCCTGCACCTTCACCAGCCGGGTTACCACGCATAACCTCAGTCTTGATTCCAGATATAGTCACTTTGGTAGCTACACCATTCTTCATCATAACGAAAGATGTGCTCATAAAATACCTCCGATTTCAGTGGACCCACTTTACAAGTACAAACACCATTGTTTGTACTACCGGTTTAGTTAATCTTCAAACTTTAAGGGTTTAACGTTTCTTGCTTGCGGTACTGTACGTCCGTCTTTTTCAACCATTTCAATATCGTACTCTACAAGCTGATTTTTATTAAGAGTTTTATAACCCTCCATGTCGATGTACTTGTAGTGAACAAATATATCTTCACCGTTAGGACCGATTATAAAACCGTAACCCTGTTTACTGTTGAACCACTTTACTTTATTGCGCTGCGTCATAATAATAAACCTCCAGACAACATATTTAAATAATAAGCTGTTGATTTTACGCACTTATAGCGTAAAGCAAAACAGCTAGAATACTAAAAATACATTGTCATATATAAGTATATGATAATATTATATATATGTGAATACTATCTTTTGGAGTTATATATTAAGCTGGTGTTCCATCTAAAGATATGGAGGTAAGTATTCTGGGGAGTGAGTTAGTAACTATTATCGTATCTTCCACATGAGATGACATACAGTTATTTTTTGACTTGATAGAAAAACCGTCCGTGTCTAAAATAATACTATTACCTTTTTCCATTACAATAGGTTCTATAGCAAGAACCATACCATAAACAAGTTTCATACCCGTTTTTGGTACTCCGTAGTTAGGAATAAACGGATCTGTATGTGGTTCTAAACCCACACCATGACCACCAAGTTCTATAGGTGTTCTATATTTATTAAGTTCTATAACTCTTTGTATTGAATATGAAATATCACCTACTGTATTATTTTCGATACACGAACTAATACCAGCTTTTAAAGCTTCATAAGCAGTGGATACTAAATCAATCTGTTTTTTATTTCCACCAAAAAGATAAGTTCTCGCTGCATCAGTACAGTTGCCTTGAAATGATACACCCACATCTACTGTAACTATATCTCCTTTTTCCATCTTTCGATCACACGGTAGAGCATGTACTATTTGTTCATTGAAAGAGATACAACTGGCAAAGGGATAGTTGTGTAGTCCTCTAAAAGAAGGAGTAGATTGGTTAGATATCATAAACTTTTCCATCTCATCATTTATTTGAAGAGATGTAAATCCAGATTTTAACATTTGTCTTGAAATATTAAGGCAGGAAGCTAATATCTGACCACTTTTTACAAGGCGGGATAAACTTAGTATTTTTTCTTCGGCCATCTATTTAGGGTTCCAAGAAGTTATTATTTTATTATTCATAAGTTCTTGGTATTTCTTATCTACCTGCTCATTCAGATTTGTAAACTCTGATATTATTTTTTGATAATCTTTATGATGAACAAGTTCGTATAACATAACTAAAGCTTGAGTGGGAGAAAGTCTGTGAACTTCCTCATTGTTTACAACTGCTATTAGTTCATCTACCTGGATACGCTTAAAATCATCAGAAAATGATTTTAGTATACTATCGCCTAAATCTTTAGATTTTTTTCTATGTTCTACTTTACCGTTTACGTATTCTTTATATGTGATGTTAGCTTTTGTCTTAAGTAAAGATTGGTTATACACTTCCTTTTCATATTCAGCTAATGCTTCTTTACCCTCTTTAAAGGTATTGTTTTGCTGGTTTTCCTGACCAGGAAGAACAGGATTACCATATTTATCAACCTGTATATTTTTATTTTTTTCTGGACAACCTTTACATCCCATTTTATGCCTCTATAATAAAAACTTTGTTAGACGGTTTGATAACTACTGTATTTTTTTCTACCTTATTATCTATTAAAACTGTTATACCAAATAATGTTTTTATGGTCCCGTTGTTTTTTATTGGCGTAGTAGCATCTGAATACATAGTGCTATTTTCAAGAAACTTTTCTATATTAAGGAAGGTATCTAAATCCATAGAAAAACTTGTATTAGTGTTTTTCTTCTTTACGGATTGGGCAGATACTAAAATATCCATTAAAAGTTTCATTTTATCTTGACCGCTTTTTTTATCTTCTTTCATATCCACAACCTTTTTTAATGTAAACTTAGAAATACATTTCATACATTCAAATGTAGGATTAAGCATACACGATGTTTTAGAATAATCTTTTCCGTCGGTACAATAAAGATCATCTAAATACATTTTACCTTCAACTTTATATTCTAAAAGTTCTAACCAACACAAACCATTCTGACGCATATATAGTTCATGCGGGTTAACACCCATTCTATTATATTTATCATTGTCTATTGGTTTTTGATTTTCTGTCATTTGTATATATTAAATATTTGAAACAGTATAAATACTAAACTGTTTTCAGGTTTAGGAGTTGGTAAAATATTTACGAGTTTTGATAAAGCATTAGCTGCTTTACTGGCGTTATTAAAATCCTGTGCTTTCTCTAATAACGAACGGAACCAACCAGCAAGAGATATTCGTATTGCTTCTGGTTCAGATTTTATATTCTTATAAATGTTCATTACAGAAGACCAAGAAGTCTTACCATAGGTTATAGACTTACACAACTCTATAACTTCTGAAGTCTCTACTTCGTTAATACCAGTTAATGTTTTTAATATTAAATCTTTATTTTCTATTCCAATATTTACTACTTGTTGTAAAGATACAAGCGCATTTCGTGGTCTACCATAGGAATATTCTACTACAGTATCTGAAATGTCAGCAGGTAAAGTAATATCTTCAAATAGACAAACACTATCTACTAAGAACTTTATTTTATCCTTACTAAGTAAATCAAACTTGTATTGTTCACATCTATTACGAACGGTTTTTATTATTTTGTTTGGGTCAGTACTACAAATAAATATATAAGCACTATCACCCAGACTATCCATTATTTTAAGTAGGGCTTCTTGTGCTGGGGTTGTTAATCCGTGACCTTCATCAAGTATGAATACCTTATTAGAGTTGAATATGGATAAGGAAGATAAACAAGTTCTTAAATCTCTTATATCATCAATGCCACGTGCATCAGAAGCGTTTATTTCTTTAACATCAGGATTGCTACCATTCATAATAGATAAACAACTTGAGCATTCACAACACGGGTTTCCGTTGTTTTTATTAGTACAGTTAACAGCCATAGCAAATGTGTTTGCTAGTGTAGTTTTACCTGTACCACTTTCTCCGTATAGAAGAAAGCATTTTAATCCGCTCTTACTTAGTACTCTCTGTTTTAAACCATTAACAACAGCTTCCTGACCAAGTACATCATCAAATGTATACGGTCTATACTTACGAGTAAAATCACCTACACCTCGTGGAAGTACCATTTAGTTATGCTTTCTTTTTGGTTGGTTTTTCTTCAAGGAAGGATAAATCAAGTTTATTTTCATAAATGTGTCCTGATTGTTCGGCCCAAGACAAAAAACTTTTAACTACAACTTCTATAGTTAGGTTATCCAAAGAAGGGAATACATTTATCCCATCTTTGTATTTACTGTCGATATAATCATATTGAGCTTTTTGTAGAAAACTACTTGGCATCTTCATTTAAATTTTAACACTTCTCTCGACAATATCTAAATAACTTCCATTGAGAGGGAAGCATAGGTAGGTTACTATGCTGCTCTTTTCTTCCTTGTCCAAACCAAACGGCACCACAAAGAATAGATTATAATCACCGTTTTCATCATTACCAACATTGCTAAGGTACTTAAAACTGGACCACAGCTTAGCGGCTGGTACCTTTATTAAGTTTTCGGTTTTCTTTTCTTCCTCAATCTTCTTTACTTCTTCTTCCGCAAGTTCGTCTATAGCTTTCAGTATTTCCGCTTCTGTCATTGGTTTTTTAGGATACCCTTCACTATCTGTTCCTATCATCCTATCTACTATCTTTTTTAGGAAACTCATATGTTGTTCTCCTACTGTTTTCTTAGGTTCTTTTCTATAACGTGTCTTGGTGTCGTTCCTATTCCTACGTATACAATACCATCATTTTCTAAGAAAACGTAAGTAGGTAGCATACTGATATGATATTTACTTATTAACCCTACTTCATTACTATTTTCTACATTAATAATCTTTAAGTCATACTTGGAATGTTTACATACTTCTTCTATTATAGTTGCTACTGCTAAACAACTTGGGTAGTTAGGATTTATAAAGAGTAAACATTCTCTTCCAAGTACCATACTAAAACTCCGTATTATACAGCTTGTAATCCTCAACTGTTTTTTTCACGGCGGCTAAAAGATATTTGTTCTTCCCGTCTCGTTTTAGTTTACCATTATGGTAGAGAGTTTTAGAACGTCTTAGTACACCTTCTTTTATCTCTACTAAATAGTTGATCCAGTAGTATTCATCATCTGGATTAGCACTTATAACTCTTACTTCTAATACCTTCTGTGTCTTCATCTTAAAACTAACTCCTCTTTTTAGCCGCCCGAAAAGTTTTACTAGCGTTTCAAATACTCTTCATAATCAATATTATTAAGGTAGTTCATTTCTTTTTCAGTCATTCTATACCACAAGTAATCCATCTTGTCTAGTATTATATCCTCATCTTGTTCGGATAACGTATTATTCTCCCTACCTTCTAACAACAGCTTTGCTAACCTTTTATACTCTTCCATGGGTACCTCATATTTCTTATACTATCTAATAAGGCACGAATAAGCATATGTACACTGTTTAAAGCGTTGTTAGTGATTTTATCTTACCCACCAAATAGTTATTTATTTCTATATTTTTATAACTACCTTTGAACATGCTTTCGTTATTATTTCCAAAGTAACTTGTTGTTCTTTCTTTAAAATCAAACTCAATCTCTATCCATTGTAATTCTTTATACCACCCTAAACTAACTTTCTTGTCTCCTAAAAATATCAGTTCTGTATGTACTGTTTGGTTCTTAAAAATCCGGCGGCTAATAGAAAGTATTTTTATTAGTTCTTTGTAAGAAGAAAGGTTAAGGAAGAATAAACCAATAAGAATAGCCTTGACTAAAGTACACCATGATTTTTATTCCTTGTTTAATAATTATAAGGTTTAATAGTTCCTACAAAGTTTCAATCCATCCTCTTATAGAGCAAGTAGCTACAGCTGATGAATCTGTTGCTACAGCACTTATTTTTAAATCTACTCCAGCAGGAAACTTAGTAGGTGGGTCTAGTGTTCTATCTAATGACGCGTTGTAAAGAACTACTTCACTATAATCTTGAAAAAATCCTAGTTCTAAAACTGTTTTACTTCTATCATCAAATGTAGCTCTTGTATAAAAAGCTACTACTTTACTAACAGTAACAGCTGATGCTCCAAATGCTATTTGATTAATATACACTACTTTGCCATAAGGTACTGTGTATATTAGCTGAGAAGCTCTGTTCTTACCTATTCTTATACCGCTGTATTGAGTAGCACCATTCATTATTTTTATTTCGCCGGTTGGTTTTTTATTAGCCCCAACTTTGGTAACTCGCGTATAGTTTATTCTATAAATATCAGTAGCTATTTCAACCGGTGTAGTTCCATCTAAAGCAACTGTTTTAGATTTCTCAACAAAACCAGTAGTTAGGTAGTAAAGAGTTAATTCTTGTGCTCCAGCACCTCCTGTTTTATCATCCACATTGTCTGTGCTTTCCACAGTCATGGTGGTTGCACCGGTGGGCCATGTGTAAAGTCCGCTCAAGTATGGTGCTAAATCTACTTCTGTACCACCTACGGACGAGTGATATCCAATCTTGTAAAACGACGAATGATTATACACATCCCCTTTAGCTATTGAAGAAGTAAACGGATGAGAACAAGTACACAAGCATCCTCCGCTATCAGTTTTTACAGGTTTCTTACAATTACACGCATCGCATCCTTCAAGATTAACAGTTCCGCCCATTTTTTGTTCCCCCCCCCGATTTTCAAAATTTATACAACCACTCCCCATAAGTGGTATACCAAAGTAGGATGATGTTATCCTATTAATAATAAATAGTTAGTCATTGTGGACACCAAGGATAGAAAAAAAGACAAAGAGTTGTTTTAACCGCCGGAAAAATTTTAGTAACTGCAGTAACCTAACACGCAGCTGCGATTAAGCAGCTAAGTGGTTTTGAGGTTAAAAAATATTTTTATTTTGATAAACAAACATGTATGTTCGTGGAGGGGAAGATGAGGATTTAGAGGAGAGGAAGTGTGTAATTAGGCCCCTGGGTTTTTTCGGATCCGTTTGGTCCTATTCGTCGGTATACCCCCCTGCTGTCGCTCGTCAGCAGGCACACTCCGTCAACCGTCCTGTCCTGTCCTGTCCTGTCCTGTCCTGTCCTGTCCTGTCCTGTCCTGTCCTGTCCTGTCCTGGTGAGCTTCCATGAGCTTGCACCACTTGAGGCACTTTGCCTCGCGTGGTATTTTGCCTCATTCTCTGTTTCCTTTGTGTTCTCATGCTGTTGCGGTAGCTTGTGGCATTGTGCCTCAACTACCCTACCCACAGTATGCTACTTTTTGCGTACCCATGACGCGAATGTCATACCACCAATCATCAATCATTTCGCTCACTTACCTCATTTTCCACGTTCTGCTATGACACGAATGTCGCGGTTTTATTGTTTATCCACTTAGTAGTTATTCAATCATTTCATGTACTTAACCACTTGGCACCTTGCGTGCAATAGCAACCCAGTGTCGGTTTGGTCGGTCGGTCGGAAGGGTTCTGCCTTCCCTTGAAAACAGAATAGCCGTAACGTCTTGAGTTAGTCCACTGTCTATCTTGCGCTTTGCGGAGGTAGTCAAGGCTACTCGTTGACTCGGGAACATGAGTTACCCTGTCAACTGGGCAATCCTTCAAGGGGTTGCCAATGGGTACAAGGGATTGTATCCATTGGTAACCTCTTGAAAAGGGAGAAACATGGAAACCCAGGAAATGGTTGACGTTTTCTGTAATGACGATGACAGCGAATCCGCGGTTATCCAGAACCTTGGAGGTTATGGATACGTGGAGGAGAGTCAGGAAGAAACCAAGGAAGAACGCATTGACCTTGCTGTCCTGGAAAGGGAAGCAAGGGAATACTTCAAGCGGTCCTGTCCTACCCAGGACGAAATCAATTCCGAAATGCACGTCAGCGAATACGAGCAATTGCAACCTTTCGAGGCCGGACCGTGGTTAGTCACGGTTCGCAAGTTCGATGGATACGACAAAGTAACCTCTCCTACCCTTGGAGTAGTATCTATTCCCTGTCTCGTGGACGAGCATGATGTTGGTTACGAGGGAACCATGGATACCCTCGACGATATGCCGTCGAATATGGAATGTGAACACTTGTCCTATGAGAATGGACAAGAGTATATCAGCGACTTGGAAAAAGCCGTTGATAACGCAATCGTTCACGAGGAAATCAAGGGAGCAACCTTCAAACGGATGGAACTTTACGGTAAGATGCTGCGTTGGGTTGATAAGGCAAGTGGTTCTGAAGTTGCCAGAAACGCTAATCGTTTCTGGGATAAGCTGAACAAGTCTCGTGCGATTTGTTCTGAAACGGGTAAGTGGTTCCAGGTAATTCTCACTAAGAAGCAAGTTGAAGTTATCAACTACTTAATCCGTAGTAAATGCGGATGGAAGGATAAGGGTTAGATTTTCTTCTGGCCCCCGCGTAAAAAACGGGGGCCATCGGAAAGGCTAACACTTCAACCGGAGGTCAAGCAAGATGGAACGTATCGTCAGGCATCCTAGCTTTTTCTTAGGGCAAGACACAACGGAAGGTTGTGAAAAGCCTTTCGTGGTAGTCGTTTCAACTGCCGCTGGTAGGACGGTCGAGACTATCCGTTTCCGCAGTCTCGAATCTGCTCGGTCACTGTTGACCGAGTACAATGACGGTCAACCGTGGGTTGCCACGGAGGAGAGGTAACATGGAAAAGAACGAGGGTATCTGTAAGGGTTGCGGGGACGTGGTTCCCACGGAGGACCTTGACGTTGACGGTTACTGCGGTGACTGTCACAAGGAACGTGCAGAGGATACGGATTACTACGGTCATCCGTAGTATTCTCACCGTATGCGAGTGACCCGTAAGTCACTTGTATACGTGAGAGTAACAACCCAAATGTCAGTCAACCGATAGGAGAGTCAAGATGATTACCTTCAATCTTCCCAAGGCTGTTTATGATACGTGTTTCGATACCCGTTACGATGGAGTAGACGAGTATTCGCGTATTATCTGCTCCCCCGACGTTTCGTTTGAGACTCGGTGCAAGGTAGATGAAACGTGTTTCTATCTTGCGTACGGTGATCCACGGGATGATGATGGAGAGTTTCTTTTCTAAAGGATTCTTTTACTTGGCCCCCGGTCAAAAATCGGGGGCCAACAAAAAGAACCTACAACCCACTAACTGAGATACTAAGGTATCTCGAAAGGAAAACGAAAATGAAAACCGTAACGTGCAGGTGCGGTCAGAGGGACATTGGTAACCAATGTGATTGCACCGGTTCCGACGTGACCATTTGGACGCGTTGGGAAGATGGTGTTACGACTTCTCGTACTCTTTCCGTGGAGTCTACCACGGAAAGAGAGGACCACTTGAATGGTGAACCTCTCCCCGGATTTCCCTTGTCCGAACCGCGCTGGTAAGTAACTACTCCCCACCTACCGGGAGTATAATCTTGGTAGGTTTTTTTCTGGCCGCGGAAGTAAAAAAGCCCGCAGATAGCAGGAAGTGTACGGACCGCGTATGTATACCAATCCAGGAAAAAGGCTAAAAAAATTCCTGACGTTTCGCCATTCTTATCCTCTATCAAACGTATTAGGAGAGAAACAATGGAAGGAGGGTAAGCTCTCACCGAAGACGGTGAGGCGCAACACATAAGATATGATAGCTCGCTAATCGCTCGCGTTTTCACACTGTTCTCGTCTATTAAGTGCTCAGTTACCTCTTCTCTTTTTCGCAGTTACGCTTCCCGGTTCTACGTAGCGGGGAACCGCTCACTTCGTTTGCGGGTGATTACAGGACGACTATAGGACGCGCATGTATCCCAATCCTACAATTTCGTTACCGGAACTTCTTCTCTTTACGCTCAATCGGCGCTCGCCTTACGAACGTGGTAGTGTTGTTGTTAAACTTTTGGATTCTCAACCATCTCAGGAGAAGAAGATGACCACCACCACACATCAGCGTCACTGCATCATCTGTGATAATAACCACCACGACACCGCAGATTGTGGACTCGACGACATCGGCGCCGACACCGTCAAGGCTCCGGATGTTGTGCGAACGAAGGAGCCTAACCTCCGCGTGCTGCTGATGCGAATTATCAGTGCTCGGTTTTGCTGTCCGTCGGATCTCGACGCCGCAATCGCAGATGCACGCAAAGAAATGCTGGGGTAGGTGCGCTCCTTTCGGTCACCCTTCCGGTCCTCCTCTGTGAAGAGGAGGATTCGGAAAAGAAAATACGAGGTCGCTTCGCTCCGTGATTTTATCTTTAGTTTCTATTAAGTGCTTAAATCGTAGAGACAAGTTAGCTACCTTATAGTGCTGTTGCCTAAGTTGTAATTCTTTCTATAGTTAGTTACGTTTTAGGAATCGCGGGGGGTAGAGAAGATTATCTCTATCTCGTACCGTATTGGAAGAGAAGAAACGTAATTGCAGGAAGAGTAGGGATGGTCTTATCTTACTCAATCCTGAAAGTAACTACTGGAAACTCTTTCTCTTTACACTCAATCGGCGTTGGCCTCTTCAAACGCCTGAGTGTTGTTGTCAAACTTGTGAAGGAGTTAACAAAAAATGTCACACAAGAAGCAGTACAACTTCAACCTTCTCTGCATCGCAATCTCTCTGTTTGCGATGTTCACTCTCATCGTGAGGCTGTAGGAGAAGCATGTACCAGAAGAAAATCAAATGGACAGTGGAGAAAAACCACAAAGAAACCATCTACATCCCACAGTGTGACGGCTGTCCCATCAATGCAGAAATTCGTGTAGAGAACGGAGCAAACACAGAAGCAACAAGACTCATGTTGATGGCATTCGAAACTGCCTACAACGTAGGATACGAAGACGGAGTAAACGACAGCTACACCGACTAACTCCTAACCGCACCCATAGCTCAGTTGGTAGAGCACCAGACTTTTAATCCGATGGTCGCGCGTTCAAGTCGCGCTGGGTGCATCTTGTTGAAACTTTTGGGTTTTACGCTCAGGCGGCGCTCGCCTCTCAGGAGAAAAAGCATGAACATCGTCATCATCAACGGACTCCTTACTCTAGTCACCAAAGACGCAAGCGGGGTTATCTATGGAAACCTCAACGTGTCTGGTCTCTAGGGTGACATTCCATTCACCTTCGCAACCAACGTGAAAGAGCTACCAGGATGTCACGGACCGCTCAAAACGGGAAACCAAGCTGTTCTTCACGGAACACTCGACCACGACCGCACCGGAATCCAGGTCATCGTTTCCTCATACGCCACCCTCTAAGGAGAACACCATGAAGCCCATGAAGACTCGTCACCCACTCGAACTCATCAACGACCGCGGTCGCTTCTTCATCGCTCGGTGGAGCGATGTCGTCGAGCAGAGAATCAAGCTCAGCGGCTTCTTCGAGACGCGCCTGGCTGCCGAGTGCGCTCTCAAGGTGTGGCTCGCGACCGACCAGATGGAGAAGGAGATCGCGGAACGGAACTGAAAACATACCAGGAGGGACTAAAGTCCCTCCTGGTTCTGATAAGAAGAATGTAGCTCGCTTCGCTCGCGTTATTAAACTGCTGCGTTTCCTTCCATCAAACACACCTTGTTATCAGCGTAAACGTAGTAGTGATTTTGTTGAACTCGTGGGGGTAAATATGAAAGTATTCACAGGTCGAATCGATTATCGCGGCTCTGATGCACTCGATGTAAGTGTTAAGAGCGGTGATGCGTGCTTCGCTCCAACATGGGCGATGGTGATAGATTGGAAGAAAGGGAAAATCACAAGCGCACAATACACGGAAATGTACTACGCACGTATGCGAGAGAGCTATCGCACAAACCGTTCGCGCTGGGAAGAAGTTCTCGCACTTCCAAGCGTAACGCTTCTCTGTTTCTGCAAGAAAGGAACATTCTGCCACAGGTACTTGCTCGCAGACATGCTAGTGAAGCTCGGAGCAGAAAGAGGAACGGAACGTTAATTGCTGATACCTACGTGTTAAATACTCGACACGTAATAGTGATTTTGTTGAACTTATGAAGGTATTGGAGGTTCTGGCAAACGTGGGAGCCAGGTTGCCAGACAGCAGATACCTCCTAGTGGCTCCTAAGACGCGCTCCGGTGAGGTCCGAACGTTTCGGCCTCATCGGGGCGCGGTAGTTTTCTTGTTGAACTGATGTAGGTTTCACCAACAGCACGCAGCTAAGGCTGCACAGGAGAGCGTCATGAACTACAGCAAGGTGACTCTGGTCGGAAGGCTCGTGAAGGATCCCGTCCACACCGTCGGCAATCCCGAGAAGCAGGTGGACAACCGCACCTTCATGCAGGTGGCGGTCAACCGGTCGTCGGCGAAGGACAGCCCCTACGACGTGTTCAACGTCGTCCTCTGGGCGGCCCTCGCGGACATCGCGTTCAGGTTCTGCAAGAAGGGCAAGGAGGTGCTCATCGAGGGATGCCTCCGCACGAACAACAAGAAGGTCGTGGCGGCGGACGGCACGGTGTCGTGGAGCAACTACACCGAGGTCGTGGCCAAGGAGATCCAGCTCGGTCACGACGCGGGTCCGCGGGAGGAAAAGCAGCAGGAGCCCGCGGCGAAGACGCCGGAGCAGCTGCTCCAAGAGGTCGCGCAGACGGCTGGCGTGAACGCGCAGGACATCGCCCGCCTCGTCGCCCAGGCCATCGTGGCTCGACGGGCGGTAATGCAGGCGCAGGCGCCGGCGCCAGGTCAGCCGGAGGAGGGGAGCTACACCCCCGACGGTGACTTCCCGATGTAGAAGGACGTCATATCCCACCCAATCTAGGATTTCCAAGTCCCAGGTTGGGTGGGGTTTCTTCTCTTCACGCTCAAACGCCGCTTGGCTCAAAACCATCTTCCACAACTCTAACCTTAACATGTTGTTGTTGAACTTTTGTCGTTCGTGCCGGTTGAACACAACCGGAGAGGCAAAAAGAAGTTCACGGCAACGCAATCCCGAAAATGCCCAAACAACCCGCTCGGGTACAAAGCAGAAAGAAACACGCCAATTCGGGAACTCAAAGCGCCGCTGAGGAGGCGCGAACAGAAATACCAGAAGCGAAAACCAGAACGCTAACTAACTCTACCAACCAGATACGAACTCAAACAACTAGCATAAGGACCCTCAAATGCACACCGTGAACTTAAGCGCCTTCGAGAGAAGCCCGGCGCAATAACAGAAATAGGAAATTGAGGATAAGCCGATTCGTCCTCGCTGCTCACGAGAACGGCATCGTCCGGCAAGACCGGTGCTCTCCCAAAAGAGGGAAGAAAAGAGTGCGAACTCGTGCGGGATTTTATCAAAGCGCTTTTCCCCGAGAATCAGCGCTAACATAAATAGAAACTCAACGGGTGGAGGAGGTGGGACCTTATACAACTCCCACTAGAGGGTATCGTAACGTCGGCTGCGTGCGCGCGGGACGTTACGCGGTATCCGGAAGAAGCCGGACCATACCGCACAAGAACACTACTACAAACATCCATACGCTTGTCAGTTCAATGTAGTAGAACTGACGCGCACCCCATTCGTCCAACAGTAGGACATCCGGCTTCTATGGGAAGTAGTACTACCCTTGAAGCATGCGAGGTGTGGGTTGACTCGCGAGTCACCCAAGAACGGCACGGATACCAAGGGGCAGCACCTTGATGGGGTAACACAGCGGTAAACAACACGGTGGATTCCGTCACTTGTTAGGCCGCAACTTTTGGATTCTTTTCTCTTTACGCTCAAACGGCGCTCGCCTCCCAAACCACAGGAGAATGCCATGTTCAATCGACCTCTCTACAAGTGTGTAACTTGCGGAAGAACCATGTCCGCAATGCAGTGCTTCTCGGCATTCGGTACGTTCCATCACAAGAACGTATTCTACTGCAGTCCACAATGTGCAAAGCTGCTCTTCCTCGATGAGAAGGAAGTGATGCAAGCACTGAAGGAGTACGTAAACAAGACATACAACGCCTCAATCACCGAAAACCAGATTGAGATTGACCCGAAAGGAAACACAGGCGACGGCAACCACTACGGAGCCATTGTCGTCGGCATCAAAAGAAAGTAACAACCGCTTCAGTTTTGTTGTTTAACTTCTGCTCAACAAACAACAGGAGAAACACCATGAAGCGCTAACAAGTCTCCACAAGAAACAACATAGTGGGGTGCGTCACTATAATCGCATGTACACTAGGTAGTTTAGCCAACAAACGAAAGAGTACTTGTAGATCCTGGTAGTCCTTGTACTCAATCATGTTGGATTAGGAAAACTTCCTCGGCCTGTTCGCCATATTGTAATGGCTTACTCGCTTAGGAAACGGCGGTGCAAATCCGCCTCTAGTGTGTAAGTGGGGTGCGTCACTTTTAATCGCACATATTGGTGGTCACAGTCGGTTGGTACCGACACTTCCATATAGCTGGAAGAGCCTGATCAGCAAGTAGGTTCGATCCCTACGACCACCATCTTAGTGTTGTTGTTTAACTTCTGACTCCAAGTTGGAGTTGAGGAAAGAAATGGAAACGCTCCTTCAGAAGTGGCAGAAGATGAATTTCACCCAACGCAAAACGTTCATGATGTTCCTGGAAAGGAACCGAGTCATTCGTCCCAACATCAACCTCCAAGAAGAAACCACCTTCTTCAACTTCATCACGGAAGTTCTCCTCGTGATGGCCAACTGGGATAAGTAAGATGGGAACCGTTCTCATCATCTTCACTCTGTGTGGAATCATTCTCTGGTTCGACACGTTCAAGTAAAACCTTTTTCCTTCCGGCTCAATCGCCGCCGAAGGCTCTCAGGAGAAAGAACATGGACGACTACGACCGCCTCTGTCTGCTCGCCCAACACATGAGGTACCACGAACACGCCGCCACCCTGCTCCCACGAGGGCGCGAACGAGACAACCACAACGAGTTGGCAGCGCAGTACCGGGACCAGATCCTGGGAAACGCCCGCTCGTGCAACACCAACACCCGCAACCACAGCACGGAGAAGTAACATGCTTTCCTGGGAACAGGAACTGGAAAAGCAAGGATTCCGCAAGCGCGGAGTCAACAGCTGGTACGCCTACTTCCAGCTCAAGCGAGAACTGTTCGGATCCGACAAAGTCATGATGGAGGTGTTCAACATTCGTAACAAATACGAGTTCAACTGCCTCGGAAACATCATCAACCTCAACACCCCCGCAGACATCAAAACTGCGTGCAACATCGTACTGGAGAACATCTGATGGGAAAGACCATCCGCAACTACATGGGCAAGAACCGCATCCACGAGAACGCACGCCCGTACGAGCGTACGCGCGAGCTCATCACCAGAGACATCAACTTCCACGAGGTGGACGATGAAGATACGAGCGCTTCGATGGAAGACACGGGAGACGATTCGGATTCCGCTGACTGACATCAGCGGACGCATCGTCAGCATCCTCATCCTCACACCCGCGACATAGTCGCACAAGGAAAAAAACCATGCACGACAACGACCTGTGCCAAAACGACAACCGAGTCCAGTTCCAGCTGGGAATGATCAACGAGAACACTGTCAACGAAATCTGCATGCTCATCGAAGAGAAGCTGCCGCCGCTCCCACCAAGAAAGAAAAACCGTCCGAACGGACCGCAACAGCGCGCCGAGGTCATCCTCAAGGCCCTGCGTCAATACCGCAACCACATGTAGCAAAAGCTACACAAGGAGAACAAACATGGTCTTCATCAAGAACGCCCTCGTCGAGGACAAGATCACCGGCACACTGTACGACGGTAAGCTCTACAAGGATGACATGGGGCTCGAGTCGTCCGCACGCTACCTCGACTGCGGTCAGAAGAAGCTCCTCTTCGACCTCGAGGACACGAACTGCGTCGTGGAGGAGTACGAGGTCGAGGAGAAGAAGGAGTAGAAGAAACACAGACGAGTAGGGACGGTACAACCGTCCCTACTCGTTTTCTGTAGTAAGAAAATGTAGCTCGCTTCGCTCGCTTATTGTTAATCTTTCTATGCTTGCCCACACAAGCGTATAAAGTTACCAGTAGGCTCTCGAGGAGGACCTCGAGGCGCACCATATAAGAAAAGAATAGGACTGGTACTCGTCGGCACGAACTTTGCCGAGCCAAAGTTCGCGCCAACTCGTTCGCTCGGCACGCGGGTTGCTCAAAGCAGCAAGGCGCGCGCCTTCGCTCTCATACGCGGGCGGACGCCCGCTCAAGTACTCAATCGCCGTACCGGCTCAATACATTTCGGAGCGGAACGTTGTTGCCTCCGTATGTGTTGTTGTTTAACTTTTGATTTCTTTCATAGTTGAGACTACTCGAAGAGACCACTAAGTAGATAAGTTTTGCCGTTCCACCAAGAAGAGAATACCATTGAGATCGCAAGAAGAGAAAGAACTATATATAATACTCAATCCTAAAAATCAAGTACAGGAAAAGAATATGAGATTAGAAAATATAATAGTTGTTAACAAACTTTCGATAAAAAATATTCTTTCCTTACGCTCAAACGGCGCTCGCCTCCAGACTTCCACCGTTCTGCCTAAGCAAACCTTGAAGTGTTTTTGTTGAACTTTTGCGGTTTTCGGCACCGCACAAGGAGAAACATGAGCATCGAAACGTTCTACGAAGAGTTTGAGGTTCACTACAAAGATTGCCTCGATGCCTACTTCGAGGAGACTCGCGGCAACTGCAACGTCAGCAACTTCGGACAGAGCATGACTCTGTCCGAATACATGGAGGGTCACGGCGCAGGCTTCAGCATGCGCGACAGCGAGGAAACCATCATCCTCGACAAGAACGGCGTCGAGTCGGAACTACGGGGATTCCACGAGGACGTGGTTCCTGAAAGCAACATCTACGTTCAGGAAATCCTGGACACGCTCGGCCCTGACTCAGATGAGGGTGGAGGACCCTTCGACCTCGAGTGCAAGTTCACCCTCAGCGACTACATCATGTTCCGCGGGGAACTGCGCGGCCGCCCCTTCAAGCGGTGGGTGAAGGATCAGGGTGGGAACGATCTCCAGATCAAGGAGCCCAACATCATCGAGTTCAACTACGACCCGGTAAACGCCATCATCGCAGCACAGGAGATCTTCCAGCAGGTCTCTCAACGGTTCGATAACACCCGAAGCGCCGTCAGCGAACGCTTCGCGGGTCTCGCCAAAATGGCCAAGGAGAAGGGGCTCGGAGAAGAGATGCCCAGGAACTACTTGGCATGGGCTGCAAACTACCTTCACAACCGTGACGAGCCGGAAGGATTCGAGTACCACTTCGAAGCCATCACGAACAGTCGAGACGACGTCATCGACATGAAGCAGACCCGACAGCAAGTGGACGACATCGGCTACCATGAGGGAGAGCAGGAGCGAATCAAGCTCGAGAGTCGCTTCTGGGACTGCTTCAAGCTGGACGAGAACGGCAAGTGGAACAAGGAACTCTGCTCGGAAGAGTTCACCTACCGGAAGATGAGGAAGGAAGAGCGAGAACTCCGAACCCAGAGCATCCTCGACTGGGTGAAGAGAGTTCCCGTTCAAAGCGTAGTGGAAGCGTTCGGACGAAAGGGCATCTTCCACAAGACGCTTCGTGACAGCAGAACGGTGTGTCTCACCCCGACTGGGACGTACCGAACCACCTTCAAGAGCCCCATCGAAGTGTGGCTCACAAAGGAGCAAGCTGACCGCTGCATGAAGGCAGCAGAGGAGAAAATCAACCAAAATATCTAACTAAATAAGAACATTCCTCCCTAGAGACTAACATCTAGGGAGGACATCACCAAAGAAGAAACATCCAAACAAGATAGTAAGTCCCTACAGAACATAGTTTGTGGGGAAACTGGCGGAAAACGGGGAATGAACCCCGTCAGCAAAACCAACAGGTTGTGAAAAACAACCACAAGGAAAGAAG
>Ga0265297_10004733_pt1 | contig 21756 bp, 20 predicted proteins | sample Munlanlwell13791_FD_192502 | JGI IMG/M metagenome (GOLD analysis project Ga0265297, IMG submission 192502) | Leachate microbial communities from a municipal landfill in Southern Ontario, Canada - Leachate well 137-91 | ecosystem: Engineered > Solid waste > Landfill > Unclassified | place... | reverse complement strand
TCGATCACGGCACCTATCCCTTCGTGACCTCATCCAACTGCGTCGCAGGCGCGGCGGCGGCGGGAGCGGGGGTCGGACCAGGCATGCTGCACTACATTCTCGGCATCACCAAGGCCTACACCACGCGCGTTGGCGGCGGCCCCTTCCCGACCGAGTTGTATGACGCGCTGGACAAGCAGGACCCGGTGGGCAAGCACATGGCCACCAAGGGGCATGAATTCGGCGCCACAACCGGACGCGCGCGTCGCTGTGGCTGGTTCGACGCCGCGGCATTGAAGCGGGCGATCCAGATCAACGGGGTTTCGGGGCTGTGCATTACCAAGCTGGATGTACTGGACGGCGTCGAGGAACTCAAGATCTGCACCGGCTATCGCCTCAATGGCAGCGTCTCCGACATCCTGCCGGTGGGTGCGGATGATCTCGCCTGTTGCGAGCCCATCTACGAATCCCTGCCCGGCTGGAAGGGCAGCACCGTCGGGGTCAAGACCCTGGACGGCCTGCCGGCCGAGGCCCGCGCCTACATCAAGCGCATGGAACAGCTTTGCGACGTGCCGGTCGATATGATTTCCACCGGTCCGGATCGCGAAGAAACGATTGTATTGAGACACCCGTTCGAGTAGCGAGCGGCGCGAAAAAGAAAAGGCCGTCAGGAGATATCCTGGCGGCCCTTGCTCTTTTCCATTTCGCGTAACATGCTTGGTGCCCAGGAAGGGACTCGAACCCCCACGCCTCTCAGCGCTAGTACCTGAAACTAGTGCGTCTACCAATTCCGCCACCTGGGCAGGCGCGAAACGAGGCGCGAATTCTAAAGGAAAAAACCAGATTGTCAAACAAGTCGCCTAGCACCCACAAGCTTTCCAAGACTCGACGCGCCGATCCGCAGTTCGAGCGCGAAAAGGCGCAGTACGAGCATCCCTTGCCGAGCCGCGAATACATCCTGCAGACACTGACGACGCAAGGCGCGCCGCTGGAGCTTGGGCGCCTCGTCGAACTGCTCGACATCCAGCCGTTCGAACTCGACCCGTTCCAGCGGCGGCTGGGGGCCATGGCGCGTGATGCGCAGCTGATGCAGAACCGGCGCGGCGACTGGCTGATCCCGGACAAGGCCGACCTGGTGCGCGGGCGTGTTGCCGGCCATCCGGATGGATTCGGCTTTCTGATTCCGGACGAAGAGGGGCCTGATCTGTTCCTGTCGCCCAAGGAAATGGACAAGGTACTGCATGGCGACAAGGCCATCGCTCGGGTCATCGGCGTCGATCGCAAGGGGCGGCCCGAGGGCAAGATCGTCGAAGTGACCGAACGCGTGAACCGCTTTGTGGTCGGGCGCGTGCTCGAGGAGCATGGCGTGCGCTTTGTCGTCGCCGAGAACAAGCGCATCAGTCAGGACATACTGCTGGCCCCTCCCGAGAAGGGCGCGAAAAAGGCGCTCAAGGCGCAGTCCGGGCAGGTGGTGATGATCGAACTGATCGAGCAGCCGACCAAACACGGGCAGCCGATCGGCCGCCTGGTCGAAGTGCTCGGCAACTATGCCGACCCCGGCATGGAAATCGAGATTGCGCTGCGCAAGCACGAACTGCCCTACGAGTTTTCGAGCGCGGCGCTGGCCGAAACGAAGAAGTTGCCTGATGCCGTGCGCAAGTCGGACTGGAAGGGCCGCGAAGACGTCACCGGCCTGCCGCTGGTGACCATAGACAGCGAGACGGCACGGGATTTCGACGATGCGGTGTTTTGCGAACGCCAAGGCAAGGGCTTTCGACTCGTCGTGGCGATTGCCGACGTTTCGAGTTATGTGACGGCGGGTGACGCACTGGACGGGGACGCCTATGCGCGCGGCAACTCGGTGTATTTCCCGCGGCGCGTGATTCCCATGCTGCCGGAGAAGCTCTCCAACGGTCTGTGCTCGCTCAATCCGCAGGTGGAGCGTCTGTGCATGGTATGCGACATGGCGATCAACGCCACAGGTGCGATCAGTCGCTACCGCTTCTATCCGGCGGTGATGTTCTCGCACGCGAGGCTGACTTACACGGAAGTCGCAGCTGCTCTCTACGAAAAGGATGCAGATACACGGGCTCGTCTGGGCATGCTGGTACCGCATCTGGAGGCACTCGACGCGCTATATCGACAACTGGCCAAGGAACGCGTCAAGCGCGGCGCCATCGATTTTGAGACGGTCGAAACGCGCATGATTTTCGATGACCACGGCAAGATCGAGCGCATCGAGCCCTACGAGCGCAACGAAGCACACAAGCTGATCGAGGAGTGCATGCTGGCGGCCAATGTCTGCGCGTCCGAATTCCTGCGCGAGCGAGAGCACCCGGCCCTCTATCGCGTGCATGAAGGTCCGACGGCTGAACGTCTGGAAAAGCTGCGCGACTTTCTCGGCACCTTCGGTTTTCAACTGGGCGGCGGCGACTCACCCAAGGCGCAGGACTATGCCAAGCTGCTGGAGAAGATCGGCCAGCGGCCAGACCGGCAACTGCTGCAGACCGTGATGCTGAGATCCTTGCGCCAGGCCATCTACAGCCCGGAGAACGTCGGGCATTTCGGCCTGGCCTACGAGAGCTATACGCATTTCACTTCGCCGATCCGCCGTTATCCGGATCTGCTGGTGCATCGCGCGATAAAGTCGGCGCTGGCAGCACGGCGCTACGAGCCCGGCAACTGGGAGGAAATCGGCCTGCATTGTTCGACGACCGAACGGCGGGCGGATGAGGCGACGCGCGACGTTGAGGACTGGCTCAAGTGTTTCTACATGAAAGACCGCGTCGGCGAAGTCTTCGAGGGCAGCATTTCCTCCGTGGTGCCATTCGGACTCTTTGTCGCGCTGGATGGCGTGTTTGTCGAGGGTCTGGTACACGTTTCCGAACTCGGTCATGACTATTTCCATTTCGATGAGAAATCGCATGCGATGGTCGGCGAACGCAGCGGTCGGCGCTTCCGTCTTTCCGACCGGGTGAAAGTGCAGTTGACACGGGTAGACATGGAGGCCAACAAAATCGACTTCCGCCTCGCAGACGAGACTCCGGCACGCGCCAAGACAAGACGTTGATCTAGACTTAGCATAGTTGCGCCCTATCCATTCTTACAGGCGATTTCTCCATGGTTTCCGGAATTCTCGATCTTCCCTGGTGGGGCTATGTCGCCGCTACTCTGGCCCTGACTCACGTCACCATTGCGGGAGTCACGATCTTCCTGCACCGGTATCAGGCGCATCGCGCGCTGGAACTGGGTCCGGTTCCGAGTCATTTTTTTCGCCTCTGGTTGTGGCTCACCACCGGGATGGTCACCAAGGAGTGGGCGGCGATTCACCGCAAGCATCACGCCAAGTGCGAGACAGCTGCCGACCCGCACAGTCCCCAGGTGGTCGGTCTCAACCGCGTGCTATGGACCGGGGTGTTCCTTTATGTAAAGGAGTCGCGCAATCCCGACACCATTGAGCGCTACGGCCATGGCACGCCCGATGACTGGCTGGAGCGGAAGCTCTACTCGCCGTGGCACAAGCTTGGCATCGTGCTCATGCTGGGCATCGATGTCGCCCTGTTCGGCCTCTGGCCGGGCGTGCTGATCTGGGGCGTGCAGATGGTCTGGATTCCCTTCTGGGCGGCCGGGGTGGTGAATGGCATCGGCCACTTCTGGGGCTACAGGAATTTCGCCTGCGCGGATGCCTCGACGAATTTCTTCCCATTGGGGATCTTGATCGGCGGCGAGGAGCTGCACAACAATCATCACGCATTTGCCACATCAGCCAGGCTGTCCAACAAGTGGTACGAGTTCGACATTGGCTGGCTGTATATCCGTTTGATGGAGATGGCGGGCTTGGCGCGGGTAAAAAAGGTGGCGCCGACGCCCCGGCTCGGCGCGCTGCGACCTGCCATCGATCTGGACATGCTGCAGGCGGTGGTCACGCATCGCTATGACGTGCTGGCGAAATATCTCAAGAGCTTGCGCCAGCTTGCCGCAGAGGAATTTGCCCAGATGAGGATCGATGCCGGCGAAGGCCGCGTGGTGAGGCGTCTCCTCGGTGAAGATGGCGCCGCGTTGCCAGCCTCCCAGAAAGAGCGCCTGACAGCGGTTCTTGCCCGAAGCGAGGCCTTGTCCAAGGCTTATGCCATGCGTGCCGAACTGGAGGCGCTGTGGGCCCGCTCCTCGGCTTCGCACGAGCAGTTGGTGAAGCAGTTGCAGGACTGGGTCGCCCGCGCCGAGCAAAGCGGCATTCGCCAGCTCGAGGAATTTTCGCGGCGCCTGCGGTGCTACGCCGTCTGAACGGGCGTGCATCCCAATAAAAAACCCGCCAGCGGCGGGTTTTTTATTGGGATGTGCTGCTGAATTACTTCAGCTTCACTTCCTTGTAGGCGACATGCTTGCGCGCCTTGGGGTCATACTTGGAGAATTCCAGCTTTCCCGGGGTAGTCTTCTTGTTCTTCGTAGTCGTGTAGAAGTGTCCCGTACCGGCTGTGGATTCCAGCTTGATCTTTTCGCGTCCGCCCTTGGCCATGATGCTTTCTCCTGTTAGACGCGCTCGCCGCGCTCACGCAGCTCGGCGAGGACAACGTCGATGCCCTTCTTGTCGATGGTGCGCAGACCGGCGTTTGACACGCGCAGGCTGACCCAGCGGTTTTCGGTTTCGATCCAGAAGCGGCGGCTGTGCAGGTTAGGCAGAAAGCGACGCTTGGTCTTGTTGTTGGCGTGGGACACATTGTTCCCTACCATCGGGGCCTTGCCCGTCACTTGACATACGCGAGACATGTGATGCTCCTGAATGCTTGATTTAGCAAAGCGCGCTAGTTTACCAAACATTCGCTTGAAAACTCAATCCTTTTGTCAAATCAAACCGCGCTCAGCGAACGACAACGGATCTGTGCTTCCCGTAACGATGAAATGGTCCAGCAGCTTTACGTCGATCAGCGCCAGGGCCTGCTTTAGTGACGAAGTGAGTACTTCGTCGGCGCGTGAGGGCTCGGCGAGGCCGGAGGGGTGGTTGTGGGCCAGGATTACGGCGCCGGCATTGTGTGCCAGCGCCCGTTTGACGACTTCGCGGGGATAAACGCTGGTTTGCGTCAGCGTTCCGCGGAAAAGTTCCTCGCTGGCGATCAGCCGGTTCTGGGCATCCAGCCACAGGGCGACGAAGACCTCGTGCTGCAGGTTGCCTAGCCAAAGGCGCAGCCAGTCGCGCACCGCTTGTGGCGAGGCCAGCGCATCTTTCAGTTTCAGCGGCCCGGCGAGCGCGCGGCGTGCCAGTTCCATTGTGGCGGCGAGTTGGGCTGCCTTGGCGGGTCCGATTCCGGGAAGACGGGCGAGGTCCTTGGTGCTGGCGGCGGCAAGGCCGGCCAGGTCGCCGGCGAAGCTGGCCAGCAGTTCGCGGGCCAGATCCACCGCGCTTTTGCCGCGGATACCGACGCGCAAAAAGATCGCCAGCAGTTCAGCGTCCGACAGGGCCGCTGCGCCTTGCTGGGCCAGTCGCTCGCGCGGGCGTTCTGCCGCGGGCCAATCGCGTATGGCCATGGTTTAGAATCCCCGCTTGATTGCCGATTGGCGGGATTTTAATGTCATGAATGAATTTCAGGGCAAACGCATCGTGTTGGGCGTGACAGGTGGCGTGGCGGCCTACAAGGCAGCTCAGCTGGCGCGCCTGCTGGTCAAGGCCGGCGCAGAAGTGGATGTCGTCCTGACCGCTGCTGGCGCGCAGTTCGTCGGCGCGGCAACTTTCCAGGCGCTCACCGGCCGCCGCGTCTGGCAGGCGCTGTGGGACGAGCGCATGGACAACGGCATGGCTCACATCGATCTGACGCGCGGCGCGGCCGCCCTGCTGGTGGCCCCGGCGACGGCGGACTTTCTCGCCAAGCTGGCGCATGGCTTTGCCGATGACCTGCTCTCCACGCTTTGCCTGGCGCGGGATTGTCCCCTGCTGGTGGCCCCCGCCATGAACCGGCAGATGTGGGAAAACCCGGCGACGCAACGCAATGTCGAGCAACTGCGTGCCGATGGCGCGGGCATTCTCGGTCCCGCGCATGGAGAACAAGCCTGTGGTGAGGTAGGCGAGGGACGCATGCTCGAAGCTGCCGAACTGTTCGATGACCTGTATGCCTCCCTGCAAGCCAAGCCTCTCGCCGGCAAGCGTGTCCTGCTGACCGCGGGGCCGACCTTCGAAGCGCTTGATCCGGTGCGCGGCCTCACCAACTCCAGTTCGGGCAAGATGGGTTTTGCCTTGGCGCGGGCTTGTGCCGAGGCGGGCGCGGAGGTGACGCTGGTTGCCGGTCCGGTTGCGTTGCCCACGCCCCGCGGGGTGCGTCGCGTGGATGTGCAGAGCGCCCTGCAGATGCGCGAGGCGGTGGTGCAGGCACTGCCGGGGCAGAGCGTGTTCATAGGCGTTGCGGCAGTGGCTGACTACCGGCCACGGCAGGCAGCCGCGCACAAGATCAAGAAGGGCCCGGACAGCCTTGCACTGGAACTCGAAGCCAATCCCGACATCCTTGCCGAAGTGGCGGCGCGGCCCGATGCGCCGTTTTGCGTCGGATTCGCTGCCGAGAGCCGGGATCTTGCGGCCTACGCGGAAGGCAAGCGCGTTACCAAAAAACTCGGGCTGGTGGTGGGCAACCTGGTACAGGACGGGCTGGGCGGCGACACCAACGCCGTGACCCTGTTCGACGCGGCCGGTGCGCATGTTCTGCCGCCCGCGGACAAGGTGGCGGTGGCGCGTGGCATCGTCACGCATATAGCCAGCCTGATGGAGAAGCCGCATGGCCAGCATTGACCTTAAGATCCTCGACGACCGCCTGAAAGACGATCGATACGCGCCGCAATACGCGACGCCCGGGTCGGCAGGCATCGACTTGCGCGCCTGTATCGAGGCGGCGATAAAAATTCAGCCGGGTGAAACCGTCCTGGTCCCGACCGGGATTGCCATTCACTTGTCCGATCCGGCCCTGGCGGCCATGATCCTGCCGCGCTCGGGTCTGGGCCACAAGCACGGCATCGTATTGGGCAATCTGGTTGGGCTGATTGATTCCGATTACCAGGGAGAGATCTTCGTCTCGACCTGGAACCGCGGCCACGACACTTTTACATTGAATCCGCTGGATCGCCTCGCACAACTGGTGGTGGTGCCGGTGGTGCAGGTTGCCTTCAATGTCGTGAATGAATTTCCCGCCAGCGACCGCGGCGCCGGCGGTTTCGGCAGCACGGGCGTAGCCGGATAGGTCTCCGGTCAGGCAAAAGGGGAAGCGCATGAGCACCTTTGTCAAATTGTCTCTGATGTCCGCCGGCGTCATGCTTGCGGTGCAGGCCTCAGCTGCGCCTGCAGTTCCAAGCTCGCCGCGCGTCGCCGAGATCGTCGCATCACGTTGCGCCTTGTGTCACGGGCCGGAAGGCGAAAGCGCCAGCGCCGTGTATCCGCGTCTTGCCGCGCAGCATCCGGATTACATTGCCAAGCAGTTGAAGGATTTTCGCGATGGCCGACGCAAGAGCGAGACCATGGCGGAGATGGCGAAAGGTTTGCAGGATGAGGATATCGCCGGTTTGGCGGCTTTTTTCGCCGGCAGGAAGGCGGCGTCGCGCCAGCCAGGGGACGGCGACTTCGCGGCCGTCGGCAAATTCATTTTCCAGCGCGGAAATTCCTACTCCGGGGTGCCGGCCTGCACCTCCTGTCACGGCCCCAACGGGCATGGCACACAGCAACTTCCACGACTGGCGGGGCAGCATCCAGCCTATCTCGAAATCCAGTTGAAGGAGTTCAGCAAACGCGAACGGACCAATGACAACGCCGTCATGCATACGGTTGCCGCGAAGCTCACCGAACTGGAGACGCGGGCCGTCTCCATCTATATCGGTGGCCTGCAATAGCGTGGGTCGCCGTCTCGCCAGCGCCGACTTTTGGCGTGACCCAAAAAACAAACCCCGCCGCAGCGGGGTTTGTCTTTTGCAGCGGGACAGCAATCAGGTCGACATTTCGGTCAGGATGTTCTTCAACCAGCTTTCGGCATAGATTGCTTCGACCTCGGAGAGGTCGGGAGAGACGCCGACCGAGCCGGCTGCAGCCTCGATGGCCTGCTTCTCCGCGTTCACCTTGTAGACGCCGGTCACGCTGACAGCTTCCTTGGCGGACAGGAAGCTGTAGCAGGTGTTGATGGCGGACATTTCGGTGATCTCCTTGCCGTTCATCAGTGCCACGATATTGGTGGCGCAGACCTTGGCTTCCGAGTTGGCCGAGTAGCCGGACTTCGGCATGGCTCCGGCGATCGAGGAATCGCCGATGACATGGATGTCCTTGTGCAGGGTGGACTCGAAGGTCGTCGGATTGACCGGGCACCACTTCTTGTCCGCACCGACCAGACCCGCGGCGTGAGCGATCAGACCGGCCTTCTGCGGCGGGATGATGTTGATGACGGCGCCCTGGACTTCTTCGAGGCCCTCGATCATCACGGCCATCTTGCCGGTGTCCACTTCCGTGACCTTCTTGGCCGCACGGTAGTCGATGAGGCCGTCATAGTGCTTCTTCCAGCCCTTGAGGAACAGGCCCTTCTTGGAGACGATGTCCGGATTGGCGTCGAGAATGATGACCTTGGAGCCCGGCTTGTGCTGCTTGAGGTACATCGCCACCATGCTGGCCCGCTCGTAGGGGCCGGGCGGGCAGCGGAAGGGTGCCAGGGGGATGGAAATCACCACGTTGCCGCCGGGCTTCATGGCCTCCAGTTGCTTGCGCAGCAGGATGGTTTGCGGGCCGGCCTTCCATGCATGAGGCATGACTTCCATGGCAGCGGCGTCGTAGCCCTTCATTTCGTCGAGCCGGAAATCGATGCCGGGTGAAAGCACGAGGCGGTCGTAAGTCAGCGTGCCCTTGGACGTCGTGACTGACTTCGCGGCCGGGTCGATGCCGGTGACTTCCGCCTGCACCACCTTGACGCCGTGATTTGCGGCGAGCTTGTCGTACTTGATGGTCAGCGTGTTGAGATCAGGGAGGAGGCCGCCGAGATAAAGATTGCTGAACGGGCACGATACGAAATGATCGTTGCGCTCGATCAGCACCACTTCGATGCTCTTGTCCATCATGCGGATGTACTTGGCGGCGATCGTGCCACCGTAGCCGCCGCCGACAACGACGACGCGCTTGCCCGACTTCGGCATCAGTTCGGCAGCGCGGCCGATCAGCGGCAAACCCGCGGCGCCGGCGCTGGCGCCAGCCAACTTGAGGAAACTTCTGCGATCCAGTGTCATGTCATGTTCTCCCTTATTTCACGCTGGCGTAGAAGTGGAGCAGAGCTTCCAGGTCGGCGCCCGACAGCGGCTTGACCTTCTCTGCCATTTTCTCCGGCATCTTGCGTTTGCCGGACTGGTATTCCGCCATCTGCATTTGCAGGTACGGCAGCCACTGGCTGGCCATTACCGGCGTGTCGTCCTTGCCTTCCTTGCCGTCCTCGATGTGGCAGCGGCCGCAGTTGGATTCCTGCAGGCTGGCGCCCTTGGCGATCTTCGCCTTGTCGAGTGTCTGAGTCGTGGCATGGAGTTTCTGCTTGGAGAAGAACTCGGCCATGGCGGTGATTTCGGCATCGCTATAGCCTTTCGCCAGACGGCCCATGACGGTTGCAGGACGCTCGCCGCTCTTGAATTTCTTCATCGCCTCGACGATAGCCTCTTTCGACTGGCTGGCCAGACTCGGCATGCTCGGACCTGCGCTGCCGCCGTTGGTGCCGTGACAGCCGGCACAGGCATTCGACAGCATCGCCGGCGTAGGCGGTGCCGCTTGCGCCAGCGCGGATATCGCCAGGACGCCGGTGGCCAGCGCCCATCCTCTCCACTTCATCATCATGTTCTCTCCTCCTTGGTATTGATGAATGTACTGCTTGAAAAACTATTGCCGCGTCATTGCTTCTGCACGTCGATATAGTTCTTGACGCCTGGATTTGGTTTGTCGAGGCCGAACTGATAGCCCAGCGAAACATAGTGGTAGCGGGCGTTGGTGAAGTCCTCGTGAAGCGCGAAGCCGAAGTTATACACCTTATCGGCAGTAATGGCATGGTCGCCCTTGCCACCACCAGCCAGGGCGCGCTCGAAGGTCACGATCCACTTGTTGCCCTCTTTCTTGCCCTCGGCCTTGAGGTGGCTCTTGCCGCCGTCCATGTGACGTGCGCTGTCGACCCAGCCGTCAACCGGCTTCTCACCCTTGCCGCTGCGGAACTGGATCAGGTCCATGAACTTGCCGCTGGCGAGATCGGCGCCGACGATGTATTTGGTTTTCTTGTCGTCCTTGGCTTCCTTCATGGTGCGCAGGTCAACGTGGCAGGTGGCCCAGCAGCCGTTCTGATCGCTGCCTTCGACCGTGCCGCCACCGTCGAACATCATGGTGAGCTTGACCTCGTGCTTCGGGTCCATCTTCTTGTCGCCATTTTTCGGCGGCACCCATTCGAAGCGGAAATATATCTTGCTGTCGTCATGAGTGGTCTGGAAGGTCACGGGGATGAACCCGACCTTGCCAGCCGGCGGATTGGGTTCCATCACGGTCTTGGAAACGCCCACCGGCTTGCCGGCGACGATGGCCGCGCCGACTTCGTTGGCATCGCCTTCGTGGCACTTGGCGCAGGCACGTTTCTTTTCGATGATGTCCGCCGCGGAGGAATGGTCGGCCTTGTTCATCACCCATTCGAGGCCGGCCTGGCCGGGATAGAACACCTTGATCTGGCGAGTCGGCACCTTGCTCCAGTCGACGGCCGTGATCGCGCTTGCGGCCGCCGGTGCGGCGGCGCCCGCGGCCTCGGCCTTCGGCGCTGGCTTGACCGGCTGAGCGGTGGCGGCAACTGGCTGTGCCGCAGTTGCGGCAGGTGCCGCTGCGGCTGCTGCCGGAGTCGTTGCCGGTGCCGCTTCCGCTTTGGCTGTGGTGGCCGGTGCCGGCTGTGCTTGGGTCGGCGGCGCGCTTTCCTGCGCCGTGGCGGTTTTGCCCTGCTCCTGTTCCAGCAGGTGGTGCACCGGCTTGTGCGCTATTCCCTTATGGCAGTCGATGCAGGTCTTGCCATCCAGAATCGCACCTTCATGCTTGACGGCGGAGCGATCCTTCTGCTTCGTCGTGTCCATCTTGTCGAACTTGTGGCAGTTGCGGCATTCCTTGGAATCCGTTTCCTTCATGTGAGCCCAGACGCGCTTGGCCATGGTCAGGCGGTAGGCCTCGAACTTCTCCGGCGTGTCGATGGTACCCAGGATCTGGCCGATCACGTCTTTGGAAGCGAAGACTTTCTGCGTCAGCTTGCGCGCGTAATCGAAGGGTTCCTTGCTGCTGGCGACGTGGCAGTCGGCACAACCGACACTGGTGCCCGTACGGTTGCTGTAATGCACCGTCTTCTTGAGTTCCTCGTAGGGTGTCTGCATGGTGTGGCAGGAGAGGCAGAACTCGGTGCGGTTGGTGTATTCGACGCCGGTGTTGAGCAGACCCCAAATACCGATGCCGCCCAATATCCCGATGACGATCATGCGCAACATCGAGCATTTCGGCGGGTTTAGAAGTCGTTTGAAGAAACCTTCCTTCAGTTCGGCTTTTTGGGTTTCGTCGGCCATTGTTCAAATCCGAATTTTCGGCTGCCCGGGAGCGGCACAGCGTTTGATTTCGAGTCAATGGAAATGGCAAAACGCACACAGCATCCACCTCGGGCTGCTGATGCCTCGCCTATCTCCTCCCAATGCAACTTTAAACTAACGTCACTATTGTCTGCAGGGAGATTATTACAGGCGTACTTGGCTTAGTCAGCAAAAAAAATGATTCCCCTATCGAGCAAGCTATTTTTAGGCTTCATCAATCTGAGGTCTTGCGCGCATCGGGTGCGAGCGGCGAAATGCGTGGATTGGAGTACGCCATGGCAGGAATCGCCGTGTTGCCAGCGCCGACTTTCTGCGGGATCAACCCAGCCAGCGCATCAACGGCGGTATCAGCCAGGGCAACAGCACAGCCGTCAGCAAACCGTTGAGGCCCATCGCCAGCGCGGCGAATGCTCCCGCCTGTTCGCTGACCTGGAATGCGCGCGCCGTGCCGATGCCGTGGGATGTGATACCGATGGCGAAACCGCGCACGGCGTGGTCGTCGATCTTCAGCAGCGCATAGAGACTGCGCGCGCCGACGGCGCCGAGGATGCCGGTGAGGATGACAAGCACGGCGGTCAGCGATGGCAGGCCACCGATGCGTTCGGCGATACCCATCGCGATGGGCGTGGTCACTGACTTCGGTGCCAGCGAGAGCAACGTGGCGTCGCTGGCGCCGAAGAGATGGCCGATCATCACTGCCGAGCAGGCGGCGGTGAGTGAGCCCGCCGACAGCGCGATGAGCAGCGGGATGGTCATGCGCCGCAAGCGGCCGAACTGGGCGTAGAGCGGAATGGCGAGGGCGACGGTGGCGGGGCCGAGCAGGAAATGGACGAACTGGGCGCCGTCGAAATAGGTGCGATAGGGCGTACCGGTGGCCCAGAGCACCGTTACCAAGGCGGTGACGGCCAGCAGCACCGGATTGGCCAGCGGGTGCCCGTTGCAGCGCTGGCTCACGAGTACGGCGCCCTGGTAGGCCAGCAGCGTCAGCGTAAGGCCCAGCAGGGGCGAGGCGGCGAGATAGACCCAGACTTCGCTGAGGTTTCCACCCAGGCGCGGGCTCATGGCTGGCGCTCCGTATCGGCGGGTGCCGGCTGATGGCGGGTCAGTGCGTGCAGCACCAGCGCGGTGACGGCGATGGTGATGAAGCTGCTCGCGACGAGCGCGATCAGGATAGGTAGCCACTCGTCCGCCATGCGCTGAAAATGCAGCATGACGCCGACGCCGGCCGGCACGAATAGCAGCGAGAAATGCTGCAGAAGATTCTGCGCGGTTTCGCGCAGCTCGCCGGACGGTCCGCCGCGCAGCGCCAAAGCGGCGAACAGCAGGGCCATGCCGATCACCGGGCCGGGCACCGGCAAGGCGAAGAACAGGGTGGTGGCTTCGCCTGCGAGTTGAAAGAGCAACAGCAGCGTGACCGCATTCAGCATGGCGCTTTCTCCCAAACAAAACGGCGCACAGGTTACCCCGCGCGCCGTCGATGTCCTTGTTGGCGCCGTGTTGCCAGCGCCGACTTCTTACTCCATTGCCTCGTACAGCGGCAGCGTGAGGAACTCGGGGTAATTGTCGGCAAGCGACATTTCCTCGAATATCTTCGCCGCCTGGTCGTAGGTTTCGGTCTTCTCGCCCTGGGCTATCACGGTGGCTTTCACCTTCGCCAGTTCTTCGGGAATGAAGCCGCGCACCATGTCGGCGGTGACCTTGCGGCCGTCATCGAGCTTGCCCTTGGGGCTAACTACCCACTGCCACACTTGCGAGCGGCTGATCTCCGCCGTGGCGGCGTCTTCCATCAGGTTGTGGATGGGCACGCAGCCGTTGCCGGCGAGCCAGCTGCCGAGGTAATGGATGCCGACGTTGATGTTGTTGCGCACGCCGACTTCGGTGATGGGCTGCTCAGGCTGGAAGTTGAGCCAGTCCTTGGGACCGAAGTTTTCGTCGCGCTGCTTTTCCCACTGGTTGGGGCGCTCGCCCAGCACCTTCTGGAATTCTTCCGCGGCAATAGGCACCAGCCCCGGGTGCGCCACCCAGCCGCCGTCGAAGCCGTCGTTGGCATCGCGGGTCTTGTCGTGGCGAATGCCGGCCAGCGCCTTCTCGTTGGCCACCGGGTCGTTCTTGATCGGGATCAGTGCGCTCATGCCGCCGATGGCCGGGGCGCCGCGCTTGTGGCAGGCCTTGACCAGCGCCAGCGCGTAGCTGCGCATGAAGGGCACTTCCATGGTGATGGCGCCGCGATTTGCGAGGCAGAAATCCTTGTTGCGTTTGAATTTCTTGATGCAGGAAAAGATGTAGTCCCAGCGTCCCGCGTTGAGGCCGGCGCTGTGCTGGCGCAGTTCGTAGAGAATTTCTTCGAGTTCGAAGGTGGCGAGAATGGTTTCGATCAGCACGGTGGCCTTGATCGTGCCCTGCGGCAGGCCGATTTCGTTCTGCGCCATGACGAAGATGTCGTTCCAGAGACGGGCTTCGAGGTGGCTTTCCATCTTCGGCAGATAGAAGAAAGGTCCGGCGCCGCGGGCGATCAGTTCCTTCGCGTTGTGGAAGAGGAATAGGGCGAAATCGAAAATACCGCCGGAGACGCGCTGGCCGTCGATCAGCACATGCTTTTCGTCCAGATGCCAGCCGCGCGGCCGCACTTGCAGGGTCGCGATCTTGTCGTTGAGTTTGTATTCCTTGCCGGCTTCATTCTTGAAGCTGAGTTCGCGGCGGATGGCCTTGTAGAGGTTGACCTGACCCTGGATCTGGTTGTCCCACTTCGGGCTGTTGGAATCCTCGAAGTCGGTCATGTAGGAATCGGCGCCGGAGTTGTAGGCGTTGATGATCATCTTGGCCTCGACCGGGCCGGTGATCTCGGTGCGACGGCGCTCCAGGGCTTTCGGCAGCGGCGCGATCTTCCAGTCGCCTTCGCGGATGTGCTTTGTTTCAGGCAGGAAATCAGGCATCTCGCCGGCATCGATGCGGGCCTGGCGGGCGACGCGAGCGGCAAGCAGCTCCTTGCGGCGCGGCTCAAAGGCGCGATGCAGTTTGGCGACCAGCGCCAGCGCTTCGGGCGTAAGAATCTTCGCGTAGTCGGCGGCGTTTTGGGAACTGAGGGGGGCGTTGATCTGAACGCCGGCGGGCAGACTCATGAGGGACTCCTTGATATGGGTTGCGGCAATGCGTGAATTGTATTCTTGCCTAATCGGATACAGAAGCTATGATTCGATCAATTGATTAGTGACGAATAGTATCGAATGGATCAGTTCAAGCAGATTTCTGCCTTTGTTGGCGTCGCAAGTCGCGGCAGCATGTCGGCCACTGCTCGTGCCGAGGGTGTGACGCCGGCCATCATCGGCCGGCGTCTCGATGCGCTGGAAGAGCGCCTCGGCGTCAAGCTGCTGTTGCGCACCACGCGGCGGATTTCGCTCACCTTCGAGGGTGCGGCCTTTCTCGAGGATTGCCAGCGCATCCTGCGCGAATTGGCCGACGCGGAAGGTGCGGTGAGCCTGGGCGGCATTCGCCCCGGCGGGCATTTGAAGATCTCGGCGCCGGCGGGCTTCGGACGGCGTCACGTGGCGCCATTGCTGAAGCGCTTCGTCGAAGACAATCCGGACGTCACCGTGCGGCTCGACCTGTCGGACCGCCTGGTCGACCTGGTGGAGGAGAACGTCGACTGCGCCATAAGGATCGGGGATCTCGCGGATTCGAGCCTGATCAGCATCCGGCTGGGAGAAATGCAGCGCGTGGTCGTTGCCAGTCCCGACTACATCGCGAAATTCGGCGTGCCGCCAGCGCCGACTTCTCTGGCTGAGCACAACTGTCTGTCGCTGCGCCAGCAACGCGGCTGGACGCTACGGGTCGAGGGCGAGGTGCGGGTGGTGAAGGTGAGCGGTAACTTCGAATGCAACGATGGCGCGGTGCTGCACGACTGGGCGCTGGCGGGCAAGGGCTTGGCCTGGCGCTCGTTGTGGGAAGTCGGGACCGATATCGCGGCCGGGCGGCTGGTGACGGTGCTCGACGACTTTGCCGCGCCGGCAGTGGGAATTCATGCCGTCGTGCCGCAGCGTCGCCATCTGCCGCTGCGCGTCAGGCTGTTCATCGATCTGTTGAAGGCCAATTGGCGCGATCCGGCCTACTGGGCAGCGTCGGCGGGCATCTGACGGACGGCGCTCACCCAAGCGATCACGGTACGACCTGCCGCAAAAATCCGTCGAGTTGCCGGACCCAGGCTTCCCGAACGAAGACAAAGCCATCATTGTGGCCACCCTCCATCTCGAGAAACTGCTTCGGCGGGCGGGCCGCTTCGAACAGTCGCCGGCCATGGGCGAAGGGAATGATATCGTCGTTGCGACTGTGGATCACCAGTAGTGGGCAGGCGATCTCGGCCAGCCGCGCGAGGTTGTCATAGCGGATGTGGGCGAGCAATCGTATCGGCAGCAGCGGATACAGGTCGGCACCCATGTCGGGCACCGAGGTGAAGGTCGAAGCCAGCACCAGTGCGGCGGGGTGTTGTTTTGCCGCCAGTTGCGCGGCCACGCCGCCGCCCAAGGATTCCCCGAAGAGGACGATGCGGTCGGCAGGAAATCCGAGCGCCTGCGTGGCGTGGAGCCACGCCGCGTCGGCATCGCGATAGGTGCCTTGCTCGGACGGGCTTCCGCTGCTCAGGCCGTAGCCGCGATAGTCGATGATAAGGGTCGCCAGATCCAGATCATGGAACATGCGCAAATAGTCGAGCCGGTGAGCGATGTTGCCGGCATTGCCATGGAAAAAGATGACCAAGCCGCGTGTGCGGCGTGTCGCGTCGGCCGGCACAAACCAGCCGTCGAGGCTTTCGCCGTCGGCGGTGGCAAGTTTCAGCGCGGTGAACGGCAAGCCGACAGAGGCCGGGCTGGCGCGATAGTTTCGATCCATTTCCGGCAGGAAAACCAGCGACGACTGCTTGAAATAGATCAGGGCCACGAGCCCGAGATAGGCCAGCAGAACAATCTGGAGTGCCGACCAGAGCATGGGCAAGCCTTTCCTGGGGCGCTTTGCGGTCATCAACGGGAAATGGGTTCGATAGCGGAACGCTTCGCTTTACTTTAGCCCAGAAAAAAGCCGCACCGGTTTCCCGGTGCGGCCCGGTCACGAGCTTGGGTTGCGACAGATCAGTGGAACTGTTCCTCTTCGGTCGAGCCGTGCAGCGCAGTGACTGAAGACGCGCCGCCCTGAATCACGGTAGTGACGTCGTCGAAGTAGCCGACACCGACCTCCTGCTGGTGCGAAACGAAGGTGTAGCCTTGGTCGCGGGCGGCAAACTCGGGTTCCTGCACCATGTCCACGTAGTGCTTCATGCCTTCGCCACGGGCGTAGGCGTGGGCGAACTTGAAAGTCTGGAACCAGTTGATGTGGATGCCGGCCAGCGTGATGAACTGATACTTGTAACCCATCGCCGAGAGTTCGTCCTGGAACTTGGCGATGGTCTTGTCGTCGAGGTTCTTCTTCCAGTTGAACGACGGCGAGCAGTTGTAGGCCAGCAGTTTTCCGGGTGACTTGGCCTGCACGGCCTGGGCGAACTCGCGGGCGAAGCCGACGTCCGGTTTGCCGGTCTCGCACCAGACCAGGTCGGCGTAGGGTGCGTAGGCGACGCCGCGGCTGATCGACTGCTCAAGGCCGTTCTTGACGCGGTAGAACCCTTCCGGGGTGCGCTCGCCGGTGCAGAACGGCTTGTCGTTGACGTCGTGATCGGAGGTCAGCAGGTTGGCGGCCTCGGCATCGGTGCGGGCCAGAATGAGCGTGGGAACGCCCATCGTATCGGCGGCGAAACGTGCAGAGATCAGCTTCTCGACAGCTTCCTGGGTCGACACGAGGACCTTGCCGCCCATATGGCCGCACTTCTTGACCGCAGCCAACTGGTCTTCGAAATGCACCGCTGCAGCACCCGCGGCGATCATGTTCTTCATCAGTTCGAAGGCGTTGAGCACGCCGCCGAAGCCGGCCTCCGCATCGGCCACGATGGGCAGGAAGTAGTCGATGAACTCCTTGTCGCCGGGATTGATGCCGCGCGACCATTGAATCTCGTCGGCGCGCTTGAAGGTGTTGTTGATGCGGCGAACCATGGTCGGCACCGAGTCGTAGGCGTACAGCGACTGGTCGGGGTACATGGTTTCGGAGGTGTTGCCGTCGGCGGCGACCTGCCAGCCGGAGAGGTAAACGGCTTCGAGGCCCGCCTTGGCCTGCTGCATTGCCTGGCCGGCCGTGATGGCGCCGAAGGAATTTACGTAGCCCTTCTTGGCCGCACCGTTGACTAGCGCCCAGAGCTTTTCCGCGCCGCGGCGGGCCAGCGTGTGTTCGATCGGCAAGGTGCCGCGCAGGCGGACGACATCGTCGGCGCTGTAACCGCGCTTGATGCCTTTCCAGCGGGGGTTTTCGGCCCAATCCTTGGCCAGGGCGGCGGCTTGTGCTTTGCGATCAGTCATGTTCAATCCTCTGAAGGGTCGTTGTCGAATGGGGTGCTCCAAGCAGGAGCAGTGCCGACAGTATAAAGAGGATTTTGCGTTGCAGCAATAGTCTTATATAAGACTATTGAAATTTTTTTATTGTTGTTTAACAGTCTATTGAGATGATTATTTCATAATACGGGAAGTGCTTCCTCAAAACAAAACACTCCGTCTTATTTGATATATGTCTTATATAAGACGCGGGCTAATGCAGCGCGATGGCGCTGACAATCACGCCATCTTCGTCCGCATACAACCACTCACCAGGAGTGAAAGTGACTCCGCCGAAAGTCACCGGGATGTCCTCGTCACCGACATTCTTCTTTACGGTCTTCATCGGATGGGTGTCGAGCGCAAAAACGCCGATATCCATCTCGCCGATCGCGCGAGAATCCCGGATGCAGCCATACACGACCACGCCCGCCCAGCCGTTCTTGACGCCCAGTGCCGCGAGTTGATCTCCGACCAGCGCCCGGCGCAGGCTACCCCCACCGTCGATCACCAGCACGCGGTTCTCGCCGGGCGATCCGAGCGCTTTCCGGACCAGGGAGTTGTCTTCGAATAGTTTCAGCGTCGAAATCCGGCCAAAAAAAGCCGTACGCCCGCCAAAGCTGTTGAACATCGGATCGACGACACGAACCTTGTCCTCGTGAGCGTCGCAGAGATCTGTGGTGAGCAAGTCCATGGTTCGATGGCTATGGATAATCAATGACTCTTGTCGCGCGACGCCCCTTTGCCCGATTCTCCAAGATCACACCGCTGAGGCAACGGGCGGCGTACTGGCCGCATTTTCGAAAGTGAGGACGACCTTTTCGTGTTCGTCGAGGTCGATAGTGACGCGACCGCCATGAACCAGCTTGCCGAACAGCAGTTCGTCGGCCAGCGCTGAGCGGACCGTGTCCTGGATCAGTCGTGCCATCGGTCGCGCACCCATAAGGGGATCAAAGCCCTTTTCAGCCAGCCAGGCGCGCAGCGCGTCGGTAAAGATGGCCTCTACCTTCTTCTCGTGCAGTTGGCCCTCAAGCTGCATGAGGAACTTGTCCACCACGCGCAGGATGATTTCGGCATCGAGCGCACGGAAGGAAATGATCGCGTCCAGCCGGTTGCGGAACTCCGGCGTGAACATGCGCTTGATATCGGCCATTTCGTCGCCCTGGCCCTTGTTCGCGGTGAAGCCGATGCTGGTCTTCTGCAGGGCCTCGGCGCCGGCATTGGTGGTCATGACGATCACCACATTGCGGAAATCCGCCTTGCGACCATTGTTGTCGGTCAAGGTGCCGTGGTCCATCACCTGCAGCAGGATGTTGAACACCTCCGGGTGCGCCTTTTCGATTTCGTCCAGCAGCAGCACCGCGTGCGGCTTCTTGGTCACGGCTTCGGTGAGCAGCCCTCCCTGATCGAAGCCGACATAGCCGGGTGGCGCGCCGATCAGCCTGCTGACCGCGTGACGCTCCATGTATTCCGACATGTCGAAACGGATCAGCTCGATGCCCATGCCGTAGGCCAGCTGACGGGCGACTTCGGTCTTGCCGACTCCCGTTGGCCCGGAGAACAGGAAGCAGCCGATTGGCTTTTGCGGATCGCCCAGTCCGGAACGCGACATCTTGATCGCCTTCGCCAGAGCGTCGATGGCGGCTTCCTGACCGAAGACCATGTTTTTCAGATCACGGTCGAGATTCTTCAGCGCCGAACGGTCGTCGGCTGAAACGTGCTGCGGCGGAATGCGCGCAATCTTGGCTACGATGTCTTCGATCTCGAGTTTGCCGATGGTCTTCTTCTGCTTCGATTTCGGCAGGATGCGCTGGGCGGCGCCCGCCTCGTCGATCACGTCGATCGCCTTGTCCGGCAGGTGACGATCGTTGATGTACTTGGCCGCCAGCTCTGCCGCGCTGGAAATGGCCGCAGCGGAATACTTGACGCCGTGATGCTCTTCAAAGCGGGATTTGAGGCCGCGCAGAATCGAGACGGTCTCATCCACCGACGGCTCGTCGACATCGACCTTCTGGAAGCGTCGCGACAGAGCATGGTCCTTTTCGAACACGCCGCGGAATTCCGTGTAGGTGGTGGCGCCGATGCATTTGAGCGCGCCGGATGACAGGGCGGGCTTGAGTAGATTCGAGGCGTCCATTGTTCCGCCCGATGCCGCACCGGCGCCGATCAGCGTGTGAATCTCGTCAATGAACAAAATCGCGTTCGGGTTGTCCGCCAGTTGCTTGAGGACACCCTTCAGGCGTTGCTCGAAGTCGCCGCGATACTTGGTCCCGGCCAGCAGTGCGCCCATATCAAGGCAATACACGGTGGCATTGGCGAGGATTTCGGGTACGCGCCCCTCGACTATGTGACGGGCAAGCCCTTCGGCGATGGCGGTTTTGCCGACGCCCGCCTCCCCCACCAGGAGCGGGTTGTTCTTGCGCCGGCGGCACAGGGTCTGGATCACCCGCTCCAGTTCCTTGTCGCGGCCGATGAGCGGATCGATCTTGCCGGTCAGCGCCAACTGGTTGAGGTTCTGCGTAAAGTTCTCCAGCGCACCGCCTTTTTCCTGCGTCTCGACTTCGGTCTCGACCGGTTCTTCCTTTCCCCTTCCTTGCGGTGTCTTGGTGATGCCGTGGGAAATGAAGTTCACCACGTCCAGGCGCGTGACGTTCTGGCGTTGCAGGAAAAAGACAGCGTGCGAATCCTTCTCGCCGAAGATTGCCACCAGCACGTTCGCTCCGGTGACTTCCTTCTTTCCCGAGGACTGCACATGAAGGATTGCGCGCTGGATGACTCGCTGGAAGCCAAGCGTGGGCTGCGTGTCGATTTCATCGCTGCCCGCTACGGTCGGTGTGTGCTCGTTGATGAAAGTCAGCAATTCCTTGCGCAGACCTTCGATGTCCGCTGCGCAGGCGCGCAGAACCTCGGCGGCAGAGGGATTGTCCAGCAGCGCAAGCAACAGATGCTCGACAGTGATGAACTCATGGCGTTTCTGTCGGGCTTCGACAAACGCCATGTGCAAGCTGACTTCGAGTTCCTGGGCAATCATCAGTTTTCCTCCATCACGCAAGCCAGCGGGTGCTGGTGCCGACGCGAATATGCGCTCACTTGTTCAACCTTGGTCGCCGCTACATCCTGAGGATACACTCCACAGGCACCTTTGCCCTCACGATGCACCTTGAGCATGACTTGCGTCGACTGCTCGCGCGATAGGCCAAAAAACTTCTCCAACACAGTCACGACAAAATCCATCGGCGTGAAATCGTCGTTAAGCAACAACACCTTGTACATTGGTGGCGGTTTGGTGCGGCTCTGCTCCGGCGCCAGTGCGGCACCACTGTCCGTCCCAACTTGCTTGCGTGTGACCATAACTCGATTCTAATGTGATTCCTGCGCAGTTCAACACCACGAAAAAGAGGGGATTACTGCTTCGTTGAGACCGTATTTTGGGCTCATTGTTCAATATGCAAGGGACTGGTCTGTGCGATGCAACATCGAAAGTTGTTGACGCATCTTGACAATGTGCGTAAAACGCGAAACGTGTTTAGTTCAAATTCCCCGCAGTGACCTACGGTCGTCTCACAGTCTGTCAAAAAGCAGCTCCTCTGAATCGCCGCTTGGCCCCCTCTGCAATTCCGAACTTGAACATCAAACATGCCCCGGCCGGGGTGCGGTGTTTTGCAGCCCGCAGCGGTGGCCGATTCGTTCGTTTTTGATTAAGGAAAAAGTTACATGGCAACTGGTACAGTTAAGTGGTTCAACGACGCCAAGGGTT
>Ga0265297_10004732_pt1 | contig 21771 bp, 12 predicted proteins | sample Munlanlwell13791_FD_192502 | JGI IMG/M metagenome (GOLD analysis project Ga0265297, IMG submission 192502) | Leachate microbial communities from a municipal landfill in Southern Ontario, Canada - Leachate well 137-91 | ecosystem: Engineered > Solid waste > Landfill > Unclassified | place... | reverse complement strand
CTTCGAATTACACCGATTTTAACAAGAATCCCCAGGGAATTAAGACTATACGCATGATCGCCCGCTGGCGCCTGGAACCCAAACCGGAAGACATGGAGAAATACCTGCGCGGAGAATTGGTTGAACCGGCCAAACCCATAGTATATTATATAGATCCGACAACCCCTAAAGAATGGGTTCCTTACCTGATACAGGGAGTTAACGACTGGCAGCCCGTCTTTGAAAAAGCCGGCTTCAAAAATGCCATTTATGCACTGGAAGCCCCTACCCCCGAGGAAGATCCGACCTGGAGCCTCGAAGATGCACGAAATTCGGCCATTGTCTATAAACCCTCCACCATTGCCAATGCGAGCGGTCCGCACGTAAGCGATCCCCGCTCGGGTGAAGTTATTGAAAGCCACATCAACTGGTACCATAACGTAATGAGCCTTGTGCACGACTGGTATTTTGTCCAGTGCGCGGCTGTAGATCCGCAGGCCCGTTCTATGAAATTCTCACAGGAACTTATGGGTCAGCTTATACGCTTTGTGTCTTCACACGAAGTAGGACACACTTTGGGATTGCGTCATAATTTTGGGGCCACCGCTTATTATACTGCAGAACAGCTTCGCGACCCTGAATTCCTTAAAGCTAACGGCCATACAACATCTATTATGGATTATTCCCGTTTCAATTTTGTGGCACAGCCGGAAGACAATATCCCACAGGAATTGCTCTGCCCGAGGATTAGCCATTATGACTTTTGGGCCATTGAATGGGGATACCGTCGTTTTTATCAGTTTAAGACTCCCGAAGAAGAACTGCCCTTCCTCAACCAATGGACCATCGACCACGTGAAAAACCCATTCCTGAGGTTCAATGGCGGAGCCGAATCGGGACTGAACGACCCTCGGGCCCAGTCCGAGGACCTTGGTGCCAATCAGATGGAAACCTGTGAACTGGGCATTAAAAACCTGAAGGTCATTGTGGCCAATCTGCCGGAATGGACTAAAGAGCCCAATCAGAATTATCAGTCATTGACCACTATGTATCCACAGATCACCAGCCAGTTCAACAGGTACATTGGTCATGTATCCAAATGGATAGGAGGTGTTTATGCAGATTACAAGACCGTTGAGCAGGATGGTCCCGTATACTGCCCGGTTTCTAAAGCAGATCAGAAAACTGCCATGTCTTTCCTCAACCGGAATATTTTTAACACACCCATGTGGCTGCTGCCCGATTATATGTTCGATCTCATGCCGGCAAGCCGTCTGAGCATTATTGAAAATCTGCAGACGTCGGCCATTGAAGGGCTGGTAAATGCCAATGTGCTGGTCCGCATGCTCAGGGCTGAAGAACAGTTAGGCAGTCAGGCTTACAGTACCGATGAATTTTTCACCGATCTGAGCCGATACATATTTGGAAACTATTCCGACACCGATATTTACCGGCGAAGCCTGCAGAACATCTATGTGAACACCTTGTGCAAGATGGTAAAACCCGATGAACCCAAAGGCAACGAAGCCCTTCCCGTTATGAGAATGCGTACAGCTTCCATAGAAAACAACGACATCAAAGGCATTGTTACATCACAACTCAATAAGATCGCTAAAAACCTTAAAAAGGCCAGAGGCGACGAAAGAAGCAAGGTGCATTATCAGTACCTGTACAAACAAATTAGTGATTTGTAGTGAATTATACGCATATTGTTTTTGATATTGACGGTACACTGTTAGACACGGAAAAAACCGGAATGGTGTCCCTTCAACAAACCATCCGGGAGGAATCAGGCATAGAAGTGCCCCTCCCGGATCTTTATCCTTATTTTGGCATACCCAGCTGGGAAGCAATGATAAAACTGGGCTTCAGCAACCCTGAAAGTGCCGCTCTCAGATGGGAAGAAAATTTCCAGGCGCTCATGTACCTTACCACTCCCTTCGACGGCGTGGAAACTACACTGGAACAGCTGTGTAAAAAAGGAATTGTTCTGGGTGTAGTTACATCACGCCACCGTTCGGAGTTCAATTCAGATCCTTTTTTGCAGAAATGGAGCTCTTTCTTTACATGCACTGTATGTGCCAACGACGCCCCCAGGCATAAACCTCACCCCGATCCCATGCTCCGGTTCATTTCCTGTACGGGAGCCAGACCGGAAAATGTATTATTCGTCGGGGACACAATCTATGATCAGCAATGCGGTCACCAGGCGGGTACGGCTTTTGCACTAGCCACATGGGGCAGCAGGAACGGAGCCGTTATTCCGGCCGAACATTACCTGCAGCATCCCTCGGAATTGCTTACGTGATTAATTAAAAAATACAAGACGTATGAAAAAACAACTCCCGGTTTTACTCCTGATGCTTTGTTTTTCCGTCTTTCTCAAAGCCCAGGATGCAGATCATCCCCGGTCGGCTCTTATTATTTTTGAAGAAAAATTTTCACAGGCTTCCCTCCGGCAGGATTATCCGCAAATGATCTCGCTCATGGACAGCATGATAAGCATGGAACGTTCCATAGACAGAAACGCAGGTCCGCAGGTCTTTGAAAAATACAGAGGTTACTCCGGTCGTTTTAGCGGGACCCTTGAAGGCCGCACTGTTTATTCCCTTTTTATGGCGAGGCTTCCCGAACGTTATCCCCGTTTTATCAAATACCCTTCAGACACAACCGCTTTTCGGCTCTATAAACAGGCCGTACTGGATAACGAAGAAGATCTGCTCAGACTTCCGGCCGGACCCTGGCAAAACGTTCTCCATGCGTCTGAAGATATTTATCCCTGCCGTAATTTGATGGAACTTTCTCTGTTTCTTCTGGGAGAATACCAGCATTTGCTTCAGATTCTGAACAAAGGTGCCGGCAATGTGCCTGCCAATGCCATTGTTGCCCACATGAAACAACTGGAACAAAATCCGTTGTCAGAGGAAGAAACTCTGAGACGGCTCGATTCCCTCATTACCCGCTATGCAGGGGAAGAACCCGTTGCACGCGTTTACCTGGCAAAGGCCCGGCGGCTGCTGAGTGAACGTGACCCCGATTTCCCTGCCATATACTCATTATGCGAAAGTGTGATACGTCAATTTCCCGGCTCCGCTCTTAAAGCAGAGTTTACATCCATAATGAAGTCCCTCACCCGGCCACGCCTCAATCTTACCATAAAAAACCAGGTCTACCCCGGAAGTCCCGCACAGGTATACGTTACACGCTCCAATATTGTGTCATTTACCCTAAAAATTCATAATACGGCCGGAAAAACGGTTTATAAAAAGAATTTGAAAGGGCTTACGGCTTCCATGAACCGCCCTGTCACAGACACACTGACTATTCCCACGCCGGCGGAGGGATCGTACAGTATTTCTGTTCAAAGCGGGAAAACCACAGTCCAAAGTAAATTCTATTCAGGGAAAGTGGCCGCAATGTTCAGCGGCAGAAGAGGTGCGGGATACGTTTACGCTACCGACCTGCAGAGCGGTAAGCCGTTACGGGAGGTGGAAGTGGTATTTCCGGGAAAGAGCACTCAGCCTGTTTACCTTATGCCGGACGGCTTTACCGGCATACCTTCTCAGGATTCGCTTAAAGCCTGGACAGCAAAAGACCGGTTGCTGCTACGCCTGCAAATTCCCGCCACTAAGATTTCTCCTGTAGATTCTTTTTCTGTTCCGCTATCTGTTAACCGGTGGGATCTCAGAGAGGATACGGATTCAAATCACCCGCAGACAACTGCTGTTCAGATATTTACAGACAGATCGCTTTATCAGCCGGGAGATACGCTGTTCTTTAAGGGAATTGCCATGCGTTACCAAAACGGGAAACAGGAAGTAATCCCGGGAGAAAGATACCGCGTGGAGCTCGTGAGCGCACAGAACCGGCAGGATACGGTGGCCTCCGTTACGTTACAAACCAACGAATTCGGTTCTTTCAGCGGTTATTTTACCACCTCGGCGAACATGATGAACGGAGCGTATTTTATATCCGTTCCCGGCTCCCTGAAACAAGTGTGGATTGAAAGCTACACAAGACCTTCCTTTTCCATTGAAATGCAACCTGTCGCGGGCACCTATTCATTTGGTGATACTGTACGGCAGGAGGGCTCTGTTAACAATTACGCCGGATTTCCCCTGGCAGGGGCCAGGATTGTCTGTGAGGTCACACGCCAGCCAGTTTACGGCATACTTCCCGAATATTACCGGAGAACCTATTTCCCTTCCGTACCCATTGCTTCAGACACTTTATATGCCGACACGGAAGGCCGTTTTGTTTTAACCTTTCCGGCCCTGCGCCCCAATACCGACGGCAATGTTTTCTGCTCGTATTATATTATTGCCACCGTTACCGACAGAACCGGCGAGACGCAACGTTCGGAAAACTCCATACCTGTGGGAGATATTCCCTATACCATCCACATTTCTTTTAAAGACAATGAGTCATGGGACCGGATCCTTCTTGTAAAAGATACATGTCCCGAGTTGAAAATTGCAGTAAGGAATCTTAACGGAACAGACCTGAATATGCCGGGGACCTATAACCTTATCCAAGACGGCAAAACCGTTTTCAGCGGATCGTTCTGCCAGCAGGAAACTTCTCAGCCGGACTGGGCCTCTCTGCCTTCCGGATCCTACCAGGTTTCTGTGCCCGCTCCCTGGAAAGAGGCACCGGGAGCAACACCCGTGACGCAATCTTTTACTCTTTTTGGACTCGCCGACACCGCCTCCCCTGTGGAAACACCTTTATTTTTTTATCCTTCGGACGGGGAATTTCCTGTTTTCTATATAGGCACACGTGAAAAAGAACTTTATGTACTGGCCGAACTGTTTAAAGAAGATTCGCTTATCGTACATAAACACCTGACGGTATCAAATGAACTGCGAAAGTTCGATTTTCCCGGCTTTGCCCTTTCTTCGGGCCCGTATGACTTATTGTTAACCGCAGTCTGTAAGGGCGATTGTTATACAGAAAGAACCGTGTTTGAAGCAAAGCGGGAAAGCTCCCGTCTTAACCTGCAGGTAGTATCTTTCAGGGACATGGCGGCTCCGGATTCCGTTGTTACCTTTGGACTTCGCACAGATCCTGCGCAACAGGCAGAAATTCTCCTGAGTGTTTATAATGCGGGCACAGACCGCTTTTTCCGTAACGATTTTACGTTGAACGTACCCGAACCGGTCAGAAAATATCCGCCTTATTTTCGTGAACAATTTTCTCAGTATGCTTACCAATACGATGAGCCTCGCAAAAATGCCGGTATGGTTATGTATAAAACGGCAGAAGACAGCGCCCTGGCTGCCGGTGAGCAGACTGCCGTACCGGCAAACGAACCGGTTTCTTTAATACGTACGGATTTTTCAGAAACGCTCGCATTTCTTCCCCATCTGGTGACCGACAGCACGGGATACGTTCCTGTGTCCTTCCGCACCAACGGTTTACTGAGTACTTTCAGGTTACTTTTCCTGGCCCACAACCGCAGTGCCGTTGCAGGCTATGCCCAAAAGGAGCTGGTTGTGAAAAAAGAAGTAATGATCATGCCTTCATTCCCAAAATTCCTGAGGGAAGGCGACCGTATAAACTGGAAGGCAACGGCTGTTAACCTTACCGGTGAAAGCCTGGAAGGGAATGTCTTCCTGAAACTGAACGGACATTCCCTTGGAACGCATAAAGCCGTATTACCCGCTTTGGGCAGGCAGATGTTTTCATGGGAACCGGTTTCGTTAGAGAATCCGGCAGATTCTGTCATGTTGCTGACGGTTTTAGCCGGCATTACCTCGGCGGGGCACAACGATGCCGAACAACACCGGATTCCGGTGCTTTCCCGCAAAGAACAAATTACCCGGGCACAGACCAGGGTCCTGCCGGGCAACGGCATTGTAACGCTTGTGCAAACCAACCGAAAGGCGAGCGCAGAGCTCGAAGTATCCACCCCGGTCACCTCGGCCCTGAACGCTCTTCCGGCTTTATGCACTCCCGCCAGAAACAACCTGACCGACTGGCTCTCGGCTTATTATGCGAACAACACGGGAGCATGGCTGCTGGAACGTTATCCGTCCCTGGCTGCCAGCGTGAAAGATATACCGGCCGGACAAGCCGCTCCGTTACTGAAAAACCAGGCCATTACACAGATACTCCTGGAGGAGACACCCTGGAGCCGGTACGCCGTTCAAGAAGCAAAACGGATAGAACGGTTGCAAAAACTTTCTGACCCCCAATATATTAAACAATTTAACAGGCAGGCGCTTGACAAATTCAATAATCTGCAACGTGCCGACGGAGGGTTCAGCTGGTTCCCGGGTATGGAAAGTTCCTACACCCTCACCTGCTTCTTCCTGGAAAAGATTTCCGGTATGGTTCATGCCGGGGTCATTGCCGATGATATGGAAACATTACGTCCCCTGGTGGAGCGGGCTCTTGCATATGTGGATAATATCTTTGCAACCCGTTATGAAATAAAGGGATTTGACGTAATGCTTTATTTTTATATCCGGAGCGCATTCCCCGATGTCCTGCTTTCACCCGCTGCCCGGGATGCCGCCGGGTTTTTCCTGCCAAAAATCGAGGAGGCCTGGAAAGGCACTTCGGTAATGGAAAAAGTATATTTTGCATTAACATACAGGAATATGGGTAAGACAGAAGCCCTGAATGATGTTTTGTCTTCCCTTGAAGAATATGCTGTGAGGAACAGTACAACAGGGTGTTATTTCCCTAATGCTGTGCCTTTTAATGGACTCATGAGTTCGGAAATGAAAGCACACGCCATGCTCCTGAATCTGTTCAAAGACAATCCCGCACTCCGCACCGGGCTGCAGCAATGGATTCTGCTTCAGAAAAAAAATCATGCATGGGGCACGGGAGAAAGCACTACCGGGGTCATAGATGCACTGCTTCAAACCGGAGTAGCCGGACCTGAACCCGGGAAAGGATATGAAATCGTACAAAAGGGAAACACCTATACCGTAAGGAACCGGTCCGATGCTCTCCTGTTTGTAAGTCTCTATGAACAAACGATTGAAGACATTGGGGGAACAGACTCCTTTTCCAACGGACTGGACATCACAAGAGCATTTTACCGTGTAGCCGACGGGAAGCCCCTGGCAGAAGGCGACTCACTTGAAACAGGGACGGAGATAGGGGTCCGCTACTTTATCTCCAATAATGAAGACCTGAGTTTCGTCCATTTGAAGGCCAGCCGTGCCGCCTGCCTGACCCCGGTAACTGAAACCTCGGGATACGAATGGAACCGGACGTGCGGATACTATCGCGAAATAAAGGAAAGTGCCACCCAGTTCTTCTTCCAGAGCCTTCCAAAAGGAGATCATATTATTGAAGAACAATTTTTTGTAACCCAATCCGGAGTTTTTAACAGCGGGTTTGCCCGGGTACAATCTCTCTATGCGCCTGAAAATCGCGGACATTCTTCGGGGGGAGTATTGATTATAACAAAATAAAAACTATCTTTGCAGCCCCAATAGGGAATTAATGAATTATTAACCAGAAAAATCAATTGCTAAAAACATGGCTGATTATTTAACCGCCCAAAAGAAGCAAGAGATTTTCGGACAATACGGAACGTCTAATAAGGATACCGGATCTGCCGAAAGCCAGGTCGCCTTATTTTCTTACCGTATCGCCCATCTTACCGAACACATGAAGTCCAACAGAAAGGACTACGGGACGCAACGCGCCTTGCTTGGTTTGGTAGGTAAACGTCGCCGCCTGCTGGATTACCTGAAGGCCAACGACATTGAGCGATACCGTAACATTGTAAAGACGCTCAATCTCCGGAAATAGCTTACAATTGCGAAGGGAGCCCGTCTCCCTCGCCAAACCAACAAGAGGCTGCCATCTCAACTGTGAGAACAGCCTCTTTTTTATAAGATTTCATTTTACCGGGGTCCAAATTAACGCAATCCGGGGACCTTGGTAAGCGGAATAAAAGATTTATAACAACCCCTTATAGGAAGGGGCGGATTGCACAGAAAAACAAATGAATATCATTAAAAAGGTTATCACACTGGGTGATGGCCGTACCATTGAGATCGAAACCGGGAAGCTGGCCAAGCAAGCCGATGGTTCCGTAGTTGTTAAAATGGGTGGCACCATGCTGCTGGCTGCTGTCACCTGCGCTAAAGAAGCAAAGCCCGATACGGACTTCATGCCTCTTTCCGTTGATTACAAAGAAAAATTTGCAGCAGCAGGACGGTATCCCGGCGGCTTCATGAAACGTGAAGGCCGTCCGTCCGATTACGAGATCCTTGTTTCACGTCTCATTGACCGCGCGCTTCGGCCCCTGTTCCCCGACGATTTTCACGCAGAGGTATTTGTAAACGTATTCCTTATCTCGGCCGAGAAAGACATCATGCCCGATGCCCTGGCCGGACTGGCCGCTTCGGCAGCCCTTGCGGTAAGCGACATTCCGTTCAACGGGCCTATTTCTGAAGTACGTGTGGCACGCATCGACGGGACCTTTGTTATCAATCCGGCTTTTTCCGAACTGGGAAAAGCAGATCTGGACATTATGGTGGCCGCTACCTACGATAATATTATGATGGTTGAGGGCGAGATGAAAGAGGTAAGCGAATCGGTTATGCTCGAGGCTATTAAATTCGCTCACCAGGAGATAAAAAAGCATTGCCGGGTGCAAAACGAACTCATGGCCGATGCCTGCAAGACTGAGAAAAGGACATACTGTCACGAAGAAAACGACGACGACCTGCGTAATGCCGTTGAAGCTTTCTGCTATGACCGTTGTTACGCGATCGCCAGATCTGGCGAAGACAAACACGCCCGCACAGATGCATTCGACGCCCTGAAAGCCGAGTTTATGGAGACCATTCCCGAAGACGAACGCGAAGCCAAAACCGTTATGGTAAACCGTTACTACCACGACGTAGAAAAACGGGCCATGCGCCGCATGATCCTCGACGAGGGGATTCGTCTTGACGGACGCAAGACCAGCGAGATCCGTCCCATCTGGAGCGAAGTGGACTACCTGCCTATGGCACATGGGTCCGCCATCTTTACCCGCGGAGAAACACAGTCTCTTACCACGGTAACCCTGGGTACAAAACTGGATATGAAAGAAATGGACGAGGTTCTCATTCAGGGAACCGAGCAATTTGTCCTGCATTATAACTTTCCTCCCTTCTCTACCGGGGAAGCCAAATCGAGCCGCGGCATTGGCCGCCGCGAAATCGGACACGGCAACCTGGCTCACAGGGCATTGAAACCTATGGTACCGGTAGGCGAAGAAAATCCCTATGCCATCCGTGTGGTATCTGACATCCTGGAATCCAACGGTTCATCTTCCATGGCCACCGTTTGTGCCGGTACGCTGGCGCTGATGGATGCCGGTGTGAAACTGAAAAAACCCGTTTCCGGTATTGCCATGGGCTTAATCACAGACACAGGCAACAAAAAATTTGCAGTATTGTCCGATATCCTGGGCGACGAAGACCACCTGGGCGATATGGACTTTAAAGTTACCGGCACACGCGACGGTATAACCGCCACCCAAATGGATATCAAAGTGGACGGACTTCCTTACCAGGTGCTGGAACAAGCTCTCGAACAGGCTCGTCAGGGACGTATGCATATTATGAATGAGATGATGAAGACCATCTCTGAACCGCGTGCCGAATACAAGCCCCACGTTCCCCGCATTGTTCAGATCATTATTCCCAATACGTTTATTGGTGCCGTTATTGGTACCGGAGGCAAGGTAATCCAGGAAATCCAGAAAACCACAGGCACCACCATTACCATTACCGAACAGGGAGAAGTGGGTATTGTGGATATCTTTGGGGAGAATAAAGAAGGCATGGATGCAGCCCTGGCCACTATCAAGGCCATCACCACCGTACCGGAAGTCGGAGAAGTTTATACAGGCAAAGTGGTTTCTATCCTGGAATTCGGTGCCTTTGTTGAGATCCTGCCCGGAAAAGAAGGCTTATTACACGTATCGGAGCTGGACTGGCACAAGATAGATAAAGTGGAAGACGTAGTGAAAGTAGGTGAAATGGTCACCGTTAAACTACTTGAAATTGACGTCAAGTCAGGCAAAATGCGCCTTTCACGCAAAGCGCTCTTAGAGAAACCGGAAGGCTATGTCGAACCCGAACGCAAACCCCGCCCTTCAGGAGACTACGGTAACCGGGGAGATTCCCGCGGAAACAGCCGGGGAGGCAGCCGGGGCGGACACGACCGCAACGACCGGCGACCTTCGCGTAACCGCGAGTAGCACAGATCAGGATTCGGTTCCTGATTCTTTCCAGGGAAATCCTTTCATGATTGCCCTGATAGCCAAATAAAAAAGCAGCATGAATAGGAATATGAGCAATATTCCTATTCCTGCTATTTGGAGTGATGATATAACAGCTGAACTCATAATCTGCACTTGTTAAAATAAACCGACTAATGAAAGTATGATACCTCCGGCCACCACAGACCCTATCTGTCCGCCTACATTGGCGCTAACAGCCGGCATAAGCAGGTAGTTTGTCTTATCCTCTTTCTGCCCCATGGTATGGATCACCCTGGCTGACATGGGGAATGCAGATATACCGCAGGCCCCTATCATGGGGTTAATTTTTTTGTCTTTTGGAAGGAAAACGTTCATGAGTTTGGCAAACGCTACCCCGCCAAACGTGTCAAAAATAAATGCGACAAGACCCAGGGCAATGATCATGAGCGTGTCCCAGCGTACAAAACGCTCTGCAGTCATGGTACTGGCTATGGTGATTCCCAGCAATATGGTGACCAGGCTGGACAGTTCGTTCTGGGCAGATTGTGATAATTTATTCAACACCCCGCATTCGCGTATCAGGTTGCCAAACATCAGGAACCCAATAAGAGCAAGCGAAGAAGGTGCAATAATACCGGCCAGCACCGTAACAACAATTGGGAATAAGATTAAAGCGGTACGGGAGACCTTTTTGGTGTTCGACTTCATCTTGATTAGTCTTTCCTGGCGAGTAGTCATCATGCGTATGATGGGCGGCTGGATTATGGGCACCAGGGCCATATAGGAATAGGCCGCCACCGATATGGGGCCCAGCAATCGCGGCGCCAGTTTGGAGGCTACAACAATGGACGTGGGTCCGTCTGCAGCCCCTATAATACCTATCGAGGCCGCTTCTTTTAAGTCAAATCCAAAAACGGCGGCCAGAACCATTGTCAGAAAGATCCCGAATTGCGCAGCCGCTCCAAAGAGCAATAAATGAGGATTATTAAAAAGGGGCGTAAAATCTATCATGGCACCTATGGCAATAAAGATCAGCAGGGGGAATATTTCGGTAGCAATACCTCCTTCGTAAAACAAAGAAAGCACCCCCTCAACGACCTCGCCCGTTTTGCCGTCAATTTGTGTAAGCGCGGCACTGAACGGAATATTCACCAGTATAGCACCAAAACCCATGGGGAGCAACAGGGTGGGTTCGTATTGCTTGGCAATTGCCAGGTAGATCAAAACAGCCCCTACGGCTATCATGATCAGATGTTGCCACGTTAAAGAGGCAAGCGCAGGAAAAAAAGATGAAAAATCCATAGACTATCAGTTTTTAATTAATATCGGTTTTAGTTCATTCTCCCATATCAAACTCCAGGATCCCCCCGGCCATGATATCCGAATGATTAATATAATATAAGTTGTACGGCTTTCCGTTTAGACGCGCACTTTTTATGCGGTAGTTCCCGGGCCGGTTATTGCGTGCCAGTATTGTGAATGTACGGCCCTCTTCCACCCGGAGAACCGCTTTGTCCATTAACGGAGAACCAAATACATACCGGCCCCCGGCCGGTTCCACCTGGTAAAGTCCAATGGCAGACAGAACATACCATGCAGACATCTGCCCCACATCTTCATTCCCGCTCAGGCCATCGGGGCCGTTGTGGTATAAAGTGGTCAGTATCTGGCGGACCTTTTCGGCCGTTTTATAAGGATACCCGGCACAGGCATACATATAGGCGATATGATGGCTGGGTTCGTTACCGTGCGCATACTGTCCTATAAGACCCGAAATGTCGGGCGATGCATCTTCGCCCAGATCGCCCTGAACGACAAACAGCGAATCGAGTTTGTCAACAAACGCACCGGGGCCGCCAAAAAGTGCTGTCAGGCCCTGAATGTCATGCGGCACCAGCCAGGTGTACTGCCAGGCATTTCCCTCCGTATAATCGTCTATCCTGTGAGAGGAGTGAAAAGGATTGAACGGTTCGCGAAATGTCCCTTCGGAAGAACGGGCCCGCATAAAACGCGTGTTTGGATCAAACAGAAACGTGTAGGCCTTCGCCCGCCTGTCAAAATATTCTGCATCTGCGGTGTTGCCCAGTTGTTCCGCCACCCGGGCCACACACCAGTCTGCCAGGGCGTATTCCAGGGTTTTTGCTACTGTTTCATTAGTGGAATCTTTATCGAAAGGAATATATCCGTATTCCTTAAGCCATTTCATGCCTCTTTCATCCAACATGGCAGAGGTTTTCATGGCATTGTATGCACGCTGTTTATCTACCTTGCAGCCTTTTAGAACAATATCCGCCAAAACCGGAATTCCGGGATTACCCACCATGCAGTCGGTCTCGTTACCCATCAGATGCCATACAGGTAATTTCCCCTGTTTATCAAATATGTCGAGCATTGTAAGAGCATAATCTTCCATCTTCCCGGGATGGATAAGGGTTGCCAGCGGATGAGCCGCCCTGTAAGTGTCCCACAAAGAAAAGGTTGTATACCTGGTGAAACCATCGGGGAGGTCATAATCACAAAACACCGATGGGGCTGTCATTGTATGGTACAGCGCCGTGTAAAACAGTTGTTTCCGGGTTGGATCTATCGTTTCATAGATGATTTTTGAAAGCTCGTTATTCCAAGTGCTGTCCGCAGCCGCCACGACGGCCTCAAAATCCCAGCCGGGTAATTCTTTGCTGAGGTTTGCCGCCGCTTTTTCTTCACTCACGGGAGACAACCCCACTTTAACCATAACCACACCTCCCGGAGGCAGGTCAAACCAGACGGTAGCATACGCTTTCTCCGCCGAGATTTCATCGCCTTTCATACGTTGCGTCCCGTTAAGCCATTCCACCCGGGTAAAGGGGACGGAAAACTCGGCGTTGAAAAACACAGCCTGCTCTTTGGCCCAGCCTTTCGATTTCCTGTACCCCGAGATCATTCTGTCACCGGCCTTTGCCAGGTGTCCTTTCTGCGGGGCGTCCCAGCCAATGCCGTGCTCCAGGTCTATGACCACGCCAACGCTGCGGTTGCCAGCGGCAGACGGGTAGGTATATCTGTGGAAAGCCACGCGTGCGGTAGCCGTCAGTTCCGCTTTGATACCGCTGCCTTCCAGCAGGACCGAATAATATCCGGGCCTGACATGTTCGTTCTTATGTAAAAATTTGGCACAAAGCCCTTCCCTGGTAGTCTGGACAGGAGTTACCACAGGCATGAAGGAAATATCTCCCAGATCCCCTATCCCGGTTCCGCTCAGATGCATCTGCGCAAACCCAATAACAGTGGAATCTGAGTAATGATAACCCGAGCACCAGTCCCAGCCCTGATTGTATTGCACCGGACCGGCCTGCACCATTCCAAAGGGCACGTTGGCGCCCACAAAAACATGACCGTGCCCCCCGCTTCCGATCAACGGATCTACATACTGCGTATAGGATTCACCGGCAAGCGGTTCTGTTTCTTCTTTACTGCAGGAGAGGCAGAAAGTCTCGGCCAGTAAAACAGGAATAAGAAAAGCGACTGAATATTTCATTCCACTAATATAAAAAATATTCCTATTTTCGCAATTCATCTTAACACTATATATGTCCAATGAAAAACGCCATTTTTTCCTTTCCCCTCCCAAAAAACGAACCGGTAAAATCCTATCTAAAAGGAAGTCCCGAGCGTACCACGCTGGACGCCGAACTGGCCAGACAAAGTGCTACTGTTATTGACATACCCCTGATCATAGGAGGTAAAGAAATCCGTACCGGAAACACCGGAACCGTGGTAATGCCCCACAACCATAATCATATTCTGGCAACTTATCATAAGGCAGGTGAAAAAGAAATCAAAATGGCCATAGATGCAGCACTGGAAGCTCATAAGCTATGGTCCAATCTGGAATGGACCGTCAGGGCTTCCATTTTACTCAAGGCAGCCGATCTGCTGGCCGGAAAATACAGGGCAGCCATCAATGCAGCTACCATGCTGGGACAAAGCAAGAACATCTACCAGGCAGAAATAGACTCGGCCTGTGAGACAATCGATTTTCTGCGTTACAATGTAGCCTTCGCTTCCAAGATCTACATGTTCCAGCCCAAGAGCGCGCCCGGGCAGATAAACAGCGTAGAATACAGAGCCCTGGAAGGATTTGTCTTCTGTGTGAGCCCGTTTAACTTTACCTCAATAGCTTCCAATCTGAATATGTCTCCCGTACTCATGGGGAATACTACCGTGTGGAAAACAGCAACCACTGCCATCCTGTCCAATTATTATCTGATGAAAGTATTCATGGAGGCTGGGCTTCCAGCAGGTGTGGTCAATTTCCTTTGCGGCAGCGGCGCCCTAATAGGTAAACACTGTATTGAATCGCCCAACCTGGCCGGTATTCATTTTACCGGTTCGTGCAACACGTTTAACACCTTATGGAAACAGGCGGGTGAACATCTTTCAGAATACCGGGCTTATCCTCGTCTTGCAGGCGAAACCGGAGGTAAAGACTTCATTTTTGTACATCCTAGTGCAGATGTTAAAGAAGTATCGATTGCAGCTTTTTGTGGTGCTTTCGAATATCAGGGGCAAAAATGCTCGGCTGCTTCCAGGATGTATGTTCCGGCTTCTCTTTGGCCCGGAGTTCTCGGCGAAATGAAAGGTATTGCTTCACAGATTAGCATGGGAGATGTAAATGATCCCGGCAACTTTATTAATGCCGTCATTGACGAAGCATCGTTCAACAATATCGTTTCATATATCGAATATGCCCGGCAGGCTCCCGATGCGGAAATAGTGCTGGGCGGAAAATATGACAAGACCATCGGGTATTTTATTGAACCCACGGTAATATGCACAACCAATCCTCATTTCAAATCTATGGAAGAAGAAATATTTGGCCCCGTGCTTACCGTATATGTATATGAAGACCAGGACCTTGAAAAAGCCGTTGAGCTTTGTGAAAACACCTCTCCCTACGGTCTTACAGGGGCAGTTTTTGGCCGTGACAGAGTAGCCGTAGATAAAATATCAAATACACTGCGCTATGCGGCAGGCAATTTCTATATCAACGACAAACCCACCGGTGCCGTGGTTGGGATGCAGCCTTTCGGCGGTTCGCGTTCTTCGGGTACAAACGACAAAGCAGGCGGCGAGTTTAACCTCATTCGCTGGGCCATCCCCAGGACCGTCAAAGAAACGCTGGTTCCGTCTACGGATTATCGGTATGATTATATGAAATAATATTCATTTTTTACTTAGCGCCAGGTCCTTATGATACTTTGTTAGCAAGGACTTGGCGTTTCTTTTTGTCTTTCCCGTTTGTGTCATTTTTGAGATAACTTTACAAAAACCATTGCTTAACAACTATGAAAAGATCTATTGTTATCTCTTGCGCAGGCATTCTTACCCTCCTTTCTGGCGGATGTGAAACCGACGAACCTTATACAAAAGGGATTGGCAGATACCCCGGAGATCCGGCGGAAAATTTTTCTCCCGCTCTTGTCGCAGACAATGACACTTACCGGAACATGGCCCAAAACAGGGTCACCTTTCATTCCTCTTCTTACGATTACAACCTGACCGGACAACTCGTCACAGACGGTATCGTAACAGACCGTATGCCCTGTTTTATTAATGTATCCGATCAGGACGGCGATCTGGAAAAAAGAGAAAAGGAATGGTTCTTCGACGGAAAACCAGATTCCAAATACCGTATGAAGGGAACGGATATCTTTCTGCAACTGCAACTGAACAACCATATCCCCGACGTTGACTGTATGGAACTGACTGGAACCATGACCTATAATCCAAAAGCTTCCAAAAGCAGCCAGGTTGCGTTTTTCGGCTCGGAAAACGGGGTCGAATGGATTCCCATAAAAACCGATAAAAGCAACAATCTGCCCGGAGCCGAAAAGCCCAATCCGTATGCAGCATGGGCCAATATGCCGGCACCGCCCAAACCGCAGGGGCCACAGCCTTCCTATACATTCACTTATGAACCCCCGAAACCGGAACGGGAGCTTCGCCTCATTTACCGGTTTGCCCAGCCGGGACACTATGCATTTTATAAAGTGCAGTTTAATGTGCCCGGCGCCGAAGACTGGACGTTTTCTGATTGGAACTTTTACTGCAATAATCAGAAATTGTGCATGCTCCCCTCGGAACATTTTCAAAGTGCGTGGATGAGTGCCGGGACCGGGACCGAATGGATCTGTGTGGACCTCGGGGCCAATGCCGTTATAGATAAAGTTACTCTTCACTGGCTGAATAAAGCGGTAAAAGGGTCGGTACAGGTTTCGGACGATGCCACCGCATGGACGAACGTAGCCGAACTGCCCGGCGGAGAAGGGTTTGTAGATGAAATCACCATTAATCCCCGGGCTAAGGGACGTTACGTAAGGATACTCATGGAAGAATCGGCCGGGGGTAACCGCTATGTTTTGAGTGAACTGGAAGTTTTCGGAAAAGGAGGTCTGGTACCTGCCGTTTCTGAAGATCCGACTCCTGCCGGAAATAAACTGCTGTTGAACGGCGGAAACTGGAAGATACAACGCGCTTCTGAAGTCAGGGAGCCGGGCGAAGTGATTTCCTCTGCCGACTATTCCGGAGCCGTCCAATGGCCCGTTGCGACCGTCCCGGCTACTGTTTTAAGCAGTTATATAAATATGGGAGCGTTGCCCGACCCGAATTATGCAGCCAATCAACTGCAGGTATCCGAGTCGTTTTTCACGTCTGATTTTTGGTATAGAAGGGAATTTTTTGTCCCTAAAGACTTTGGAAAAGAAGAGATTTTTCTGAACCTCGATGGCATTAACTGGAAAGCGGACCTGTTTGTTAACGGAACAAATGCCGGCAGGATGGAAGGCGCTTTCATCCGGGGAAAATTCAATGTCACGCAGCTTTTGCTTCCCGGTCAAAGCAACTTACTGGCGGTGAAGATCATCAAAAACGATAACGTGGGCGCCGTAAAGGAACAAAACGCGATCAGCCCGGATCAGAACGGCGGTATCCTGGGCGCAGACAACCCCACCTTCCATGCTTCCGTGGGATGGGACTGGATTCCTACAATCAGGGGCCGCAACACAGGTATATGGAACGATGTTTACCTGACGACCTCGGGGGCTGTAACCATTGAAGACCCGTTTGTACGGACCGGCCTCGCCCTGCCCGATACCACAAAAGCCGATATCCAGATTGAAGTGCTGCTGCGCAACCATAAGGACCGGGTTGTTTCCGGGGTCCTGGAAGGAACTTTCGGAGATCTTCCATTTAAACAGGAAGTAGTGCTTGAGCCAAATGCAGCGCAATCGGTACAGGCAACTCTCACTATGGAGAACCCCAAACTGTGGTGGCCCAAAGGCTACGGTGCTCCTTATCTGTACGACGTAAACATTCAATTCACCGCAGATGGAGCCGTATCGGATGAGACCGCCTTCCAATCGGGCGTCCGCCAAATGAGTTTCGATGAAAACAACGGCATCTTGAGCTTGTATATCAACGGCCGCCGGTTTATCGGAAGAGGCGGTAATTGGGGATTTTCAGAATCGAACCTGAATTACCGTGGCCGCGAATACGATATTGCCGTGGCTTATCATGCAGATATGAACTTTACCATGATCCGCAATTGGGTAGGCCAGATTGGGGACGACGAATTTTATGAAGCCTGTGACCGACACGGGATTATGGTATGGCAGGACTTCTGGCTCGCCAATCCCTGGGACGGACCTGATCCCTACGATAACGACCTCTTCATGAAAAATGCGGAAGACCTGGTGAAACGTATCCGCAACCATCCGTCTATTGCCATTTATGTAGGCCGCAACGAAGGCAATCCGCCCGCAGAACTGGATAATGCGCTCCGGCAAATGATCCCTCAACGGCATCCCGGGATACATTACATATCCCATTCGGCCGCAGGAGTAGTCAGCGGAGGCGGCCCCTACCGGGCCCTGCCTGTTCGCGATTATTTCCTTTTGTACGGGAAAGACCGGTTGCACAGCGAACGGGGCATGCCAAACGTAATGACCTGGGAAAGTCTGTCACAGACCCTCAGCCCGGAAGCGCTCTGGCCGCAAAACGACCAGTGGGGTATGCACGATTACACACTTGAAGGAGCCCAGGGAGCCGCCTCGTTCAACAAGATGGTGGAAGAAGGCTTCGGACCGGCGGACAATGCACGGCAATTCACCGAATACGCTCAGTGGTTCAATTACAACGGATACCGGGGTATTTTTGAAGGCCGAAGCGAATTCCGCAGGGGGATGCTTCTGTGGATGAGCCATCCGGCCTGGCCTTCCATGGTATGGCAAACTTACGACTACTATTTTGACCCTACAGCCGCCTATTTCGGTTGCAAGAAAGCGAACGAACCCCTTCACATACAGTGGAATCCTGTTTACCACGACATTGAAGTGGTAAATCTGCACGCGGGTACGCACGAAAAACTGACAGCCAAAGCCATGCTGGTTAATATGGACGGAACGGTACAGTGGGAAAAAGACACTCTTCTGAACAGTTACGAAGACTCTACCGTAAAATGCTTCCGGCTTGAATTCCCCGAATCCCTCTCTTCCGTTCATTTTATTAAACTAATATTGACAGAAAACGGAAGAACAGTATCGGATAACTTTTACTGGAGGGGTGTTGAAGAAGGCAATTACAAGGCGCTGAAGGATATGCCCAAAGTAACGCTGAATGAAAAAACTACTCTTAACAAAACGGGAAAGGACTGGAAAATCACTACCGTACTGAAAAACGATATGTCCACCCCGTGCCTTATGATCCGTCTGCAGGTGAAAGGAAAGAATACGGGTGAACGCATTTTACCCGTATTCTTCAGCGACAATTATTTCTCCCTGCTGCCGGGTGAAGAAAAGACAGTCACTATGACCTTCTGCCACCGCGACACACGCGGGGAAAAACCCATAGTGACCGTATCGGGGTTTAATTTAGCTTTACCTTAATTGTGTTATAATATATTGTAGTTGTTGCCTCAAACCCGGAATCTGTCCCTATAATAATCCAGATTTCACCATTTGAATCGGAAGATACATTTACCGGGTTTGTGGTTTTTAATGTTTTTAAAGTATATACATTTTCCTGGGTGCCGTTTGCAAAGTCACCTATTATAACCATGTCACCCCCTTCATTATTTTGATTTCCCTTATCAAGATTCACCCGGAAATCCGTACCGACAAGTTCTTTTACGGGCTCATTTGTTGAAGCGCCGGCCTTTATCACCACGCTTTCACCAGGAGCTCCGCCTACCCCTGCCATTCCGCTGGCGGCATTTGAGGCTATTTCAATCTCTACATTCACAGAATATAATTTGTCAGGCTCCAAACCGGTCAGTTTCTTCTTTATAAACATAAACAAATCGTCGCTATGATTGTTCCCGGACTGCATAAGGGCTCCTTTTGTAGCGTCCAGCGGTGCGGGTAACATCGAATGGGAAAAAGCAAATTCATAAAATTCTTCCACGCCGGGAGAATCAGGATAATCGGCAAAGTCTCCCGTCCAGCCTTCGGCATCGGTTTGAAAATCAAAATTGAATTCTTTTTGGTCGGGGTTCTCTTTATTACAGCCGGCAAAAGTAATAAGTGCAGCAAAGCACAGTGCAAAGATTAAATTCTTCATGTTTTATTATTTTGGTTTGCTATAATAATTGCATTGTAATGCAAAATACTGCATCCCTCCCCTCCCGGCCATTCGGTCGGGAAACTGCTGCAAGCAAGCCTCTCCACCGTCCTGTCGGGAAACTGCTGCCAACAACCCTCCCGGCCATTCGATGGAGATCCACGCACAAGCTATTCAGAGCGGGAAACGCCTCCCAGTTGCTAACGCAACCGGTGCCTTCCCTCCGCGGGCGCGAGGTTTCCCTCTTCTGAATAGCTTGGGGCGTTCTGTGCCGGGGAGATGGCCGTCGCGGGTTGCTGTGGGCGGTGCTCTGCTCTTTGTGCGGCTGAATTGGTTCCAGGCTGGAGCAGTGCTGTAGATTGTTGTGGGCGCTATGCTCCGCTCTGTCTGCGGTGATCTGTGTGCTGTGCAGCAGTGCCGGGCTGCCAGAAGCGATCTGGTGCGCAATGCGGTTTGATTGAAACATAACATACTGAATATCAGCGAATATAAATTGAACAAAATAGCGTTGCGCACTAAATCGGGTTTAGCAATCAAGGGTCAAATGCTCGGCTTGCATATATACCTGAATAATAGCCACTTGATATTTTGCAGTGTTTGACCCTTGACGGGCATACGGCCAAATGACGCTGATAGATGGGATCTGTGTCACTCTTCACTCCTAACTCCTATTCGGGAATAAATATCTATATTCGTCATACTCTGACAATTCATAAAAAACAAGCCAAAATATAATGGTTATGCTTTTCACTAATAAAAAAAGCTTCTCTTTTCTGGTATGTTGCGGTCTTTGCAGTTTGATCTCCTGCTCCACAGATCAGGAGAAGAACCTGCAGCTTTGGTACACGACTCCGGCGACCGTCTGGGAAGAGACATTGCCGCTGGGAAACGGCCGCCTGGGCTTAATGCCGGACGGAAATCTTTCCCGTGAAGTTATTGTATTGAATGATATAACGCTTTGGTCCGGTTCGCCCCAGGATGCAGTGAATCCCATGGCACAGAAATACCTGCCCCGGATCCGGCAACTACTCCTGGAAGGCAGGAACGACCTGGCTCAGGAACTTATGTATGAACATTTTATATGCGGCGGAGCGGGTTCGGGTTACGGCACGGGGTCAAAGGTGCCGTTTGGTTGTTACCAGACGCTCGGCAGCCTGATTATTGAATACCGGGACCCAGACACGGACTCTTCCCTATACTATCGTTCGATGGACCTTTCCAGAGCCGTTGCCTCGACCTGCACCAAAAACACAAAAAATGAATATTTCTGTTCTTTTTCGGACGATGTGGGTGTTATAAGGCTGGAGTCAAAAAAAGGTATTGACGCTGTAATCCGCATGGTCCGGCCAGAACGATATGAGACCACTGCCGGGGACGGTCAGCTGGTTATGAAGGGATCGCTAGGCAGCGGTGTTCAGGGAAAAGACGGCATGTGTTATATGGCAAGACTGACGGCCGTTCCTGCGGACGGCTCGGTTTGTTATCGGGGCGACAGTATGGTATTGGAAAACGTGCACAAAGTGACACTCATTTTTTCGACAGCCACAGATTATTATGCAACCAATTACGAAGCCCTGAGCGACTCCCTGCTGCAAACGGCACGGCAAAAGAGTTACCGTGACCTCAGGAGCGGGCATGTTAGGGCTTAGCGGGAACGATTCAACCGGGTGGCGCTGTCTCTGGGAAAAAATAATAAAAGTGACGAACAGAACACCATCAAAAGACTGAAGGCTTTCGGCCGGACCGACGATCCTTCTTTTGCCGCACTGTATTTTCATTACGGACGTTACCTGTTGATCTCTTCCGTGCGTCCCGACCTGCTGCCGCCCAACCTGCAGGGTTTATGGGCCAATACCATCCAGACTCCGTGGAACGGAGACTACCACCTGAATATAAATCTCCAAATGAACCACTGGCCCGTAGAGGTGTGTAATCTGTCCGAGTTGCACAGACCATTGGTGGAATTCACA
>Ga0265297_10004731_pt1 | contig 21779 bp, 21 predicted proteins | sample Munlanlwell13791_FD_192502 | JGI IMG/M metagenome (GOLD analysis project Ga0265297, IMG submission 192502) | Leachate microbial communities from a municipal landfill in Southern Ontario, Canada - Leachate well 137-91 | ecosystem: Engineered > Solid waste > Landfill > Unclassified | place... | reverse complement strand
AGCAAGGCCGACTGGTGCACGGGAAATACGGGAGCGCGCTCCGCGCGCGGAACATTGACAAAGATTGAAATTATTTTAACGGTGAGTGCTGGAGACAGGTTCTAACTTTCTCCAATACGCACCACTTATTATTTTGATAGCGGCACCCCTGACATAGGAGTTTTTGTCCTGTCGAGTCCGCGGCAGACAGACCTGAAACGATAGACTTATAAGTAACCAGATACGGTTCGGCTCAAAACGATATCCTCGCACCTTATCAGAGGCATCTATTATAGGGATAGATATTACGGTATGGTCAGCCGAAGGAAGATCGCCGGTTTACTTGTATCCTGCCATCCTGCCTCCTCCGGCAGGCCGATGCATCCGCATTAATATCTTATTTAGCCCAAAAATCTTATGAACCGAATGTCGCGCCTTCGGGCCAAAAGGCACTATTTTAAATTTTTCCGAAGCCAACAATGCGATAGAGCGGCAATGCCAGCGAATCGGACGTAGCGTGCCATAAGATATGTTATGGATATCCTAAATAAGATTTACGAGAAATCGAAAAGACTGATAGTTAAAAAAATAGGCGGCGAGACGTTCATCGTTCCCTTTTCAGCAAAGGTAATTGACGCCGAGAGAGCCATTCTTTTCAGCCTTCATGAGACGGCTATAGAGATATGGGATGGAGTCGACGGCAGGGCCACGGTCGGAAAGATTATTGAAAAGCTAAGCAGGGGCTATGAGGTTGACCGGAGCATAGTGTTGCAAGACACCGTTGATTTGCTTAGGGAATTGGAGAGAAGAGGCCTTATTATCGAGGTTACATGAATAGGCATCAGCGATAGATGGGATTGATAGGAGAGGTTTTAAAAAGCAACTTTGCTATACGGATTAAGGTCAGGGGCTCAAGCATGCTTCCTTTTATAAGGACGGGGGATTATGTTACCATAATCCCCGTTTCTTTAGAGGACGCCAGGATTGGGGATATCATTGCCTACGGTGATAAGGAGCGCAAGAATATCATCTGTCATCGCCTAATAAAAAGGGTGAATTCGGATTTAGTTCTTAAGGGGGACACGCATCTGTGGTCGTCTGAGAAGGTATCGGCGGAGTCTCTGTTGGGGAAAGTTGTTTCGGTTGAATGCGGCAAGAGTAAATTTAATCTTGAAGATAAACCGCACAGGTTTCTTTCCTGCGTTCTGGCGAGGGTTTCTCGTTATTTCCCGCCGCTGCTTTTTCTAATAGCATATTATATTGAAGCCGTCAGGGGCATCCGGGCCCTTGGGCAGAACCTAAAGCAAGTTTAAAGCGGAAATCAAATTATTATCCGTTTTACTGGCAGGCATAGCAGCAAAAAAACAATCAGGCTGTGATAGGAATCATGAAAAAGACAGATGCGCCGATAAATGCTCCGCGGCATGATAAGTGCCCTTCTTTTAAAATTAAACTATTCAGCGGCAGAGAGGCGCGGCTTGCGAACATAAGAAGAGATGAGCTTTTGCGCAACGTTTCAAGGAAGGCATCCTGTAGCTTCGCGCGGACTAAAATTCATACCGGCCGACTATCGCGAGGATGCCTGATTTGCGGACAGGGTTACTGGTCGTGCCTTTTTATCAACGGTTTGTGTACCGCGCATTGTTTTTTTTGTCCGCAGGACAGAAAGATAACGAGAGAACGCCTTCCATTCGAACACGGAGGCATCCAGTTTGAAAATGCCGAACAGTATGCCGATTTTCTGTCAAGATTCGGCTTTAGGGGTATAGGTTTCAGCGGCGGAGAAGCATTACTTGCTTTCGGAAGATTACAGGAGTATATAGAAGCAATACGCCGGAGATTTGGAAGTGCCGTATATCTGTGGGTATATACGAACGGAGATTTAGTTAATGAAGAGAAGTTGCGGAGACTCAAGATGTTGGGTCTTAACGAAATACGGTTTAATATCAGCGCTCGAGATTACAATCTGGATCCCGTCGCATTGGCAGCGAAGTTTATCGATACGGTTACTATTGAAATCCCCGCAATCCCCGAAGACTACCGGCGCCTTGCCGGCAAGCTGAAGGCAATCCAGATGCTGGGGGTAAAACACCTTAATATACACCAGCTGACAGCTACATCGTACAATTATAAGAATTATCTTAAGCGGGGATATACCTTTATCCAGCATCCGGGAATTCCAATCTTTGAATCAGAGATCTGCGCATTGAAGCTGATGCGGTTTGCCATCAGAAGCGGGATACGTCTGCCCATTCAGTATTGCTCGGCGGCGTATCAGAGCAGATTTCAGGCCAAAGGGCTGAGAGAGCGTTGGGGCCCGCTACTTAAGGAAAATTACGATGAGATAACTGCGTGCGGGTACCTGCGGAGGTTTGTAGTCCGCGGTTCGCCATCGGATGTAAAAAGGATTTCCGGGTTACTGCAAAGGAAAGGGTACTTGAAGGGGTTATGGGGAGTGGATAAAACAGGTACCGAGATAGCGCTACACAGGTCAATTTTAAAATTGGCCGCGCTTGAGAGGCGGGAGGTGGATATCTGCTATTTTGTGGTTCAGGCGAGCAGGAGCCTTTCGTCGGATGGGACGGGTAAAGAGGTCAAGTTAAGGTCCGGAAAACGTCTTTTTGCAAAACGCAAGCTCGTTGCGCGGTACGCCGATCTGAGCAGCGCAGCGCTTGCCGCACACCGGGAATTGTTCCTTGAAGATGCCGAGGAGGGTAAGGTATTGCGTCGTTTCTTCATGCGCTTCCCCTCAGATACCGAAGGAGGATTTCCCAGGCTGAAGAAGGAAACGGCGTTTTTAAACGAAGCGAGAAAGTGGGAGCGGGTGAAGGAAGGTCTACCGCAGATTTGTTGAGATGGGTTTAAAACAGAAATGACGCTCGAGAAGCGGCTTCCCGGAGCATATATGATATGCGGGAGTCAACTGAGGTTTATTGTGCCTAAAAAAGATGAAGATGCGGGCATCTTGTGTTTTGAGTTGTTTAAAGAAATCGGTTTTTTACAGCGTGCCTGCGTTGACAAGTCTGCACGCAAGCCAATCATTGTAACCGTATCCTCAAAAAAGAAAAACGTCCCCTCCCGTTTTAAAAAGGTAATGCGTTCGCGGTTGCACAAAACCGAAGTCTTTCGTAAAGATGACGCCTTTTTGTTCACGGATAGAAAATCGGCATTTATGATATATCCGAGAAAAAGCACGGGTGTCTTGTATGTAGATAGGCAGACGTTCAGCAGGAGCAATTATTCTTTTAGGCAGGTTTTGACAGGGGGCGTTCTGGAGTTGTTGCGTTGGCGGGGATTGTACCCCATACATGCATCCGGGGTTTATTCCCAGGGAAGAGGTATTTTGCTCATGGGGGATAGCGGCTGCGGGAAGTCCACCGTTACCCTTAGTCTCTTGCTGCGGGGTTGGCGTTTTCTTTCAGATGATCTTGTTTTTGTGCGGGAATGCAACAGAAGATTACGCATTCTCTCGGTCTCCAGCTCGCTGAAATATAATCATCGATTGTTTGCCGGGTTGCAGCCGTTGCCTATCAGCTCGGGATGTGCCGAGGAAGATGAGGCAGTAATTGATGTGGAAAGGGTTTTCCCACGCCAATCTGTTTATCATTGCGTCCCCGGTATAATTATTTTCCTCAGGATTGTTGATTCGAGAAAGAGCGCGCTCGTTTCTATACCCCAACGTCTCGCCTTTTTTAAACTGATTAACCAAAGCGTTTCTCTTTTTTTGGGCGGCAAACCTTCTCAAGGCCAGTTGGATGTCTTACGGAAACTCTCAACCCGTACGGCAACGCTGCAGCTATCGCTTGGCCATGATTTACGGAGAGACCCGCTCGCCGTAGCAGACATCATTTCAACGATAAAGGGCAGTTCGCGTAGATGAAGCTACTTTTATTGAAGCCGCAGGATCCTTTTGCGATTACCAGCTCTCCTTCCCTGAGCTTTGCCTATCTTGCCTCCATCGCCGAGGAGCGCGGATGGCAGGTGTGCATAATAAATGCCTCTACCGGTAATACTCGATTGTCATGCGAGCAGGTTTTTAAGGAAGCCATGGGGTTCTCGCCGGACCTTATCGGCGTTAGTATCCTGACGTTTTCCGCAAAGATAAGCTACGATCTGATCAAGCGGATGTCTGGGTGCGGGGCGCTCATCATTGCCGGAGGTCCGCACGCAACCGTACTGCCCGAAGAGGTGCTTATCCAGAGCCCCTGCGACATCGTTGTCCGCGGGGAAGGCGAAGAGACATTCGCTGAGCTTCTGGATCTCTTCGAAGGCAAAAAACGCCGTCTCCATGAAATACGGGGGATAAGCTTTAAGGATAAACAGGAGGGCAGGATTATCCATACCCCGGATCGCCCTTTCCTTTCGGAGGAAAGGCTAAACGCCCTCCCTCTACCGGCAAAGAACCTGTTTTTGGCGAGAGATTTCCAGCTCCAGAATTTTGGCAATATCGCTGCCAGTCGCGGCTGCCCTTTTTCCTGCACTTTCTGCAGCCAGAGCGTATTTCACAGCTCTCGCAGGCAACGGGAAGCAGATTCGGTATTCCGAGAGATAGAAGAGTTGCACCGCCGATACGGAGTCCACCACATATCATTTGTCGACGATGTATTCACGATAAATGAGGACTGGGTGAGGGGGCTGTGCGCAAAGATTGAAGCAAGCGGGTTGCCTCTTACCTGGCGCTGTTTTTCCAGGGTTGATTCTATCTCCGAAGGACTCCTTCGCGATATGAAAAAGGCCGGCTGCATCTTTATAATATACGGCGTCGAGAGCATCAATCCTTATTCCCTCAAGAAGATTAAAAAGAAAATAACCACCGCGGACATAAAAAGGGTGCTTTTGATGACCCGTCGGTCCGGCATCGGGGTATTTTTAAGCCTCATCTGGGGATTCCCATGGGAGACAATCGAGGAGACGGAGAGATTGCTTGAATTTATCAATGAGGTCTATCCGTTCGTATATTTTTTTGACATCAATAGAATTGTTCCGTTTCCCGGGACAGAATTATACAATGAATATTATCAGCAATACGGCTTTAAAGACTGGTGGTTGAGGCCTGAGTATTTCCAAAGGGATCTCCATCTCTACCAGGAGTTTCGCAACTATTACCCTAATACCGAACGTCCGTTTTTCCCCTTGCCTTCTCGCATGATCGTAAGGATGGAGAAGGCGTATTCTTTCCTGGATGAACGCCTGATGCTTACCCGCGCAATGATCCGTAAATGCAAAGGAAAATATGAGGTCCTTAACCAGGAAAGGGTTAGCGCTGCGGTTGTTTTTCGAGTCAGGCGCATAATAAAGCTCTCCCTTATTGCTATCTCGAAATTTTTGAGCTCGCATTCACCAGAGTTAGAGTTGAGATTTTTAGCGCCGGCCTATAAGGTTGGGGTTTCATTCTGGCGCGGTCTCAGGGCGGGAGTCTTGCGGGATAGAGCCCGATGAGTCATCGGGGCCGCAGCAAATCCGGTATTTTATTTCCGATGAAAATACAGGCGTATAAAAAAATAAAGCTTAATAAAGAGGTGATATTTACTCCTTTGGATGAATCAGAAGGCATCGTTATTGACGTGAGCAGGGCAAGGTACTATATTCTTAATAGGACGGCCTGGCGTATTTGGCGGATGATAGCCGGGGGAACGTTTTTAAGAGATGTTGCTAAAGGCAGGCCAGCAGATAATAGCAGTGCTTTCCAGCGCAAGCAATGCGTCGATATTAAGAGGTTGATCAGGAAGATGGCGCGGCTCAAGTTAATCGCCCTGCGTTAATTTTCTGTTTGGGAGCCAAATTTTCCGCACGAGACATCCCATTCAATTTTGTCGAACTTGATCTCGGCCTCAGAGAAATAGATAATACTCTCTTTTAGGCTCCGGTCATACGTCAGGCAGAGGTCTATCTTACCGGCGGTGCATACGCTGGTGTCGTCGTATTCCCTGTCCCAGACTACCTGAAGCGCCCTGTTTTTGAATCTGATCAGCCTTTTTTCTTTCTTAAGACGTAGAAATCCTAACGTATCAAGGATGCATTTAGTCCCTGCGTCTCCATCAAAATCAATAAGGTATCCCTTGCATTCCAATGCCAAAAGGTCGTTAAGGATAGCGCGTTGATTTTTGTTTTTTTTGATTCTTATCGACCAGATGTCATCGGCAGTCGGAGCAAAATATGGACGCTGCAGTGATTCAGGGAAGGAGAGGATTGGCGTTACCTTGGCGGCCTGACGGCAATATTCGGCCGCAGAGTCCGCATTAGCGAAAACATTAAGATAATCCCAATGATTTATACGGTAAGAGACGCTTCCCCTGATTTCTTCGGTAATTGTCGGCGGCAACATGCCTTCGGTTTCAAGGAAAATATGCCAGATAGCATAGGGATTGGATGCCGAAACCGTTTCCAGGAATAATTTGATGTGTTCGATATTCCTGCTCATGCGGGAGAACTTAAACCAAAGCGTGGCCACATTCGCAATCCTATTTTTAACCGCGTTAGCAAGAGTCTTTATGCGGCCGGCAGTCTGGGTGCGGCAGTCAACCTCCCAGATAATCTGGGTTACGGGAAGGCAATCCAGTATTCGCCGTCCGTCCGCCACCTTAGGCCCGGTCCTCCCTCCCGGATATCGTCCTTGAGAATATGTGTAGAGGAACGGGAACCAGGAGTTATTGTTAGGATTAAGTATGCTGCGTTTCAACTTGGCGTTAGTCTGTTCGGTACAAAAAGAGATGGCTTTTTTTATCTCTTCAAATTTCAGGGTCGGGGTCGAAAGCACATAAAAGGGAGGCTGTTTTTGGATCTCTAGTCCCAGGCGCTCCCGCTCTTTCCATAACTCTGTGCAGGGAGAGACGGAAAGTATGGTGAACGCCGCAGAATAATCAAATTTATGCGCCACAAGAAAGTCTACGGTTTTCATAATTGACTCTAATGTGTCTCCCGGCAGCCCCACCATAATATCTACCAGGGTATTTATCCCGGCCTTCTTAAGAAGCTTAACGCCGCGGATGAATTTTTTTAGGTCATTATGTCTTCCGATATTGTTTAAAGCTACAGGATTGGTGCTTTGCAGCCCCACTTCGGTGTTGAGCACCCCGCATCTTAGTAATTTTTTTACCGTATCTTGCGTAATTAATTCGGGACGCAGGAAGGCTTTAAATTTCAAGGTATTATCACCGTTAATCTCTTCAATGGCTTGGCAGATTTCATTGAATCTCGGAGATATATTAAAAGCGGAGTCGTGCAGGTCTATTACGCTTACGCCCTGCTGCTTTCCCAGGGCGATCTCCTTTTTAATGCGTTCCGTGGAATAAAATGGGTTTTTTCTCTTAGAGCGATTCGGGTAAAGGCAATATTTACATCTGTAACCGCACCAGCGCATCGTTTCTACCCAGATTCTTTTATAAACAGACGGATCAAGGCAGCCTAATAAATAAGGGGAGGGGATTTTGTTGAGCTCATCCACGATATCCCCGCTCGAGGTAGTTATGCAATTCCCGCTTTCCTTGAAACAGATATTGCCGATATCCTTAAGAGGCGGGTAGCCGCATGACAGATTACTGAGTATTTGGATAAATGCCCTTTCGCCTTCTCCGTAGACGGCGATATCTACGTAAGGATTTGCGATATAAGAATATTCTGCGGTAACTCCGGGGCCGCCGATGACGGTGACGATGCCCGGAAGCCTAGATTTAATTTCTTTGATAATATAGAGGCTCCGGTTGATATTCCAGACATAGAGTGAAAAGCCTACAACGTCTGGTTTCTTGGAGAGCACCGTGTCGATTAGCATCGCATCGCCAGAGAATTCATTATGCACAAAGTCCAGTATTTCCACGTCAATTCTATGGGGCGTCTCCATGGTGTGGGTCATCGCCTTTAGATATCCCGAGGCGAGCGGTATGGTTGAGAAGAGTTCGCATGCGCTGTGGTTAAACAGCGGCAGAGGAAGTTGCAGGAGGAGAACCTTTAATTTTCTTTTCATTTAGTTTTCGAAATACCGTATACAGTAGCGGCAGGGGAAATGGTCCGAAGGGCTGATTTTTTTCCCGATGATTTCCTCAAATTTTCTCCTGTTAAGCGTAAGGAATCTGTTTATCAGTTTCTTCCGCGCATATGTGAGGTCTACCTTTTGCGCATTGCCGATTATTTCCTGTCCGTTTAATCTCCGGTCAAGATTAGCTAAAAGAATGCAATAATTTATATTCCCCCTGCAGTCGATGCTGAAGCTGTTTAACGGAATACGGCAGACATAAAAGGGGCTTTTGACATAATACCCTACGCAGAGGTATATGTTTATCTTACCAGCATATTTTTCTTTCAGTTCAAGAATCTTCCTGTCGGCAGAGATGCACTCTCTTATAGACAGCTCGAGTTTATTGCGCTTGGCGCGCTTCGTTAATTGCAAATGCGAAAAAAATATACTCTTGCAGTTAACCTTAACTGCAAATTCCGCAATCTTTCCCAGTTCATGTTTATTGGCCTGCGTGACGACGGTGTTAAAAGAAAATGGCAGCCCTTCGACGCGGCAAATTTTAATTGCCTCCCTGACGCTTCTATACGAGTATCTTCCACGGTTATTATCATGTGTTGTTTCTTCTGCGCCGTCAAGGCTCAGACGGATATCCCCGATGCTATTTTTGAATCTCGCGATAGATTTATGAAAAATGTGAAGATTACTGCCGTTTGTAAATAAGTGTAATGAGTAGCCGATACGGGATAGGGCGCTTATGATATCTTCAAATTGAGGGTGTAAAGTGGGTTCTCCTCCGGTTAGCCCGATTTCGCGGACGCCGTAAGGCTTCGCTTTTTTTAATATTTCTAGAATTGTCTTGAGAGGCAGATATTCCGGGGTTGCTCGGTTATGTTTAAAACAGTGCTTGCAGAAGAGATTGCATTGGTTCGTCAGCTCCAGCCTAATTGTAGAAACTTCCATCAGATGCCTCTTTTTTCTTGTTTTCAGGTAACAGCGGGGTCATTTGGAGCCAGCAGTATTTCATCAAAGGCGGATGAGCTTTCGTCTTGCAGGCGATGCTCTTCGATTTTCGGCTTTGTCCATTTCTTGCCTGTTTTTTTAGACCTCGCTGTCCCGTTTTTTTTCGCTTTTATGTTCATAAATCCTCCTTTCTGAGAGCTAACTGGAGACCGCCAGTCCTTTAGATAAGAGTTGTTTAATGAAGGCCACGGTTTCTATTGTCGCCTCCGCGGTTTTTAAACCAAATTCATCCGCTATCATTTTGGCTATATCCTGGCGTGTCCTCTTTCCGTTTATGAGCTGCCATATTCTTGTGCCGGTATCGTTCAGGATGTAAAATACCTCGTTTGCGGCAGGGGAGGCCTCTAGAAAAATCAGGAAGGCCTTCCCGTCTATTATCTTAAACCCCACGCTACTTTTTTTATGAATGAGGTTCCCGTTCATCTTTCATCAGATTAAGAATAGCTTTGGCTGCGTGCAGACGCGTGATTGCGTCTTCGTCTTGCAGCAACGGCGTAATCATGATTAAGGCAGGATTTATCCGGCCCAGCCTGCCCATGGCCTCAGCGGACCAGATGCGGACGCCGGGGTTGGAGTCGTTTCGCGCAGCGCTTCTTAAAGGACCTAAAGAGCGCGACCCGAGTTTTCCCATGGCCTCAGCGGCCCAGAGCTTGACCGTTGTATTCTCATTGTTGTTTCCCAGCATGCTTTTAAGAATTTTAAGAGATGAACCCGTGTTTACGTCTCCAAGCGCACACGCCACCCGGGACCTGACGCCGGGGCTATCGTTTTGGGTAAAATCAGCTATAATAATAGAATATTTTTCCCGCACGCCTTTTGGGTCGTCTGTGCTTAATAGAAGGACTGCCCGCGCCGCCCATATTTTTACGAGAGGATCATTGTCATTTTGCGCGATAACCCTAAGGTCCTCCAGGGCTGATTTATTATTGAGGTTAACGAAGGCGTCGCAGGCCCAGCGTCTGACCTGTGGATTATCGCTTTTGAAGGCAGCGAGAAGATTTCCGAAATTGCCCTTATCGCCCAGCCTTATCATGGCTTCGGTTGCCGCTACCCTTACCAACTCATCCTTATCGCCTAAAGCCGCCTTGAGGTATTTAAGCGAGGATTGATCGCCTAATTTGCCTATCGCTTCGGCAGCACAGGCCCTGGAGAAAGCGTTTTTATCTTTCTTCAGGGCCTTTTGCAGAGCTTTTATGGAAGTTGAGTCTTTGGATTTACCGATTGCCTCGGCTGCGCGAGCCCGGATTTCAGGAGCAGTATCTGTCAGAAGAACCGTTTCGAGCTCTTTTGAGGCAAAGGACAAGCCCGTTTCTCCGGTTAGAAATACGGCTATTAACTTAACGGATGGATTTGCGTCTGTTATGCTATTTCGCAAGATAGCTATGCATTTCTCATGCAAGGGGTTATCTATACGATGATTTTCTCCCCCGGGGTAAGCGATTGTGAAGCAGGATAACGTTATCAGAACAAGCAATAAAATACATTTCATTGCTTGTAATATGTTGCTTATCATAAGATTACCCTTGTTTAAGGGTATCATCTTTTTTGGCGACTGTCAAGCGGTATTGAAAAACGGCGCTCTCAGGAGTTTTTGTATTCAGGATTTGGGAATAAAGGCATTCCTCATAACCGGTTATGGCATGCCGGAGACCATTGCGCTTGCGCTGAACTCAAAAGCGCCGCAGACCTTAATTTAAAAAACAGCTATTTGTGTTTCCTCGATGTGATATAATACGTAACGAGAATCCTCAAAAATGCTTCCCCGGCGGCAGCTTAAAACCAGATAGAATGAAGGCTGTAAAGATTTTACTCATTTATCCTTCCCAGTTATATGCGCCATTTTGGGGCAGAATCAACGCCGTAAAGCCGCATATGGTCGGACTGTTTTCTTTTTTACTCCGATACGGGATCAGGGCGGAGGTTCTGGATTTAGAGAATGAATTGGGCAGGCCGGAAGATGCAGACGGAATTTTTGAATTTAAGGAAGGCGCAAGGCGTTTGATATCGGAATATGATTTTGATATTGCCGCCATCTCTTGTTATACGAGCCTTAATTACCTGAGCAGCCTTATGGTTGCTCAGATATGCAGGAGCGCAAGGAAGAACTGTTCGGTTGTTGTCGGCGGCTATCATCCCTCGGCATTGCCGCAGGATTTTATATACACGGATACTCCCTTTGATTTTGTGGTAAATGGCGAAGGCGAAACGGCCCTATTGCATATATGCAGAGGAGGCAATAAGAAAAACACGGAGAGGCCGCGTTTAATCCAGGGGCCGGCCCTTGATTTAAGGCATATGGCCGGGTTGGATTGGCAGCGGTATCCATACGTCGATCCCCATCGACGCAGTCATATATACCTCAGCAGGGGATGTCCTTATCGCTGCGTTTTCTGCGGTGAGTCCAGCAAGTTGGATTCCGGTAGATGGAGAAGTTACCCCGTAGATGAAGGCATTAGCGAAATAAAGCGGCTTATCTCGTATAGGGACCCGCGACAGATCGGTATCTGCGATGCCTGTTTCGGTTTTGACAAAGCATGGAGAAGAGGTTTGCTCGCCGGGCTTATTAAGAACAAAATAGATAAAATCCTTGCGGCAGAGATGAGAGTTGACCTTTTGGATAAGGACGATATTGATTTGTTTTCTCGCCTGAACTTCAATGTTATTTTAGGAATTGAGAGTTGTTCCGGAGAGATGCTAAGGATCATGGGAAAGTCGAGGTCTCCAAGGCGGTATCTGGAGCGCTCCAGAGAGGTCATTAGTTATATGAATAAAAAGGGGGTGCCGTATAAACTATACTTGATTTTTAATCATCCCGGGGAAACACGTAAAACCTACGCCGCTACCATCGAGTTCCTGGAGTCCATCATTACGGCTCAGAGAAAGTTCTCAGGATATATCATTGCGCAAAACTACGCCTTTTTCCCGGGGAGCCATATCCATATTAATCTGCGGCAATATGAAGCGCAATGCGGCACGGTTATATATCACCGCGAATGGTGGAAAGAGCGCAATGACCACAACGTATCGGCAAGGGATCTTCTTCCGAGCAGCGATTTGTACGTCAGGGCCGGTACCAATAAATACTGGGAGAAAGATATAGCTGGCTTGAACCGCCGTATTTTTGAAAAAATGCCGCCTGCTGTTAGAGCATTCTGGTGGGAGGCTTTCAGCAAAGAGGCCTAACAAGGAGAAAAGGGATTGGGGGATGCCGAGTTAGCAAGAGCGGACATTGACTGCCTTCTGTTATGCAAACTGGCTTGACCGCCTTGGGTGCTGGTGTATAATAGGGTTACTTATGAGCATGATTTTAGGGGTACACGTATCTACCGGAGGAGGTATCTACGAGGCGCTCAGCCGCGCTAAGGATTTAGGCTGCAATACAATGCAGATTTTTTCGCGTAACCCGCAGCGCTGGCGCCAGAGCTTCCTTAATAAAGAAGATATTGCCGAATTCAACAGGAGAGAGGAACAGCTTAAGGTGCGGCCGATTTTCATCCACGTGCCGTACCTCATTAACCTGGCTTCTCCTAACCCCAGGCTTTACGAGTCATCCATTGAGGCTTATATCGAAGATATCCTGGAGGCGCATACCCTCAAGGCTGATTACATTGTTACTCATATGGGCAGTCACAAGGAAACATCCGAAGAGAAAGGCTTGAAGAGGCTGACAGAAGCCCTTGATATAATTATCGGCAGGACCAGTAATACCAAGGTAGGGATATTACTGGAGAATACCGCTGGTTCCGGCTCCTGGCTCGGGTATAAATTTGCGCACCAAAAAACAGTGTTGGAGGGGCTTGCGGACAAGGAACGCGTGGGGTTTTGTATTGATACCGCGCATGCATTTCTGGCAGGCTATGATATCTCAACGAGGGAAGGACTTGAGGCTGCGCTCGCTGAGATTGACAGGATGATCGGCCTGAACCTGGTAAGGCTCATACATCTCAATGACGCCAAGGATAAACTTGGCTCGCACCATGATGTGCATGAACATATCGGCAAGGGGAAAATCGGGATAGAGGGGATGAGGAGGATTATCAATCACCCTCAGTTGCGCAACAAGCCATTTATCCTGGAGACGCCTAAGAAAGGCCCCCACGATGACGCCATTAATCTGGCGGTAGTGCGCGGCTTAAGGGACAAGAAGAGATGAGTTACCCGTTCAGGAAGATTGAAGAAAAATGGCAGAGGAAGTGGCAGAAGGATAAGGTTTTTTGCGTTTCTGCCAAGGGGGGTAAGCCCAAGTATTACCTCCTTGAGATGTTTCCTTATCCCTCCGGAAAAATCCATATGGGCCATGTGCGCAATTATACCATTGCAGACGTGGCAGCGCGCTTCAAGATGGCCCAGGGGTATAACGTGCTGCACCCGATGGGTTTCGATGCCTTTGGCCAGCCGGCAGAAAACGCCGCTATCAAAAACAATAGCCACCCGGAGGCCTGGACTATGAATTGCATCAATTGGATGCGCCGGGAACTCAAGCGCATGGGTTTTTCCTATGACTGGGAAAGAGAGATTTCAACCTGCCTGCCGGATTATTACCGATGGAACCAATGGATATTCCTGAAGATGTATGAGCGCGGCCTGGCTTACAAGAAAGAGTCTAACGTGAACTGGTGCCCGGAGTGCCTTACGACCCTTGCCAATGAAGAGGTAATTGACGGGAAGTGCTGGCGCTGCAAGAGCGAGGTTATGCAGAAAGACCTCGAACAGTGGTTTATTAAAATCACGGATTATAAAGAGAGGCTGCTTGAGGATTTGGACACCCTCAACTATTGGCCCGAGCGCGTGCTTACCATGCAGAAGAACTGGCTGGGCAGGAGCGAAGGGGTGGAGATTTATTTTAAGGAGGCAGATACCGGCAGGGTCATCCCGGTTTTTACTACCCGTCAGGATACTATCTTCGGAGCAACCTATATGGTGTTGGCTCCGGAACATCCTATGGCAAGGGATTTGATTAAGGGCAAGACCGGGGAGAAAGAGGCACTTGCCTTTATCGATAAGGTCAGCAAGGAAAGCAGGAATATTCGCACCTCGGCTGACCTGAAGAAAGAAGGCGTTTTTACCGGCAGCTATGCCGTTAACCCCGTCAACAATGAGAAGATACCTATATGGTTAGGCGATTATGTCTTGACCGAATACGGCACCGGAGCGATTATGGCCGTGCCTGCCCATGACCAGCGTGATTTCCTTTTTGCCAAAGAGCACAATCTTGCGATAAAAGTAGTTATCAGCCCGTCTGGGCAGGGCCTTTGTGATTTAGCCGAAGCTTATGAAGGCGACGGCATCCAGGTGAATTCCGGGCAGTTTGACCGGATGAGCAACCAGGAAGCCAAGACTAAAATTGCAGAGTGGATGGAGAGCCGCGGCATTGGCAAGCGGGCCTTGAATTGGCGCCTGCGCGATTGGCTGATTTCAAGGCAGCGTTACTGGGGCACGCCCATCCCGGTCGTCTATTGTCAGAAATGCGGAATTGTGCCGGTTCCCGAAAAGGATCTGCCGGTGAAATTACCCGCCAAGGTTAAATTCTCCGGCAAAGGCGGGAGCCCCTTGGCGCAGGTAAAGAGTTTCGTAAATACAAAATGCCCACGGTGCAAAACCCCTGCCCGCCGGGAAACCGACACCATGGCTACCTTTATTGATTCCTCGTGGTATTTCCTGCGTTTCTGTTCCCCTAAATTCAAAAATGGTCCGTTTGAGCGCAGGGAGGTTTCTTACTGGATGCCTGTGGATCAGTATATCGGCGGGATTGAGCATGCGGTTCTGCACCTGCTCTATTCGCGCTTTTTCACTAAATTCCTCAAGGATATCGGCTGCCTGGATTTCGAGGAGCCTTTCCAGCGGCTCCTGACGCAGGGTATGGTTTTGAAGGAAGGCGAGGTAATGTCGAAATCGCGCGGCAACATCGTAGACCCGGATTTGATGATTAACAGATACGGCGCCGATACCCTCAGGCTTTATATTTTATTTGCAGCTCCTCCGGAGGTGGAGATGGAGTGGTCCGAGCAGGCGGTTGAGGGGGCCTTCAGGTTCCTGAACCGTATCTGGCGCCTCCTGGATTACCTCAAGAAGGATAGGCAGGCACCGGAAAACCCGGCGCTTAAGAAAAAGACGCACTGGGCGATTAAGGAAGTCACGGAGGACATCGAGTCCTTTAAATTCAATACCGCCATCTCCGGCGTAATGGAATTAGTCAACGCCATTTATCAGAACCTGGATAGCGATATCTCCGAAGCGGCGAGAACTGCCGTTATATTGATCTCTCCGTTTGCCCCGCATATGGCTGAGGAGATGTGGCAGCTTATGGGCAATAAAAGAAGCATCCTGGATGCCGGCTGGCCGCAATACGAACAGAGATTTCTGGAGGAATCCAACATTACGCTGGTGATTCAGGTAAACGGCAAGATGCGTTCTAAGATTGAAGTCCCCAAGGAGACAAGCGAAGATAAGCTGAAAGATTTAGTGCTTGGCGATAAAAAGGTGAAGACCTGGCTTGCCGGAAAACCCGTCAGGAAATTTATCGTTGTCCCGCAAAAACTCGTTAACCTCGTAGTCTAATCCCATCCCGCTTCGGATTGTTCCCTGTCCATGCCGACGATATCGCGGATACAAAATAGCAGGCGTTCCCTGTTAATGGGCTTTTCCAGGTATTCTACTATTCCGTTCTTGGCAGCGATGTGTTTGTCAATGGCGTCCTTTTTGAAGGATGCCGCTATGATGGGGATAGCCTTAAATCTCTCGCTAGACTTAATTTTCTGGGCAACGCGGAATCCGCTTTCGTCAGGAAGGACCAAATCCAACAGGATTAAATCCGGCAGGAACGATCTCAGCCGCTTAAAGGCATCTGCGGAAGTATTAGCGCAACAGACGGTATAGCCAGCCTTTACCAGGATCTCCTGGGTCTGGTGCACTATGTCTTGGTCATCGTCAATAATGAGTATCTTGCCGCTACTCATATCTAAATTATACCCTAAAATCCCATTTTTTTCCAGCTAACAGAAACACTTTCCAACCTAAAGCAGAAACACTTTCCAAGTTAATCCGGAAACACTTTCCCGATTGCCTCGGAAAGTGTTTCTAAGCTGTGTCTCCGAGTAGGGGGGGGCGTTAGATTTTAGGGAATGAAGCGTCTATTAAGACAGAAGGAGGGCAGACATGCTTAACCTTACGCAGCAGGAATGCCGGGCAATTTTATTCCTGACAGCTTTGGCTTTAATCGGATCAGGGGCAAATTTTATTATCAAGATGAATTCCAAGACCAGGCCTATGCCCGTTTTGTCCTTTGATATTGCAAGAATTAACCTAAACGACGCGGACGAGGAAGCATTGATGAAGGTGCCGGGCATCGGTGAAAAAACAGCCCAGCGCATTCTGGATTACCGTTTCAGAGAGGGCGGGTTCGGAGGCATCGAGGAATTAAAAAAAGTTAAGGGCATCAGCGGATACCGCTATGAAAGACTCAAGGATTATTTTACGGTAAATTGAAACGCCCCATTCTTTTGCTGACTATCAGTTTTTGCTGCGGGATAATCTTTGCCTCCCGCCTTAGGATGGAGTGGCCGCTAATCTATGTATTGGCGGTTCTGTCTTGGGGCGGGGCGGCTTTTTTAAGAAGAAAACCCGTCGGCCATTCCGTTTTTATTATCTTGCTGGCGTTTTTACTTGGAGCGTTGTCTCTGACTTCAAAGCGCATCCTGCCTGCCGGCAATATTGCCAGGATAATTCCCTACAGAACATCCGAGACATATCTGATTAAGGGTGTTGTTGTCCGGCAGCCGCAGCGCCGTGGCAGGGGTACGGCCTTTATGCTGCAGGTTGAAGAGATACAGGGGAAATCCTTAAACCGCAGCGCATCAGGCAGGATAATGGTTTATTCCGGAGGGGAGGTAACGTTGCATTACGGAGAAAGGGTTATCTTAAGGGGAAGGCTTTATCGGCCGTGGGGCAGGTATCTATACAGCAGCGGTATCCGCTATGTGATGAGCGTGAAAAGCGGTTTTGATATTTCCAGGATCGGGCTTAAGAGAGGATTCTGCTATAGATGTTTTGTTATGGGCCTTAAGGATAGACTGGAGGGATTAATCTTCAGGTATCTTGACGGGGTCCCCGCAGGCATGCTCGACGCCATGATACTCGGACAGCGGCCTAAGGTGGCCGGCTTTATCAACAGCCTTATGAGAAGCTCCGGGACAGTGCATATTCTCGTCGTAAGCGGATTCCACGTAGGGTTGGTGGTTTTTATTATTGCCATGTTCCTGAGGTTATTAAGGGTCCCGCGCTACTGGCGTTTTGTCATAAGCCTGCCGCTGCTTATTACCTATTGCCTCTTGACCGGCGCTTCCAATCCGGTAGTAAGGGCAACCGTGATGGCCGTTATTTTTATCACCGCGTATCTGTTAAAGAGAGAACCAAATATCTGTAACAGTATCTGCCTGGCGGCGCTCTTTATTCTGGCTTTCAGCCCGAGGCAGCTCTTTGACGTTGGATTCCAACTTTCATTTGCCAGCGTAAGCTCCATTGTTTTTCTCTATCCCCGCCTGAAGCGCCTCCTGTGCCCCAGGCCCATAAAGGCCACGCCGCTGGCATTTGTCATTGATGGCTGCCTGGTTTCCGTTTCTGCCTGGCTGGGGACCTGCGGCTTGATTGCTTATCATTTCCGGATTTTTTCTCCGGTGGCAGTATTAGCTAATTTTTTAGTCGTGCCATTGGCAGCGCTGATTACCCTGGCCGGCTTTAGCCTCCTTGCCGCAGCTTTATTATTCCCTCCCGCCGCCCCCGTATTCGCCCGCGCCAACGAAGTCCTTATCTGGCTGATGGTATCCATCAATGCACTGCTTCTGCGTATACCAGGCGCATGTTTACGCCTTCCCTCTTAAGGGGCGCCAATAATCTGTTGACAAAGGCATCCGCCTATGTTAATTTAGACTGACATGAGACGCACAAATATAATATTTATAATAGTTTGCTTGTTTTTGGCAGTCCCGTCGGCACACGCCTATTGGATATGGACCCCCAAGACCCAGAAGTGGGTAAATCCCAAGACTGCGGTCAAGCCCACTCCCAAAGAGCAGTTTGAGGTCGCCATATCCGCCTATGATTCCAAGCAATATGAGGACGCCAAGCGCGAATTCAAAAAGCTCCTGAAGGCATACCCGAAGTCTTTTGAGGCGGCAGAGAGCCAGTATTATTTAGGCAGGGTGGATGAGGATCAGGATAACCTTTACGAGGCTTACCAGTCCTACCAGAAGGTCATTGATAAGTATCCTTTTTCAGACAGGATACCGGAGATTGTTGAGCGGGAATACAAGATAGCCGAGGCCTTTATGGAAGGCAAGAGGCGCAAGGCCATGGGTATCGCCCTGCCGGTAGAAAATCCAGCTGTTGAGATATTCGCCAAGGTAGTGGATAATTCCAATTACGGCCCGCTTGCCGCAAAGGCGCAATATAAGCTGGGCCTGGTTTTAAAGAGCCTGATGCGTTATTACGAGGCAGAGGACGCCTTTAATAAGGTTATCACTAATTACCCCGATAGCGAATGGGTGGATGCGGCCAAGTTCCAGATTGCCTCTTGCCGCGCCAGCCTCTCCAAAAGCCCGGACTATGACCTTGAGGCTACCCGCGAAGCCAAGGAAAAATTCGAGGAGTTCGTCCAGGAACATCCTGACGCCGTCTTGTCGCGCGATGCAGAAGCCAATATCAACCAGCTCAAGGAAAAAGAGGCGGAAAGCTCCTACAATATCGCCCGTTTCTACGAAAAGCAGAAGGCCTGGGATGCGGCGCGTATCTACTATAACGATGTCATCAATAATTACAGCGGCAGTCCCTGGGCAGCCAGGTCCATAGAGAGATTGCAGATAATGGAGAAGACAAAGAAATGAACTACGCCTGTCTTTACCGCCGGGGTTTTATGGCTTTTTCGCTCGCCGGGCTCCTGTTGGTTTCGGGGTGCGGGTATACGACCCGTTCCGCCATCTGCGAGCGCTACCACACCGTCTATGTCCAGCCTTTCGTAAATAAGATTAACATTACCAGCGAGGCGGATTCCGCCAGCAAATACCAGATTAACAAGCCTATGGTGGAGACCGACGTCACCAGGGCGGTAGTGAATAAATTCCTATTTGACGGAAACCTCAGGCCCGTAAAGGAAGGGGAGGCCGACCTGATCCTGAAAGGTGAGGTAGTGGAGTTCCGCCAGGACGCCTTAAGGTACACCGAGAACGACGATGTGGAGGAGTACCGGCTCAACATCATCGTTAATATCAGCATGTGGGATGCCAAGGAAAATAGATTGCTTTGGGAAGAAAAGGGTTTTACCGGTTACGATGATTACTTCACTACCTATGCCGCCAGTTCCGTCGTGAGCACAAAGAGCATGTATGAGGCCACCCCGGGCGCTATTGACGACCTTGCCCGCCGTATTGTGGAGCGCGCGGTTGAGGAATGGTAAGGAGAGAAAATCTCGTCCATCTTTTTATCGGCCATGACATCATCGGTCCGGACGGTTCTTCCCGAAAGAGCGATGCCCTCCAGAGATTAAAAAAAGAATTCCTCTGTAAAACTACCCTGGATTTTAACACCGATACCCTATACGCCAAGGAAACCGGATTAAAGGACCTGCAGGAGGTATTTCTGCGCATCCCGGCAGGTTCTCCAAAGAGGATGCTGGCCATTAAGGATGCCCAGCTTCTTAAGGAAGACGTCCGGGCTTATCTCCTGCGTTATATCGCCAAACCCCATCCTTCGCTGGTACTGGTCTTAGACTTCATACCGCGCGACCCGAACGATAAGGAAGAAGCGAAGTTTATTTTTGCTTTGGCCAGGCATGCCAGGGTGCAGCGCTTCAGGGAGAGCCGCCCAGTCAACACTTTTGAATTAAGCAGGCTTATCGAAGCGAAAAGGGCGCCCCAGGCGCTTTACGTCTTAAAGCAACTTTTTGAAAGCGGCCAGAGGCCCGAGAGGATCCTGGGGGGCTTGCGGGTAAGCTGGCAGAAAGACCTGTACAGCCGGATGGAATTAAAGAAACGGCTCAGGTTGCTGCTTGCCTGCGACGTAGATATCAAGACCGGCAGGATCGAGCCCTCCTTTGCCTTAGAGAGACTGGTAGTTTATCTCTGTAGCCTTGATAAGGTAGCGCACTAAGGTCTTTTTACGGCGCCTTACGATAACTTTGAGAGGCTTTTTTTAAAGCGGGATTTCTTGCGGTTGGCAGTATTGGGATGCACTAAGCCTTTTTTGGCGGCTTTATCAAAAAGGGAATAAATCTTGGCCAGAAGGGCAGAGGCCTCCTTGGTGTTTTTGGCCGCTATCAGGGCCTGAAATTTCTTGACGGATTTTTTGAGCTCGGTTTTTACTTTCAGGTTGCGTGCGTGTTTCTTTTTATCGGCGCGCGCTGTTACGATACCGCTTTTACGTCTTGGCATTTTTTCTCTCCTTATAGAGTAGGCTGTATTATAAGCACAGTTTTCTACTTATATCATAAATAATTAGCTATGTCAACACACAAGTCCATCGTTAAATCCGCCAGCGTAATCGGTTTTGCCACCCTCTGTTCGCGCCTCTTGGGTTTTGTCCGGGATGTAGTGATTGCCAGGCTCTTCGGGGTCTACGTCTATGCCCAGGCGTTCGTGATTGCCTTCCGTATCCCCAATCTCTTCCGCGACCTGGTGGCAGAGGGCGCCAGCAACGCTGCCTTTGTGCCGGTTTTTAGCGAATACACCGTAAAGCACAATAAGGAAGAGTTCTGGGAATTGGCAAATGTAGTCCTGAACCTCCTCCTGGTGATACTTTCAGCTATCACGCTCTTGGGTATCATCTTCTCTCCGCTGATTGTGCGCCTTATTGCCCCGGGCTTTGTAACAGACCCTTATAAGCTTCAAACCACCATCCTGCTAAACCGCGTTATATTCCCTTACCTGCTATTAATAAGCCTGGCTGCTTATGCCATGGCAGTGCTTAATTCCCTGAAACATTTTGCAGTTCCGGCATTTGCTCCCTGCCTACTGAATATCTCCATTATTGTATTTGCCCTGCTTTTCGGAGAGGGGATTAAGGGCCTGGCGCTCGGCGTACTCATAGGAGGGGTTTTGCAGCTGGCAATCCAGGTCCCGGTACTCTACCGCAAGGGGTTTAAGCTGCACTTGTTCCATAGGTTCCGCCACCCCGCAGCAGTTACCATCGGCAGGCTTATGGTCCCCCGGTTATTCAGCTCCGGTATCTATCAGTTGAATAATTTTGTGGATTCTGCTTTTGGCTCTTTGGCTTTTATCGTAGGAGAGGGGGGGGTAGCGGTATTATATTTTGCCTACCGCATGATACAATTTCCCCTCGGTATATTCAGCAATGCCCTCTCCCAGGCAATCCTGCCGACCTTCTCCACCCAGGCGCTGGAAGAGAACAAAGATAATTTAAGGCGCACGCTCTCTTTTGGGATGCGGCTTGAGTTTTTTGTAATGCTTCCTGCCTCAATGGGCTTTATTGTGCTGGCGCACCCCATTATAAACGGGCTATTTGGCGGGGGCAGGTTTGACGCATATTCCGCGGATATGACTGCCAGGGCTTTGCTTTTTTACAGCATCGGCCTGACTGCCTATGGCGCGACCAAGATTCTGCAATCCTGCTTTTTTGCCCTGAAGGATACGGTTACGCCGACCAAGATTGCAACGCTGGCGTTGTTCGTCAATATTGCCTTAAACGCAATACTGATGTTTCCAATGAAGCTTGCGGGTCTGGCGCTGGCAACGTCTCTTTCAGGAATCAATACAACTCTAATTCTTTTCTACCTTCTCATCAAAAAAATCGGCTCTTTTGACGCAAAAGAACTCGGATT
>Ga0265297_10004729_pt1 | contig 21783 bp, 34 predicted proteins | sample Munlanlwell13791_FD_192502 | JGI IMG/M metagenome (GOLD analysis project Ga0265297, IMG submission 192502) | Leachate microbial communities from a municipal landfill in Southern Ontario, Canada - Leachate well 137-91 | ecosystem: Engineered > Solid waste > Landfill > Unclassified | place... | reverse complement strand
AGAGGAAGCTACCTCTACCGCGGGCGCGGGCGCACAAACCTTTGATGGCAGCGGTAAAGATATTACCCTTACCGCCACCACGGATGACAACACGGTTTCCATTATCGAAATCCGTACCGAGGAATGCGATGTTGCTAACAACTACGATTGCATTAATGTTGAATTGACACCAGCCGGTCAAGCGTCGGACATCTTCAGCGTTCTGGTTTTGGGTCTGGAGCCTCGCTTCAAGCCTGTACCGACTACATTGGTAGATTCGGTAACTGACTAAGCTTATTGGTGCTGTAAAGCGCGTTATACCTTCCTTTCCCGGTGGGGTGGTGTTATAATGACATCACCCCATTTCGGTTCTATGAAAGGAAGGCGAAAGGGAAATGTGGATAAAATTAATAGCGACCAAACGAATTTTAGAGAGCGGTAAAGAAGTACAAAGAAATCCCGGTGATTGTGTAAATGTTGGCAAACAAGAGGCTTTGTTATGGATTAGCAGAGGTGAAGCTAAAACCATAGATAATTCCCAATATGCTGAATTTGGCATATCTGAAGGTTCGGGGGCGTTGGTTATCGGCGATGAAAATAAAGGGCGGAAAACATTGGAGCCAATTAAAACCGAGATTGAAATAGTTTATGGAACCTACAATCTGCCATTCAAATATAACGTTATCTGGAATACTGATTTGCCGTTGATGGTAGATAAGATTTGCATCGGATTAATGATGTTGCAAACCTGGGATATGGCTATCCCGTTATTCGATTACAACACATTGGCGGAGGCGGTTGGCAGCGATTTGGAGCGCAATAAGACGAAGGATATTATCCGCGATTTGCGCGTGCCTATGTATGACACTCGTCTGATGTTTATAAGGACAACTCGCGAAACGCAATATCTTATTGAGTCATGGACTGATGAAATGCGCAATGGGGCGGATGAGAAGCTATCATTCCTGAGAAATCTGTATAAGATAAAGCCGTTGATATTGGCATTACCGATAAGCTGGACGCATTCAGATGTCAGATAATCGCGGCGCGGTCTATATTGCGATTGGGGATAAGGCAGTCGAAGAGGCGCGGATGAGCGCCGAGTCATTAAAGAAATACAACAATATCGAGATTGAATTATTGCTTGATGATGGATTTTACGAAAATGATTTTCAGAAGTCGCGTCACCTCAAAACCATGCTTCCCGTAATAACTGGTTTTGACCAATTCGTCTACATCGACGCGGATACGCGCATACGCGGGAGCCTACAACACGGCTTTGATATTCTCGATGACGGTTGGGAAATGGCCATAACCGCTTCCGATAACCAGGAGCGCGATTGGTGTTGGCACGTTGGAGAAGATGAGCGCGAACAAACCATGCTGGATTATTGCTGCCAGCCTGTCCAGCTGCAAGCCGGTGTGATGTTCGTCAGGAAATGCGAGAATACCCATAGGCTATTCGAGGCATGGCGTGAAGAATGGTTGAGGTGGCAAGATCAAGATCAAGCGGCATTGTTGCGCGCCTTGAAAAGGGCGCCGGTAAAATTATGGATATTAGGTAAGGATTATAACGGGGGCAGATTAGTAAGTCATTTGTATGGAAAGTTGAGGAATAAATGACTTGGGTTATTAAATTCCGCGATGGATATCTCCACTGTGATTATGATAATGGATATGTTTATCATGATCACGATATCTATAAAAAATATTTGGCTAAATTTAGAAGCAAAATAAGTGCCCAAGAATATATTGATAAAACTTATCCCAATCCACGTTTGGTTTATTATGAAGTAGTAAATATAAATATTAATGAAATGTTGAGGAATGGATGATAAATGCAAGCAGATTATTGAATAACACATATTCAGAAATCGGGAAAATTATTTGCACTGAAAAATATAACGATGACGGAAGTGTAGAATCTATATCTGCCGAATGGGAAGGCAATCGCGTTTGCCTTGTTTCGATGCGTTTGATCGATTCGGCAAATGAAAATTATCTTAGGCGCGAAGGCAAGAGAATAATAGTTTGTCAATTCAATTTATTCATAATTGATCAATTATTATTGTGGGATGATTGCCTTTGTATAGATACGAATTATCCGTTTTGGTATTTGGTAGTTATTAATTACCGAGTATTGAAATCATTAAGATACTTTGGGTATTGGATTATTTGGCGATTAACTAAAATCGGACTGGGCAAACTTGAGGAAGGCGCTTATCCTCATTGGAGTAATATTTATTTATTCAATTGGATTGCCAAATTATATGGAAAGTTGAGGAGTAATAAATGAACAGTTCAATAAATTTTATCGATGGTAAATTATCTATCGATGAAAATCAATGTAGATCATTTGCTGTGGCTGAATTAATCATACGTCACAGTCAAGAGTTCGAAGAAATATTAAATAAAACCAGGATTGACGCATATGAACGCGAGAAAGCCAAAGCGATTGCACTTGGAATAAAAGTCATGGAGGTAAAATAAATGGCAGGAAAACCGAGAAATAAACCATCGATACAAGAACAGATCGAGAATGCGAAAGAGGGAGAAATGATAGAAATATCATCGGGAACATATATTAGTGGAGCGACAATTCCTAGCGGTGTCGTTGTCGAGGATAATATAAGCAAAATTGATGCCAAGGTTATCGAATTGCGTCGTAGAACACCGGAGGAAATGGAAGCGCAATTTATATTGGCAATCTCGGAACTCGTAATAGCTAAAAAAGCCCTCGACCGCATTTCAGTAATCCACGATCATGTCGGAAGTTGCTCAAAGAATTGCCCGGCGCTAATTGCAAAAGAGGCGTTGAGGAAGATAAGAGGATGAGACTTTTAAAGCGCATCGTTTCAAGGTTGCTATTCGAATTCCAGTGGTGGTATTCATATCGTTTCGCTGGTAATTCGAAGATGTTGCCAATTCCGAATAAAAGATTGCGGAATCTATTTTTGAGATTATGTAACTGGTCAAGGAATTGAATAATGGACAATAACGATTATGATGATTTTGAAAATTCAGAAGAGTATAAAAATACTTTCGTTTATAGTGTCCGTAGTTTTAACAGCGCCTTTACCAATTTAGTTGAAACTATAAAGTATGAGTTCTCTTCTTGCTTGCGCAAAATCATTTATGACACGACCTACTTTAATAGCATTGGCTATGTTTACAAGCGCAATAGATTCACTGGAAGAAAAACACTGAGAAAATTATCGGCGCTGGAAAGAGTTGGAGTCTCATTTTCTCCAGAACTTGAACAGCAAATAAAAGACCTTGTTGATGGTTCTATAAAATTAACTACTACCATAGAGAATCCATTCAAACCTTTACCGATAGAAGCTATTGAAAAACTAAATTCAATACCTAAAGAAAACATGAGTTTAATAGAGGCTCAAAAACTTATTTGCGAGGCTCTGAATCCTCCGTTTTTTCCGGAAGAAGAAATAAAGTAAGCATGAAAGTCCACATCATTTCCCCTGACCTTGGTCAAGATCGCATACTTCCCCGCCTGGCTAAACTGCTCGCCGATGGTACGGGCTGGTCTCTATCCGATAAACCGTGGAATGGCGCCAACCTGAATTACTTCATCGTATACATTGACTACGCTCAGAACTTCTCAGATTGGCGCAAGACTAAATTGGCAGCATACTTCAGCCACTTCGAGCCGGATGTATCCTATAAAAAATTCTGGTGGGAAACCGCCGAGCCATTGATAGACATAAAGACATACACCGCGGATCAATATGGCGCGATATTGAGCGGCGAAAAGATGAAGGTCACTCCGCCAATTGATAACGAATTGTTTTGCATCAAGGATAAACCAACGCATGATAGAATAACGGTCGGTGTAAGCGGCTTCGTTGATAGGCGTACCCAGCGCAAGGGGGAAAGGTTATTGGCGAACCTGGCTTATGAATATGACGGACAAATAGAATTCGTTGCATCGGGCGACGGGTGGCCTGTAAGACACATAAACCGAACATTTGAAGGATTACCAGCGTTCTATAATTCGCTTGATTATTATTTATGTACTAGCTTGATTGAAGGAATACCCGTTCCACCGCTTGAGGCGCTTGCCTGTGGAATACCGATTATCATCCCGCGCGGTGTAGGCATGTTGGATGAATTGCCAGATATCAACGGCATTTACCGCTTCAATTGCGGCGATGTCGAGGATCTCAAACGCGTCACGCGCGAAGCGGTCAAGGACGTTGGCAAACATGACCGGGAGGAACTACGCGGGGCGGTTTCAAAATATACACCTGAGGCATGGATAGAATCGCATATGGCAGGATTTGAAAAGAAGTTCGGCGAAAAAACTACCAGAACAAGAGCCTCAACCGGTGAAACGCATCTCGAAAGCGATAGGCATGGTGGACGCGGCGTTTATTATGTGGCTTATGGCGATCCTGCCCGCAAATGCGCCAAAGCCGCTATTGAGAGTTTCAAGGGTCATATGAGGGATATTCCGGTTGCGCTTGTTTCCGATAAACCCCTTGGAGTTGAGGATATATTCATCGAAGCCGATGATGAAGATATAGGCGCTCGAAGTGTGAAAACAAAGATATACGATCTTGCGCCGAAAGAATGGCAATTCGTTTTGTATCTCGATGCGGACACAGACGTTATTGCCGATATTTCGTTTCTTTATCAGGTTCTTGAAGATGGATGGGATATGGTTATCTGTAAAAATCCCGGGCGCTTCCATACTGCTCGTGAAATGGTGCGCTCAGATAATAAAGACGAATGCGAACTGACTTTCAAGCAAATAGGCACCGATGAACTGATTCAATTAAATGGTGGCGTATTTGCTTTTCAAAGGAATAAACGTACAAAAGCATTCTTTACCGCGTGGCATGAAGAATGGGCAAAGTATGGGAAAAGAGACCAGGCGGCATTACTCAGGGCGTTATTTATGCATCCCTTGAAGCTGTACGTTTTGGGTAACCAATGGAATACAATCACGCGGTACGATGACGCAAGTATATCGGCTGGAATTTTGCATTATCCCATGACGGCGCGAAGATGGCGAGGTGTTGTTCATGCACGCTCAGACGATCCCGCGGCGTGGGAAATGGTAAAGGAATTCGAGAAATCGCAGAAATAGGAATATAATAAGATTATGCCACTAAGTAAATCCACCCTCAAAGCATCCCTCGCAGCCCTCAATCGTGAATTCGATTGGCTGAGAAATTGTTACGATAATCCCATTCCCGATTATCCCCAGGTCAAAGAGAGCTATAAAAAGCGTCTGTTCGGATGTTGGGGCGCGATAAGAGAAGTCGAGAAGGAATTAGGGAATGACATCAGTGATCATCCATTGATTGAGAAGATAGCAAAGGAAAGCACTGGTATCAAGTTCAATGGGGAATTAATTACAACAGATGAACAGATAAAGCAAATGGAAAATATGTCATTGAATGATATTGAAAACGCCGTCAAGCTTGAATCGCAGGAGCGCGATAAAAGATGAAACATCTACGCAATTTATTTTATCTATATTTCGTTTTGCCAATTTGGAATCCCATTAAGGAATTGATTGGGATTGAATCAGATCAAGAAATTATCAAAAAAATAAAATATATTTTTGGAATTCCAACGGATTTATTTTGATGAAACCCCTCCGCGTTGCCCTCATAATTAAACCAAACTGTTCTCAACCAGGCGAAGGCAGAAACATGGGATATTTCAGTTACGCCGTACCTGAATTTACCTGGCACTCCTTCTCGCCTGGAAGTGGTAACGTCGACCTTCGCCCCTTCAAAGACTTTGACCTTATCTACCATGAGGATGGCGGCAATTGGGGCGAATATATCCGCGATGTTCACACTCCACCAGTCATTTATATGTCCATTGATAGCACACTCAGCGACCAGCACTATTCTGAGCGGTTGAAACAAGGCAGCATGGCGGATATGATCCTGGTTGACCATGATAAACTCGAACGCTTTAAGGTTGGCAAGAAACCGGTAAGGCGGCTAAACTATTGCGTGAATGATCACCTATTCAAGCCGTTGGAGAAAACCATCGACGTGAATTTTCACTGTGGAAGCGGGGCGCGCAAAGGATACCCTGGCGGCAACGAGCGAAATGAATTGAGAGCGCAATTAGACGGTATTTGCAAGGAATTAGGATTGTCATACGTAAGCGGCGTTCTTGGATTACCAGAATATGCCGAGGCAATGGGGCGCTCAAAAGTTGTGGTGAATTTACCACGAACGCCAATAAACAGACCTCACCGCGTGTTTGATGCAATGGCGGCGGGAGCGTGTTTATTGACAGCGCCGATACCTTATATTATCGAAGATAAATTATTTGGAAATGAATTCAAATATTTTGACCAAAAAGTCTATGATGATTTGGAACCTGTGTTATGGGGATTATTTAAGGGTTCTGGGTTGTGGACAATTTATTCAGAAAAAGGTTACAACACGGTTATGGATTATCACACCTGGTCAATCCGGGCGCAACAACTGAGGCAGATATTGAGTGAGGAGTTAGGATTATGAATTTTGATATAACGATTATCTCAGCAATGATAGTGGGTTTTATCATGGGTTATACCGTTGCGATGATTATTGGAGTTGCCATAATAAAACAGCTTGAGCATGAAATCAAAGATATCAAACGACAATATTTGGATTTAGCAATAGCAATAACTCATCCCGTTCCAGATGGCCCTCTAAAATCAGATTGGGAAGATGTGATAAAAATGATAAACAATGAATCAAAACGAAAATGAACATGAATAAACTACGCCTCGATATTGTATCAGCCACCCTCAAAAGCGGTGAGGGTCATATACCATCCGCCTTCTCTATTCTTGATATCCTATGGGTTCTATACGACAGAGTACTAACTTCACGCGACCATTTCATTTTGAGTAAAGGGCACGGCGCGCTTGCTTTGTACGCCGTATTGGTTGAGAAAGGCAAAATAAGCAGGTCTGATTTTGAGAATTTCGGAATGCCTGGCAGCAAATTGGGCGGTCATCCAGATTGTACGGTATTGCCGTTTGTTGAAGCATCAACGGGTTCGCTAGGACATGGATTAGCTATCGGTTGCGGCATGGCGTTGGCGCATAAGATCAACAATCAAAGCGGGCGGATATACGTCCTTGTTGGCGACGGCGAATGCCAGGAAGGTTCTATTTGGGAGGCATCGAGATTGATAAATGAACTCAGTTTGAACGTGACCATGATGATTGATTACAACAAAACTCATCCAGACGAGAATTTATTGGATAAGCTGCTTGCATTTGGATGGTTTACGAGAACGGCTAAAGGACACGATCACGATGAAATATATAAGGCATTTTATATGCCGATCGGTCCAATGGCGATTGTGTTCAATACCGTAAAGGGGAAGGGTTGCAAGACGTTTGAGGATAGCCCGAATGAGTGGCATAGACGCGTGCCAAAAGGTGATGAATTGGAGAAGATAAAGCAAGAAATAGGATGTTGGTGATTTATGCGTAAACAATTCGTAGAAACAGTAAAATCAATCATGGCAACCGACCCGCGTGTCGTTGTCATCCTTGGCGATATCGGGGAATATTCATTTCAGGATGTGTTTCATGCCTATCCCAACAGAATTTATAACGTCGGGATAAACGAACAAGCAATGATATCTATGGCGGCTGGATTGGCGAAAGAGGGATTTATTCCTATCGTTCATACGATATCCCCATTCCTGGTTGAGCGTGCCTACGAACAGATCAAGATCGATATTGGATACCAAAAGCGCAAAGTTATTCTGGTTGGTTGCGGCGGATCGTATGATTACGCGGCTTACGGTTCCACTCATCATTCGCCCGCGGATGTGGCATTGATGTATAACGTGCCTGGGATACAGATTTGCATACCAGGTCATCCGATTGAGTTAGACATCATGCTGAAAGAAGCGGTAGAGGACAATGAGGCTTACTATATTAGGTTGGGGGAGGAAAAGAATAGAAACCCAAATAGAAATTACGACATATTTTGGAAATCGGATTTAAAACAATGCGATCATTTGATAATATGCGTTGGAAATATACTAAATAAAGCATGTTATCCGTGGTCTGATGTTTTATACATCAATAAATTGACTCCGTTTGATAAAAATTTATTTTCCGGATTTAGTTGCCCTAAAAATAGAATTGTTATAGTCGAACCTTATTACCCCGTTCTGTGCAATGAAGTCATTAAGGCAATAGATCACCCCGTCCGCATTCTAAACATCGGCGTTCCCCGCCAATTTATTCACCAATACGGTAAAATATCGGATATCGATCAAGTTACCGGTCTATCTGTTGCCGGGATAAGAAAACAGATCGAGGAGTTTCTAAATGGAAATAATTCGTGAAATAGCAGTTGATATTAATGTCAACGTTGATATGAGCCCGCTCGACGGGAAAGTTATTTTGGTTACCGGCGCTTCTGGATTGCTAGGAACTCATATCGTTTCGGCCCTACAGGTTGCCCGCGATGACTTTGATTTAAACATCGAACTCCATGCCCAGGTCAAAAGCGAATTAAATATAAGCACGGGCGGCGATAAATATCCTTCGACCGTTGTCCATTATGCCAACCTTGCTAATGCTCATGACTGCGAAAAACTACCTATGGCGGATGTGATAATCAGCGCCGCGGCTTATGCACAACCGTTGCGCTTCTTATCTGAGCCGCTTATGGCTTTGCGCGCTTCAACTTATGGGCTAATGAACTTGCTTGAAAAGTGCAATGTTGGCGGGCGATTCTTGTATATCTCATCGTCTGAGGTTTATTGTGATAGTCCAGCAGCCCCGCCGTACCGTGAACAAGATACCGGATCGATATCACCTTATCACCCGCGCGCGTGCTACATTGAGGGAAAGCGATTTGGCGAGGCGATTACTTATCTTTATCGCAACCGCGGTATTTCAACCGTTGCGGTGAGACCCGGTATCACTTATGGCCCCGGATTGAAACGCGGCGACCGTCGATCGTGGGCACAATTCATCGAGCAAGCCTTGACCAAAGGCGAAATAAATATGCTGGACGCGGGCAACGTCAAGCGCACTTTCTGCTACATGACTGACGGAATGGAAATGCTTTTCAATGTTCTGCTTTATGGCACTCAAAAGGTCTACAATATGTCGGGCAAATCCAGTCTGTCAATCTTCGAATTAGCCGAGAAGATTGGAGAGATTGCTCACGTTTCGGTAATCGTTCCTGAAGATGATAGCGGCGGCGTAGCTGGTACGCCTGAGGATTTGCAGCTCTGCATGGATTTGATTGAGAGCGAATTCCCGAAAAGCGAATGGGTCGGGATGGATGAAGGATTGACGCAAACTATTCAATGGTCAAGGGAGAATTTGTACAAATGATAAAAGAGACTATTTCAATTGACGATGCTATAAATCTTCTAAACGAGATGATATCACTTGATAAACCAGCAGTAGCAGCTTTGTTAGCGAATAGAATACCGTGCAATGAATTGGTTGCCAGCCATGAAAGTATTCAAGTCCATAAACAGCATGGCGGTTACTGGGTAGGTTTGATTGGCGTGATAAACGGGATATTTGGGTTTGATGAAGATGGCTGGGGCCCAATAGCATATTCATTTGATAGCAACGGTGACCTGATTAGATTTTTAAGAACAACGAAACACGACAAAAAAGGCGGGGATAAATGATTGACCTCAGCATAGTATTTGGGACTTATAACCGTCTGGATTTATTAAGGAATACCCTAATTAGTGTATTTCACGAAATCAGAAAAATGAAATGTGAAATAATCGTTATTAATAGCGATGAGCCAGATCAGCCTTCTTGGAGCTTCAAATTATTCAAAGATGTGGTTATGCAATGGAATGATAAAAGTCTTGGATGCGTGAGCGCATACAATAAAGGATTTAATAGAGCTTGGAATAGTAAATACGTCGCCTTTCTCAACGATGACGTTACTATAGAAAATAGCGCACTCACTCAATGTATGGATATGCTGGACAATAATCCGGACATCGGCATGGTTGCTATCCCATACGAAAACCCTGGCAGACCTCGCCAAGTGGCTTATTGCAATGCTGGTAATCCATCAAAGAAATATCTCTTTGCCTGTTTTGGTGTATTACGCCGAGAATTAGGCGAACGCGCTGGATGGTTCGACGGCTTCTATCACTATTGTGGTGATAGCCACCTTGCCATGTCGATATGGAAAATGGGATACCGCGTGGAGGAGTTGAGGACAGGCGGATACATCAAACATTATGACGCACCTTCGCCGGTCAAGGATAACGATCCTGCCATAAAAGGTAAGATCAAGAATGATTGGCGTTTATGGGGCGAGAAGTGGGGCAGTTGGAATCATGTGATCGATAGCCGCAACGAGAAGGATTTGGTTGAGGCTAATTTGCAAATAGAAAAAGAAATGCCGGAGGAATGATGGATAATAAAGAAATAAGATGCGAGAATTGTTTATTTGGGGATATGCAGTGGAATATAGGTGGTTATTGCCGTAGATATCCACCAAAAGCATTTACTGATTTTAAGCATAGCGATAACATAGTTTTTTTATCGCCTCAAATTAATGGAGGTGACTTTTGCGGTGAATTCAAACCGAAAAATAAACCGAATGAAAAGATATTAGCCGAGGGTGGGACATTGAGGAATTGAATCAATGAAAATAATACTCAATAATCCCAAAGAAGGCGATGAAAGAATTATCAAGAAATTTGCGTTTTTTCCAATATCAATCAAAGACAATACAAAAACCTATATCAGATGGCTTGTTTTTTGTACGATAAAACAAAAATATTATAGCTTTATTAGTTGGGATGATGATGGAATTCCAGAATCTGGATGGGTTGACATGGAATTTTTAGGTGATTAATATGGATGATCAAACAGGTCTAAACCGTGAACTTGCCTTGGAGCTTCGTGATAAATATTCCCTTCAATACTTCATCGAAACCGGTACTTATCGCGGCGAGTCTGCTTTATGGGCAATGGATAATTTCAAGAATATCATTACCATCGAAAAGGATCCTCGACGTTTTCAAAAGATCGCAGGTCAACTTACCAGGCGCGAGAATGTCAAATTCTTATTGGGCGACTCGCGCCAATTGCTTTTTACTGCCTTGCGCGACGTGACTACACCGGCGCTAATTTACCTGGATGCTCATCTATCCGGGTATACCAAAGAGGGTTGGATAAACGATGATCAATGCCCATTGAAAGAGGAATTGCTTGCTATTCGTCAAATAAGAATAGGGCATGTCGTTATCATCGATGACGCAAAATGGTTTATTGGAGTACCCGATTTTGATCACGATCCCAAACAGTTTATTCGATTGGATGAGATAAAAACAATCCTGCGAGACCATGATGTAAGCAAGGTTGAGGATTGGAATTGTTTGTTATGCTTGCCGAAAGTACACCATGACTAATCAATATAACCTCGTCTTTGACATCGGCGCTCTTGATGGCGAATATACCGACAAATATATCGCAATGGGCGCGCGCGTGATTGCTGTCGAACCTCAGATCGGGCGCGCAACCAATTTGATGACGAAATACGCAATAGATGAACGCGTTACTGTTCTGTGCAAAGCCGTGAGTGATTTCGAGGGTATCGGCAAGATTTATTTATCCTCCGTGCCCTGGTTGGCGACCATGAATCCTGAGAAATGGAAACAAGGCAGATTTTCAGGTTATGAATGGAATAACGAGCAAAAGGTAATCGTCACAACCTTGGATAAACTAATTGATGAATACGGAATGCCGGACTTCATCAAGATTGACGTTGAGGGTTGCGAGTTGCAAGTATTGAATGGACTGACGAAGCCAGTCAAGGAATTGTGCTTTGAATTCACATTGGAATTTATTGACGATGCTCGATTGTGTATGAAAAAACTATCTGAAATTGGCAATTATATTTTCACGTATTCGCTTTACAAAGAAGGAATTCAAAGAAGTTTTCATTCTCTTGTTGGATTATATGAATTATTAAAATTATCAGATGATCCTCTAATTTGGGGCGATATCTATGCGAGGTTGAAAGGATAAATATGACATGCATTGTTGGAATTGAACACGACGGTAAAGTTTACATGGGCGGCGATTCGGCTGGCGCTTCTGGTTGGGATATCAAAAATATTTCATGCAAAAAGGTATTCGTCAAAGATCATCTGATTATCGGTTACACATGGAGCTGGCGCATGGGGCAAATAATTGAATTTGCGGAAGATATTCCATGCTTGACTGATGAATTTAAGAAAGATGGATATGCGTATCTTGTGAAATCATTTGTCCCTTATATCCGTAAGTTATTCAAGGATGAAGGATTTTCAACAATCAAAGATAATTTCGAGACTGGCGGTAATTTTCTTGTTGGGATAAATGGCAAACTTTATGAAATCCAACAAGACTTTTCCGTTTTACGTTCAACTGATGGATTTGCCGCGGTTGGTTGTGGAGCAAATTATGCGTTGGGGGCGATGGGAATATTAAAAGATCAATTCAATCATGGCAGCCTTAAATTCTGAGCCGAATCAATGATTTATATGTCGCTAGAAATATCAGAGCATTTTTGCAATGGCGTAAGATCGCCATTCATCACATTGAGTTTATAGGATTCATTATGGGTAACATTCGTCTTGGTTGTCCTGATAAATTAGTGCTTCAATTGCGCGATGCATTCAATCTGGCCACTTTCATAGAAACCGGCACGTACAAAGCCGGTACAACGATTTGGGCGGCGCAAAACTTCAAGAAGGTTTATTCTGTCGAGGGATTTAAAGAATACTATGATAAAGCCATCTCAAAATGTGCCGAGTATAAAAACGTTACTCTCCATTTCGGTGATAGCCGCGATGAGCTTCCGAAAATACTGAAGAAAGTCAAAAGCCCCGCCCTGATATGGCTAGATGCTCACTGGTTGGGCAATGTAGAAGAATCAGCCGGTACATGGGGAGAATGTCCCATTATTGAAGAATTAAACGCTCTAGAACGTTCTGGTGCGATGCATTTTATATTAATTGACGATGAGCATTGTTTCAAGCATGAATTACCAGGAATGGCAGTCAAAGAAAACTGGCCGGATATGAATTGGATGACAGCACGCCTTAAGGGTATGGGCTATTATGTAACCAGTCATGAAGATGTTATCATCGCCGTTCCTAAAAGTGCGCGCAATTTAGTGACGAGATATAAGAGCAATTCGGGGATAAATATCTTGGTTCCAACCAGCAATGAGTACGCCCATTGCATTACCCCGTTTTCTTATTTATTCAATAAATACTGGTCAGATAAGCAGCCAGTGACAGTAATTCGTTACGATGTTCGCCCCCCGAAAGTTGCGGACAATTTCTATAAGCCCTCTCTTGGAAATCAAGCGGATTATACCTGGTCGTCTGGCATAGCGGCTTTCCTGAAAGATTACGACTCGGATTTATTTATCCTCATGCTTGAGGATTATTTTATTCATCAACCGGTAGACATCGAAGCCATAAAGCAATTATGGGATTTTATGATTGAACATCCCGAAATCGTGAAGATCGATTTGAGTGACGACCGGCTGAAATATCCACACGAGGAATTTTTGATAAAGACTATAAAGAGCGCCGATGACGCGCCCTGGCAGACATCCTTACAGGCAGCGATATGGCGGAAAGATTATTTCCTTCGCTTTTTGGACCCGACCGAGAATGCCTGGCAATTCGAGAAAGAGGGCACAAAGCGCGTGATCAATGCGCGAGAAGCCGGGGAATTTGAAGGTATAATTCTTGGTACAAATGACCCGCCGATAAAATATATTAATGCGATTGGTGGACATGGCACTAAACCGGGTGAATACGATTATCATAAAATTCCTCGATGGATGGCTGAGGAATTGCAAGAAAAGAGGTTGATATGACCGCTTATGGTTCGGTAGACGAATTGAAGGCAAGAACACAAATATCATCCACGGATGCAAGCCGGGATACTGTCCTTACAAGCATGTTAGATGCAGCGAAGGAATTGATCGATAATCTTCTCAATCATCCCGATGGTTTTACTGCCTTGACCGTTGCCGTGGCACGCTATTTCCCCGGAAGCGGCAAGCCTTACCAGTGGATTGACGAATGCGTGGAAATATCCTCTGTAGCAGTCAAGGATAGCGCAACGGATACCTCATATACAGCCTGGACAACCCCCACAACGAATTTAGCTGGGGATGGTGATTGGATTGCCTTCACCGGTCATCCAGATTACCCTAAATTCAATGTGTTGCCCTATTGCGGTATCATGGTTGACGCGAATGGAAGTTATTCGGTATTCACGACCGGAATGTTTACCACTCGCGGCGGGTTTAGACCGTCTTCGGATGTTGGCAGAAATACTCCGACCGTGAAGGTGACGGCTAAATGGGGATATTCAGTGACCGCCCCGACATTGATAAAAGAAGCCAACATTGCCCAGGCTTCGAGATGGTATAAGAAAGCTCAATCCGCATGGGCGGATACTCTTGCAAATGTTGAAATGGGGGAATTGATGTTCTCGAAAAAGCTCGATCCCGATATTGAGACGATGTTACTGGAATCGAGATACTATAAACCGGCGATTATAATGTAATTCGCTTGACACCGAATGCCGTTGTGGTAAAATATATTTGCTACCGGAACGGCATTTTTTATTTGCCAACAAAGACCCACAATTCTGAGATGTCGTTTTGGTAGCACATATATGGCAAACAGGATTGTGGGTTTTTGTTTAGAAATGAGGAAAATAAATGGAGAATATGATTTTCAAACCAGCCAACCATTACATCACAGAAGAACAGGCACAAATATATGGTGAACGGTTGGTGGAGTTACAAGATGAAAACAACGGGAATATTGATGTTGATATTGTGGTGAACGATGCGCAATACACAACCAGTCCGCTTCACGATTACTTTACCTGGGCCAATGATGCCGACGCCGTAAAATGGCGCCTGCAACAAGCTAGAGCGATGATTGGCAGCATTAATATAATCATCAAGGTAGACGACCACGAGCAAGAAGTACGGGCGTTTCAGCACCTATCATTCAAGATATCAGAGAAGGAAACAAAAACCGGTTACACCACCACCGTGAGAGCGTTGAGCGAACCTGAATTGCGATTGCAGATGATCGATAAGGCGCTGGCAGAATTGAATAGCTGGCGGAAGCGGTACAGACAGTACAAAGAGTTGGGCGACGTGTTTGCGGCAATCGAGCGCACCGAGGAACAACTAAAACTGGCTGTATCGGCTTAATCATGGCAGGCATGGATTGGCTAGTTATGGCAGTTGTGGCAAGGCGCGTTTGGGCGCGGCGCGTCAGGTCATGGCGAGGACTGGCACGGCAAGTTAGGTATGGTGTGTTACGGTATGATATTGTGCGGTAAGGAAATAAATTATAGCCATACACAAAGTGAAAACCAAAATGTCGGTGCGAGCCAGGAAAGTAATGAAACCCACACACAAAATGCGTAAGGAAGGAATATTATGTCTGAAAAATTGATAGTAAAAACAGATATCACTGATTGGCAAGAGGAGGCATTGCAGAGCGAATTCTTGCCAGAGAACGAGGAGGCGATTTACAAAGCCCTCGATAATGGAATATCAAGCGCAAAAATAACCCGTGCTGTTATTGTCGCCAGGGAAAAACAAATAGCCCCAACCGATATCATCAGATCAAATAAATTGCTTTTACATGCTGGTGGGGTTTTGGATATCATACGGATTGCCCATAAACGGAAACTGGAAGTCGAAACAGAGAGCGGCAAATCCTATGATGTACCCGCTTATGTGGGATCGGTTGCGGATAAAGATGATGAGAAGGAAACGGATAATTCTTTCGTCAATTCTGATAGCGCGGAAGGAATGCGGCGGGCAATCGATTACATGGAGAAAATCATCCCCGGTTATATATGGGGCAGGTTGCTTATAATCCACAATTTCGGAGGCGATGTCAGAAACGAGGCTGATAAGTTAAAACAGAATATCGATGAAATGATTAATAGAATATTAGAATAGCCACGCTCGATGTGAAACCCAAATCGTTGATGCGAGCCAGATCACCCGTGAAACCCAAGGACGCTATGCGAGCCATCCAACACGTGAAACCCAGCCGCCGTGTGCGAGCCACCAAGAAAGTGAAACCCATTTCGGGTATGCGATAGAAAGGATAACCCAATGAGAAAGAACGGAAACGGAAGTGCAGATGCAAGACCAGACCCCAAACCACGAAAGCGACCTGCTTTGTGGCAGGCTTATTTAGCCTGGAATGAATTAGTCGAAATGCGCAAGAAACATCTATTGCGTATATCGTCAATGGAGGCAGGAAAATCTAATTTAGACCTCCAATTTGAGAAGGATTTTATCGAAGTCACCAGGATTGATTACTTAATTAATGCCTATAAAAAAGCAATGGTTATGCAAGGCGAACAATTGGATAAGACCTGGGAGTGGATCACATCCATCCGCGGGCTGAAAGAAGGATCACTAGCCGCCCAACTACTCGCACAGATAGATGATATCGGCAAGTTTGATACTGTATCCAAGTTGTGGTCGTTTAGCGGGTACTCAGTGAAGGATGGTCATAGAATATATTCGATACCGGGCGAGAAATGCCCGTTCAACAAGCGCCTGAAATCTATCGTGTACCTGATAGGCGACCAATTCATCAAGCAACAAACGCCGATATACGTGGATATGTACTACAAGTTCAAGGCGGAATATCGCAAAGCGCACCCGGAAAAGATCGTAACAGATGGGCATACCAAGTACAACGATGGACACCTTCATGCAATGGCGATGCGCAAGATGGAAAAGATATTCTTGCAGCATGTTTGGGTGATATGGCGCGAGAGCGAAGGACTGCCGGTAACATTGCCTTATGCCCAGGCTATATTAGGACACGAGCATTATATAAAGCCAGTTTACGACCCATTATGTAAAAATCAGTCAAACCAGGCGTGAAACCCAATATCAACGTGCGAGCCAAGATTGCTGTGAAACCCAAAAAAACCGCGCGATTCGACACTCCCGTGAATCCCATCGTCGAAATACGATTAATACCCTATGATATAATAAAGCCAACTTAACCAGCCCGCCGAAAGGCGCGCTAAACCGGCAATAGCCGCTTATGCCAGCTATCGAAAGATAGTTGGCTTTTTTGTTAATGTGACCATGCCAACTAAAGCAGAGATACGACTCGAAGTAAAAGGGCTGAAAGAGGCCCAAAAAAATATGGAGCAAGCAATCCGCGATTTACATGGTGGAGAAATGTTAACCGCCATGAAAGATTGCACCATGAAAGTTCAACGCGAGGCGAAACTTAATTTGGTTGCCTGGAAAAGCCCGGAGGTTGGCGGTGTGGATACCGGCGTTACCAGGGCTAGTATCATGCCTGAGGTTAGATTGTCGGGCGATGTAGTCGAGGGCGTAGTAGGCAGTAAAAAGATGTCGGCGCTTATTCAGGAAGTTGGGTCAAAGCCTCACTGGCCTCCCGTCAAAGTCATTGAATTGTGGGCGCGTAGGCATGGCGCAAATGCCTATTTGGTCGGTAGAGCCATTGCAAAACGCGGTAATAAACCCCGCAAGTTCTTGAGTAAAGCATTCAATGACAGTAAAGATTATATTTTCAGGCGCTTCGAAAAAGCGGCTAATGACATAGCGAGGAAAGCTAATGGCTAAAATCACTCTTGCGCAAATGTGTAACGCAATTGAGACCACTCTTGCCGCCGCGACTTTGGCAATGCGGACACAATCCTACGACGGACTCACGGAGGGCATGAATGACGTACCAACATTACAGGTTTACCCGGACGGCGGCAATCAAGATGCGCAATATGCCACAGATCGCACCACATTCAAAGCCGGTACGCGTCAAACATCGATAACGATATTCGCAGATTACTACGCCCGTCAAAGATCACAATTAGGCGAAGACATGAAGGCGTTGGTAGATGGAATAGATGCGATAACTGATGTATTTGAAGCTCAGGATACTACCCCATATTTCGGGCTTACCGGAATAAAAAACTTTCATTGGTCATGGCAGCGAGTAGCATTTACTTATGCCGACGAAACTATTAAATATATGGGCGCAAGATTTACGATTGTTTTGAGGGTGTACTGATGACTTATTATCGCTCACTCAGAGATTTGAATGCTGGCAATAACAATATCATTACCGAGGGCATTGTCTTCAAAGAAAGCAGGCTATCCCCTAAAGCGGTAACGATATTGGCTGAAATGAACAAGATCGCAACAGTATCTTTTCCTCCCCTCGATGTAATACCGGGATGGAAAATAAGGGCGGCAAAAGTAAAAAATTTATCAACCGAGGAATTCCTTGATGCGCCAAATGATGAACTGGCAGTCAAGATGAAATCAAAACCCGACACAATAGAAAGCTGGAAAGCTGAAATATTGCGTTGGATGGCAACCCCTCCCAAAGAAGGGTGAGGGTGTAAGCACTAATCTTCTGTCAGGAGATAAAAAATGCCACAAACTACTACTGATATCACTGCCTGCGATGTAAGTATATGGCTGGATAATGCCGCCGGGACGTTGAAAGATATCTCTGGATCGACAAATACAGCCGATCTTGCATTTTCAAAGGTGATCGGCGAACTTCGTACATTTCAAACCCGCTGGGCGCGGCGTCAGGAATGCGGCAAGGATTGCGTATGGACACTGACAATCGTCTATTCAACCGCCAGTGACGAGGCTATGGATATTCTCAAAACGTGGTTCTTCCAGTCCGCTCCGGATTTGCGAACCTGCACCGTTTACGCCCCGGACAAGAACATCGGTTCCGATATGTACTCGGGCGAATTCCGATTGCAGGATTTGAAGATCCCACTCAGCTCCGGCAATGCCGATCCTGTCACCGTAACCGCGACCCTTGTTCCTTCCGGCGAAGTAACCTTAGCAACGGCGGCAACCTAACATGGCTAAAATAGAAAATGAGAAATTAGGTCTCTCTTTCACCTTACCAGACAAGCCAACAGTCTATCAAATTCTTATATTTGATAGCAAACTCAGCGAATCTATTCGGCAACCGCAATTCTTGAAACTTTGGGAAACCGCGAAGACTGTCATATCTGATTGGCAATGCGAGGCACTTCCTGATTACAAGGTCGCGCTGGATACCATCAACGGCGAAGACGATGACATGAATAAGATCGCCCGCATTGTCGAATACGTTGGCGCACATACAATCGCATGGCGGAACGAGCTTGACCTGGTAGCAAAAAACTAATTCGGGAGGCGGTATTAGCTGCTAAAGGCAAAGGCGACCTGCCTCCCAAATTAGCCTATTTCTATCGTTGCCAGAGGTGGAATATGCCACCAGTCATAGGCGGAATGAACGATCAAAACTATCGAGATACGATTGAGGCTGAATTCCTTGACCGTGTCTATTCTGGTGTGTTGCATTGGCGCAAAGATAAGAAAAAAAGAGAAAGCGATATAAAGTTGGTCGAATGGCTTGTCAAACAAGGATTAATGGGTAAATAATGGCTAACCTGATTGAGATCCTCCTGAAATCGAATAGCGGTCAAGTGACGACCGAATTGGGGAAGGTAGACAAGGCGCTTGACAAGACTGGGAAGCAAGCCAAAACGTCCGGGGGAATGTTCGATGGATTAGGTTCGAGCATCGTCAATATGGCAGCCAGCTATTTGACGTTACGTGCCGCGGCGGAAGTGATGAGTTTTGTCATAGATTCCGCTGCTGAAGCCGAAGCTGTTCAAGCGCAACTAAATGCAGTTTTACAGTCAACGGATCAAGCGGCAGGGATGACTGCCGACGCGCTTAATGATTTAGCCGATGAATTATCTAAATTAACAGGCGTAGATGATGAATTAATTCTGAAACAAGAAGCGGTAATGCTTACCTTTACCAAGATAAGCAAAGACATATTTCCTAAAGCCATTGAAGCTGCCTTGAATATGTCCGCGGCTCTTGGTCAGGATTTACAATCATCTGTAATCCAACTTGGAAAAGCTTTAAACGATCCGATTAGCGGCGTTACAGCTTTGAGGCGCGTCGGTGTAATGCTCACGGAGGAACAAGAAAACCAAATTAAAGCATTCGTAGAGCAGAATGATTTATTGAGTGCTCAAAAAATGGTACTTGGTGAATTGGCAACTGAATTTGGCGGCGCGGCCGAAGCAATGGGTAGTACTTTTACTGGGTCACTAAATAAGGCAAAGATATCTGTTGGAAATTTAGCAGAAGCCATTGGCGGAGAGCTAATACCAGCCTTAGAAGATTTATTCAATTTTAAATTCATTCCGTTCATAGACGAATTAACAGACAATATCAAAACTTGGGGTGCATTTAAGGATGCTATCGAAGCCGGAATTATCACTGAGGAAATGGCGCTAGAGATCACTTACGGCATGATAGACGGAATAGAAACCAATGCCGAAAAAATGGAATGGCTGACAATTGTCGAGGAAATATATGCAAATAAAGTGGCAAGTTCGTCTGATGTTGGAACCTCCCGCAGAATGATGCTTGACGATACGACAGAATCGATGGAGGCGCTCGAAGATCAAGAGGCTAAACTTGCCGAACAAGAGCAAATTCTCAAAGAGACAATGGATGAGCTATCCACCGTCATGTCCGGTCGTCTTGGCGCGGAAATGGATAACTACGCGGATAAACTCGTAAATATTGACGACAAACTCAAAGATACCCAAGAGACTATCGATGAACACATTGAAAAGATTGGCGAACTAAACGATGAACTTCGCGGCGAAGATGACAAGGATGCGAGAAAACGCATTAAAGAGCAAATAGAGGATGAAAAAGAAAAAGTCGCTGAATTACGCGGCGAGTATTCCGAATTAGAAGATTCCATTAAAGATGTTGCAGAAGAGCATGCAATTGCCACCCGCAAGATCATATTCGATATCCTTCAACAACAATTGGCGATGGATGGTCTCACTCAAGCGGAGGCAGACGCGCTTGTATCCGTGGCCGGCAAATGGGGCTTGATCGACCAGGAAACGCAGGACGCCTGGAATGCTATTGCCGATTATATAAAGAGCCTTGAAGGAACGAGCGTCACCGCCGAAGGCGTTGAGGATGCAATCAATAATATCAATGGTGGGGAGCCAATGGTAGAATTCAAAACACAAGTCGATGAAGCGGAATCTGCACTAGGCGATGCAGAAACCGCAGGCTTGAATATGGGCGATGAAATGGTGAAAGCCGGGGATAAATCGGAAAAATCCATCGAAGGCGTAATCAATAAAGTAGATACGCTTCAGGAAAAGCTAGATAGATTATCCAGCGGCACTTATTCAATTAATTTACAAACTACTAAGCCAACCACTACGACTGTTTATGATTTTGATCCATATTACGATTTATTAGGCGCACAAGGTGTTGAGAATTTCGTGGTGCCTCCCGGTTACAGCGAACCCTATAATCCGTTCACGGTTGGACTATCCTCCGGTGAGCAATTGAATGTCACACCCGCGGGCGAAAGTGGGGGAGGCGGCGGTATTTATGTCACGGTCAACGTTCAGCAGGTCGCTAATGATATCGACGTTGAGCGCGCTGCTTATCGGATCGCAAGTGTTATTTATGATAAACAACACGGAGATTAATAGGTATGACTACGATTGATTATGCGATCACGATAACAGACGGTGTAACAACAAAAATCCTGACTACCTCTCCGTTTCAGGTCATTAAATATTTACCCAACCCACCGACTAATATCGATAGTATTTCCGATGATGCTACCGTGACGGAAACAATCGAGATATTAATCACCGATGGTACTACTCTACCGAATAACACTCAAGTG
>Ga0265297_10004728_pt1 | contig 21788 bp, 25 predicted proteins | sample Munlanlwell13791_FD_192502 | JGI IMG/M metagenome (GOLD analysis project Ga0265297, IMG submission 192502) | Leachate microbial communities from a municipal landfill in Southern Ontario, Canada - Leachate well 137-91 | ecosystem: Engineered > Solid waste > Landfill > Unclassified | place... | reverse complement strand
ATCGCCACACCCCCGCAGTGGCGCTACTTCGACGCGGTGACGGAGGCGGGCGGCGCTGTGGCCGGGTATGGGGCGGCGGAGTGGAGTGGCGGTGTTCCATATATTACGGTTGGCTGGTGGGCAAACGATGCGACGGGCGCGACGCATTTGGCGACCGAGGCTGACGGCGCGGCCTGTTATTTTCCCATCCCCTACGAGACGGGAACGGTCATTACGCGAGTGGCGGTGCGGTGGCAGGCGGTTGGTGACAACGACGGCGTGATCCTAACGCTCCAGAAACGGGTTGTCACCGGGACCGTTACGGCCTGGACGACAATTGGAGCGGCCCAGACCTACACGGACGCGGCTACCCCGTATCCGGTGACACCCAGCATCTACGACGTGGCGGACTTCACCCTGACTGACGGAGAGGCGTACCGAATTCAGGTAACGTCCACAATTGGGGGCGCGGCCGTCAACCTGTTTGACATCGGGATCGAGACGACGAAGCGGGCCTACTAAACCGGCCCCAAGCGGGCCAGAAAGCAAAGGGAAAGCATCATGCAAAGTGAAACCCCGAAGAAGCTGACCAACATCGCCGACGGCCTGATTGGGCTGGCGGCAAGCCGGAGCGGTTCGGCGCTGGGAATTCTCATTTCCGCCATCCTGTCCGTTCCCGCCCCAGCCCCGTGGATTGAGGCCGTGAAGATTGCCGGGCTTGTCGCGGCTGGCGCTGCCTACCTCGGGCTCAAGGTGAACCTCGAAAAGAGTCTCGCCACGAAACCCGGATTCGACCCGGCCACCGGTCGCATGGACCAGACGGACGGTGCGAAATGAAACGAACCCTCATCCTCCTTTTCGCCGTCCTCCTCCTCTCGGGCTGCGCTTGGCTCGGCATGGTCGAGCCCACCCCCGAGGGCGGAATCCTTACCACAACCGACACGTCCGAGGTCTACGTTGGCCCAAAGGGCTCCGCCTGGACCTACGAACTGCGCTACGTCCTCGACGACGACGGCGCTACCCCCGATGGTGTCTGGACAGCGGAGAACGCTTCTGACGCCCGCGTCAGGATCACCATCCCCAAGCAGAACCCCAAACCCGAGTGATGCGCTCTGGGCTAGAAGCGCACTGCCGGAAAGGCACGAACAATGACGAAGATCGGTGAGAACACTCCCACGACACCAAGGACACCAAGGAGCATGAAAAATCTCATCCAAGACAAATGGCCCTGGTTCGTCGGCGCTCTGTGCAGTGTCGGCGTCATCTACGGCTCCCTCACCTATCAGGTCAACGCGGCCAACGCAAACGCCGTGCGTCTGGAGACGAGCGTCGCCGCCCTGACAGCCAAGTCCGAGGCCAAAGACGCTGACCTCGAAGAGAAATACGTCGCGCTCATGCGCGAGAATCTTGAGGCCATTACCGACCTCAAGGCGGAAGTTCGGGCTCTCAAAGAGCAGGTATCAAGGCTGGCGAATGCCCAGCAACACACCTCTATTTCCAAAGGCGGGCAATGACCATGACAAACTTCATGGAAGGCGCGGGGACGCACAAAATGTCCTACGACCTTCAACACTACCGGCACATCCTGAATGCCGAGAATCCTATCGTGCGGCTCGACCACGCGAAGGACAGTAGCGGGGCTACGGTTTGTACTCGCGCAATCGCCATTAGCACACCGACCACCAATCCCGCTGACGACGTGTATTGGGCTGTCGGGGCGCAGGTCCTCCTCGTCGAGGCGACCGATGCCGAGGCTGCGATTGTCTACAATACCGGAACGCGGGCCGATCCCGTTTGGACCGCAACCGATACGTCGATCACCGAGGCCGACATTCTCGCGCTGATCGGAAATCTTGTCCACTCGCACACGTCGAGCGCGGTGGCGACCTTCACTGCGACTGCGGTTGCGGCTGATCCAACCACGGCGGTTCACGACGCCTCTGCCGCCACCAATGGCACGCCTCTCTATGTGGCCGTGCCTCGCGGTCAGACGGTCCCCGGCGTGTTCACTTCCGAGAACGCCAACTCAGCGACGGCCAACATCGAGACTGCCGCCGGGCTTGAAGTCCCCGTTGTGTTCAACGCCGTGGAAGAGGCCGACATTGTTGTGACCGACAACGACGATGCGGCCACACTGGGGAACCAGGTATATCTGCGCCCCAAGGGCGGGCCGAACCGTTGGGGGGCCATCGAATGCGAGCTCGTCTCGGATTCCCTTTCCAGGGCTCCGGCCATCTTCCAGACCGCCACTCCTACCGACACAGCCGTCGTGAACTACGTTCAGGAGATCGTCGAAGAGCAGATTCCCCTCGCCACGCTGCGAGAACTGTCCGGCGGCGACATCATCAACGCCGCCGGGATCGGCGGGCTTCTCGCCAAGGACACGACTCCCAGTCTCCAGACCGTCAACGGCGGGACCGATCAGTGCCTGACGGTGAACTGGGCCGCTGGAAATACCGACGCGGTCTTCTTTCAGCGCGGAATTCCCGCCGCAGCTAACGTCGGCAAGGACATGCGGATTCACATCCGAGCCTACATGGTCAAGGCTGGCGGGGCCGTGGTTGATAATCCCATATTCACCGTTTCGTCCTACATCAACAAGGGTGATACAAAGGTCGACGACGTTACCCTTGGGGTGACAGGGGACGCGGTGGAGGGCGAATACTATGCCACCATCGCCGCATCCGACCTCACTGGCGCGGGAACCATATCGTGCGTGATTACTCCGGGAGCCCACGGGACCGACGCTCTGGTCGTGACGAAGATCGAGTTGCAGTACGCCAAAAAGATGGAAGACGCCATTGCTGTGTACTTCGACGAAGACGCCGCCAGCACGGAGGCCCGCTTCCTTCAGACCAACCTGTATGGCAAGGATTGCTTCGTTCGCCTCGCATCCGGAAGACCGTGGCGGTTCGCCTATCACGCTACGGCGTCTGCCACCGGCGTTGCCGTACACTTCGACGACGACGCGGGGGCGACGGCGCGGTTCCTGTTCGTGTCGCCAACGGATTCCGCTGGCGCTGCCACAACCGGAACGCAGACAGGATTCTTCGCTCTCGACGGCATCTATCTCGCCCCGGTCTACGTCAACGAGACGACGGAAGCCTTCGTTGCCGCCACGCCGTCCGGATTGGCAGACACTGGCATCCCCGTTCTGACTCTTCGTGGAAACCGGGAGTTCATCGTCGACTTCGAGGAAATTGCGGCACAGCCGCGTGCCTACTTCGACGACAACGGGGCCACGGCTGACGAGCGCGTTCTTGCGGTCATGGTCGGCGCTGCCAACATCGAGGTGGGGACCGAAACGACTGAACGCCCGAATTGGACTCCTCCGGTCGGCACGATCTCCGTCACCCCCACCGTCAACAACTCTGCCGCTCTGATTCCGTAACATGGCCGAGCGTCAGGGGACCGTCACTCTCGCTTAAGGAAGACCAATGGCATCGAACAAGAAACAGTTCGAGGCGCACTTCCCCTTCGGGGGGCTGGATGCATCAACCACGGTGCAAACCCAGCCCCCCTACACTACGCCTGACTGCTTGAACGTTCGCCCTACCGACGTGTTCAATCATCGTCGGCGCGGTGGGACACGTCCGGGCCTCGGGCCTGCGTTCTATGGGCAGGCGAATGGGACAAACCCCGTTCGCCTGCTCTCTTCCATTACCACGTCGACTGTGACCGGCCCGAACATCTGGCCGGAGGATTTCATCGGAGGCTCCTACCTGCCTTTGTGGAACACACTGGTTGACATGAGTCCTGTCATGGTGGCTCCGCAGATTGACGCGGAATTCAACATGGCCTATTCGAGTGTGGTCCGACCCGAGGGGGCCTACCACGCGCCGCTGTCGAACCTCGACGTGTCGTCGCGGCAAGAAGTTTCGATGTTCATCTGTCCGTACAAGGGAGCGTGGTACGGGCGGCACTACCTGTTCATGTGGCTCGACGACACGAACCCTGGGGCTCCGATTGATCCGCCTCCAGTTACTATCCCGCGAGGGATTTCGGCCTATGTGGAGATGCCGAATCCGGCAACGCCGCTGGTTCTCACGTCGTTTTACGGACAGGTCCAGACCTACGAAGGGGGCGGGGTTGGAAATCTCTACACCTTTGCCGGCGACCTTGGCTACGTTCAGGCGGGCTGGTTCCGGCTTGGCGTGAACGGCAACAACGTATACTGCGACTGGCACGGGGACCTTACGGCGGGGCATTGCGTGAATGCGGCGCACGGTCTCACACTGCCGTGGGCGAACGGAACAACCTTCGCCTTCGCGTTTTATCCACAGACGGCGGGCGGGAGGGTCCAGGCCAAGCATTTCCGCCATTACTACTATCCGACGACGGCAGACACCCGAACGAACACGGTCTTGATTGAGAGCGTGAACGGGAACATCTACGTCGAAAACTGGCCTCGTGAATTTGGAGCGGGCGCGGTTCCAGCGGGCACAGCGGTTTCAGCCTCATGCAACTTGAACAGCGACCGGTTGCTCATGGCCGCGCCCTACCTCCAAGATTTGTTTATCGCAGACTGGGACGAAACACGGGTTGAAGGGGCCGACGGGGTGATTCTCCTCGGAACCCCTGCGTTCCTCGACGCCGCCAGTGTTCCCGCGTGGAACGATGCCGCGCTTGGCATCTCAGCGGCAAACGACGTGTGTCTCATTACGAAGGCGACCGGAGGGGTGCGCAATGGGACATACGACATTCTCTATGCCCCAGCCGGGTATCTGCATCTTCACCCGCCGCCCTGCGATGGCCTTGCGGACGGGACGTGCAGCTACAAGGTGGTCCGGTCCCCAAAGGTTCTATCCCTCAACCCCGAGGCGACGGAAGCCTTGTGGACGCCGAACACGCCAATAACGGTGCATCAGTTCCGCAGGTCCACGGCTCACACCGGGCTCGTGTTTGAAGTCACATCCGAGGGTGCGGCTGGCGCAATCACGGGAGCAGTAGAGCCCGTGTGGAATACCACCGTTGGGGGGGCGACCGTCGAGAACGCCGGTGTGAATCAGGTAAACTGGACCACCCGCAGCGTCACCCTCCGCAAGTGGATGGCGAAGACGAACAAAGGCGCGGTTCCTGTCAGCGCCCCCATCATCTACCCCTTCAACGGTCGGATCGGTCTCGCCGGTAGCAACGTCGAGGGGGCCTCGCAGAAATTCGAGGCAAGATGGGGAGACCCCTACGACTTCGACTATACCGCTGGCGATGCGGGTTCGGCTGTGCGGTCTGGGGCGTCTGGAGCAAACCAGATTGGATCGCCGATTACCGCCGTGGCCCCAGCCGGATCCGACTACCTTCTTATCGGAACGCAACGCAGCACATGGGTTCAGATGGGCGACTTGGCGAACGGTGGTCGGATTATCAACCTGAGCCAAGTGTCGGGCATTCAAGACAAGACGGCGTGGTGTCCGGGGCCGGGTGGAGAAGTCTACTACCTCGCCAACGACGGGGTGCGGGTCTACATTCCGGGTTCCACCATCACAGATTCTGTTACGAAGCAGCCTCTCCCCAAGGAACTCCACAATATCGACCGGCGCTACTTCAACGTTCTCATGGCCTACGACATTGACGCCGCTGGCCTGATGCTATTCCTTGCCGCGCCCGAACGTCGCCCGGTGTCGCATTTCTTCCTACACACGCAGACGCAGAGCATTTGGCGGGTCGACATTGACGACAGCGTGTATGTGACGGCGCTGCACAAGCACACAACGACCGACGCCGCCGACACCTGCATTGTTCTGGGATGCCGTGACGGGAGGCTTCGCCGGTTCCACGACCTCTACGAAGGCGACGATGAACTCGACGGGAGTGGACTCCAGATTGTGGGGGTTCTCGACGATTACGTGATTATCGGCCCGATGATGATGGCTCCGGGCGGCGAGGGCGAGGGCGTCATCGCTCGGATTACGGCGGTTCTCGACAGTTCTTCCGGACCGATCACGGCGACTCTCAGAACAGCTCCCACCGCCGAAGGGTGTCTCGACGCTAACCTGTTTGCCGGTGCGCTCCCGCTTCCGGCTGGCTACCGGCTTTCGACGCTTACCTTCACCGCTGGGTTGAATAAGCCTATCGACGTGCGCCAGCGCGGGGCCTTCGCCGCTCTGATCCTCGCCTCGGGATCGAGCAAGCGCCCGTGGTCGGTCGAGACAATCCAGATCGAGGCAGAACGCGCGGGGGATCGCCGGATATGAGCCCTCAGAAGCCGTTCAAGATTCGGTATCCGCTCAACTTCAGTGAGGCGCGGAATACGTTCGCAGACCTCGATTACGAGATCAACGCCGCGATCCAGGACCGGGAAGACGCCGAGTATGCCGAAGTCCCGCCGTGGGTGATTCCTACTCACAGGCCAACGACTACCTCGACGGTGACGGTAGACCCCGACCTCCAGAACACGCTGAACATCGGCAGGCCGGTCATCTACATCCAGAACGACACTCCCTATTACGGCAGGCTGAAGACCGTCACCACGGACACCTGGACGATTCAGGGCGCTCCGATGACGGTCAGCCAGGACTTCGCCGAGCACGGGTTCTTTCTTGGCTATGCGAACTCGATTGTCCAGGTGGACCTGAAGATCCCGGGGCTCTACGGGGCTGGGGCGACCACCACGGCGCTTTTGAGCCTTGCGGGGACATTCCAGTCATGGGGGAACGCCAGAGCCCGCCTTGTGGCGTTTGCGGCCCGCCATGCTACCAACGACACGACGGCCAACCCGAAGATCAACATCCTGGTCGACGGGGCGCGGGTTTCGACCGCAGACGGGAACCTCGGGATTCAGCCCCTCGCCGCTTCTTGGGTCTGGAACCCGGACGTTTCGATCAACACGACGAACTACATCGTTGAGACTGACGATCCGATTGAGATAGAAGTCACGGCGGCGGGTGGCACTGGCGATGCCTCCGACCTGTCCGTGGCCCTTTTCATCGCCTACGAAAAGCGGGCGATGTCCGACATCCTGCATCTCGTGAACAAGCTTCACGACATGTACGCAACCGAATAGGAGACTCCCATGGGCTACAAATCAGGATACGCCAAGTCCAGACGGAAAGAAGATGAACAGTACCGGCTGTGGATGGAAGACTACGCCGCGTCGAAAGATCGGTTTGGCGAGAATGTTACCGAGGCCGAGGCCCTTCGCCAGCGGACCCTTGCGGACTACGATAAGCTGTCTGACCAGGACAAGGTTGACTTCCAGCGGTCGCAGGAAGCGTCCATGGCCGCTCAGTATCAGGCGCTCGCGGCCCGTGGCCTGTCTGACTCCTCGATTGCCAATAACGCCTATGCCGGGAACTCCAGGGAAACGGCCTACGGGCTGAACCGGATCGCCGACGAACGCCAGCGAGGGCGGATCGGCTACGACGTGGGACTCACCGCCGACCTCATCAACCTGAAGCAGGCGGGACCGACCGCGCCGTCTACGGCCATGTATCAGGCCACCGTTCAAAATCTTCAGGCGTCTATGCAGTTCTACCAGCAGCAGCAGGCAAGGGATGATGCGCGGAAGGGGCTGAACCAGAGTTGGACTCGTGGGTATTCGCAGTATGCGTCTCCGGGTCGCATTTTCCCGCTTGTTTCGCAGCTTTCTGGGGCGGCCGCTGGGGCTGCGCTTGGCGGTGGAATGGGGGCGGCGATGGGGGCCAATATGGACCAATCGCAGGGCGGGACGAATACCGGACAGGGCGGCGGTGGGTACCAGTATGGGAGCGTCACGCAGGGAATGACTCAGCCCGCCGCGCAACCTGCCTATCAGCCGTCGTACGGACAGGGTGGGACCTCTGTCTTCCAATCACAGCAGCAGGCCCCGAGATACAGCACGCCCAATTACTCGACTAACTATCCGCAGTACGTGTAAGGTGAAACGCCATGGCGAACCAGTTTTCAACAGACCTGATGGAATTCACCGCCAAGGGTGCGGATGCGATCACTCGCGGGTTTGAGGCTCGCACCGATCAGGCAAACAGTCTGCAACGCCAGCGGGTAGCTGCCGACCTGTCCCTCCGCAATCAGACGCTCATCAACCAGCAGCAGGAGGAGGAACAAATCCGTGCGGAGAGGCGGGAACTGGCGGAAATTCAGCGCCAGAAAGCCGAGTGGTCTTTCGGAGACAAGACGACCGACTTCCTAATCAAGGCTGGAGACTATCCTCGCATCAATGAGAAGATGGCCCAGGATTCGCAGTTCGCCAATGAGTTCGCGACGATTATGAAGGACGAGTCAACGGACTGGGGGCAGAAGGTTCGGGCGATCTACGCGGCTGAGGCTGCGGCGAGCCGGAGGATTGCGATTAAGCAGAAGGCTATTCCGTTCGCTGACACACTGAAGGCGAACCAGGATACGATAACGCTTCCGAGTGGGGAGCAAATCAACGTCATCCGAGACCCCGAGACGAGAAAATTGTATACGACACACCTGAAACGAGATGAGAACGACACGTCTCCGTGGGAATCGGAACCGCAAGGACAGACTCAAGAGCAACCGCAACAGGAAGAGATGGCCGAGATGTATCCCGGAGGCCCCTTGATTCCGAGGCAGACTCCGTATCCGGGAGCGCCTGTGCCGGTAGCACCTAAACAGCCATTGCGACAGCTTCCCAGATGGAAGCCGGGAGCGCAAATGGCGATGGCCCTCAAAATTATGGGAGAGTCCAAGGCGTCTGGTGTCCCGATTACACTGCCGGATGCTCAGATCATGGCCGAGGCAGAGCGATACAAGGAAGCGAGTATCCCTTTCACAAAGGAATTCGCCACGATGTACGACGCGGCCTATAATCGCCAGCAGAGGGCGTGGGAGGCGTCCATTGGAAAGATGGCCGGAACAAACAAGCCCCCCGAACCTCCCAAGCCCGGCCCCTACGACACTGACGCCGGGATTGAGAAGGTCAAGGCCAACCTATACAAAGCCATGGAGACCGACGATCAGGCGTTCCTAAAGAGCAAGCCCGTCACGGATATTCGTGGCGACGGCTACTACGAAGACGACCTTTGGCAAACGGATGACGGCGATATCAAGCCCCTCAGCGAAGAGGAGTGGGGAATCCTGCTTGCGCACGAAGTAGCCAAAGAGAAGGAACGCCTTGAGAAGGCGAAGGCGTTCAACCGCCCCACCGCCACCCCCGGCATGACGCCGACGCCGAGGGCGACACCTGGGCCAGCGTCTCCCGGAGGCGAAGACGAGCGCCGCGCAAGGGCCAAGGCTCGCAATGACGAGCTCAAGGCCATGAACATCAGCGCCGAAGTAAGGCGTACCATCCTTCTTCAGGAAGGGCTGATTGACCAATGACGATTTCCTTCGCCGACCTTGAAGAGGAACCCGTTGCGGCAAAACCATCCCCCGTGGCTGGCAAGATTTCGTTCGAGGACCTTGAGCCCGCCGAAACCCTCCCCCCGGTCGAATCCAAGCCGGGCCTCGGGAAACAGTTTTGGGAGAATAGACCGCCCCAAGATCGCGGGTTCCCGTCTCGGCTGCCTCGAATCTCACTCGACCCACCGGAATATACCGGCCCCCCTCGGACCATAGACCCCCGCAACGTCATCAAGCCGGGGGACTCTCCGGAAGCGATCCGAGCCAAGGCGCTACGGTCCGGACTTCACACCATTGGCCCCGCGCCAGAGGAATCCCTTGGCGACAAGGCGTGGGCGCATGTCGCAAACGTGGGTCGCGGTATTGTCAGCGGGTCTGGGCAAATGGTGGGAGGCTTCGGGAACTGGCTCGCTGAACTCGACGATTTCCTCCGTATCGTCATCAATCCAATCAGCGGCGCGGAAGACATCGAAAAGAACCCGCTTCCTCCGAACGCGCTTCAGCGTGCCGGCAAGGCGATTCAGGAACAAGCCGTGCCGATGTATGGCCTTCAGGCGGCAGAACCTTCCGTGCTCATGCAGGCCGAGGAAAGCTTGGGGGCTATGGCCCCGGCTGCTTTGACTGCGGCGGCGTCTGGACCCGCAGCCCCGTGGGTGGCCGCGCCCCTATTTGCCGCCATGGGCTCTGGCGGGACCGAATACAATCCGACCTGGACCGCAGCCGAGAATAGGTCCATGCAGCGCGTCAATGCGCTTCTGGGAGCAACGGAAGGCATCCCTCTTTTGAGGGCGTGGGGTCGACTGACGGGTCCGGTCAAGCGCGAGATTGCCGCCAGCGCACTCAAGCGGTATGCCGTTAGCACGAGCAGGGCTGCCCTGGCGGTCGGCCAAGGCGGTGTTGAGGAGTTCATGCAGGAGACCGGCTCTCAAATTCTCGGAGAGATGTGGAAGCTCAAGACAGACAACCCCGAAATGGATACGGTCGACGCAGCGGCAATAGCAACCGACAAGGTGATGGCGTCGGACGCGCCGAAGGTGGCGTTCTTCATGGGGTCTGTCTTTGGCCTGCTTGGAGCCGGGAACGCGGCGCGTCTTGAATTTCTCGCTCCAGAGGTCAAGACGTGGGCGGAAACCCACAAGGAGCGCGTCCAAAGGATCATCGACAAGATAGCGGCGGACAAGGCCCAGAAGGATGTCAAGAACCCGGTGACTCGTGAAGACGTGAAGGGCGTTCCCGGATTCGAGAAGTCCACGGCAGACCAACGCAGGGCTCTCGCTGAGTCGCTTGAGCTTCACACGCTCGCCCTATCGAACTCCGCTCGCATGGAGGCCCTGACGGGAAAGCGCCCCGGTGTGGACGAAGGCCAAGGGCTTCCAGAATACTTCAACCCGGTTGATTATGCAATTCGGCAAAGCACGGAGAACAGCGAAGTATCCACCGAACCCGGATCGGAATGGGCATTGAACGCCGAAGGCGTCGACTTCAACGACGGGACATGGGAACAGAACCCGGATGGAACCCTGACAAAGGTCCAGCCCTTGGAGTTGGGTCCTGAAGCCCTCGTAGAACCGCCTACAGCGCCCGTAGAGGCCGAAACGCAGGCCGCAAGCCCCGTTGTGCCAGAACAGGCCCCAGAGGCCGTGGCGGGCGCTAAAGAGCCGTGGCAGATGACGAGGGAAGAAGCCGTTGCTGGCGGGTGGGGGGATAGCTGGTCTTCTGTGATTCGCAGAAACGAAGGTTATGGGAAGCCGATACCAGCCAATGTGCGCGAACAGCTAGCCGAATACGACGCTAGCAGGGCTGCTCGCGCAACACCCGTAGCCGATCCATCCGCTCAAAAGGCAAACGTTGGAGACGTGGTTGTTCGCTATACGCACAAGGACGGAACTGGCCTGATGAACCGAGCCGGGCTCGATTTGTCTCGTCTCACCGATGCCGAGGAATCCCGTCTTACAGATTTGTGGAGCACAACACTGCAACAGCCCGGTCCTGGAACAAGGGGAGTGTTCTATTTCACGAAAAACGGAGAAGCGAGACATCGAGAGTTGATTCGTCTTCTGAAGAAGGCGTCAAAAACCGGCGTTGTGCGCACTGAAACTACCCTGAAGTCGGAACCGCAATGGCAGTCTCGTGATGGGCAAATAGCAGTGGAGCCTATGACAGACCTTGGGGCGGCTCCGGAGCAAGCTGGGACTCAGGCCCCGCCAAGGCCCCCGGAACCCGGAGTCAGCCCCCCAAACCCCGATGGGCTGTATTCGATCAAGCACGCGGCCACGGAAGACTTGCGCGGAGCCCTTGGGCTACCCCCGAGGACGGGCCAAGACGCCTTCTCGGATCAACAGGCCATCGACGCCGCCGAACTTCTGATGAAAGACGAGATAAACGCCAACCTTCCCGACCGAATCATAGGGAGGGCGAAGGCTGGCGAACCCCTGAGCACGGTTCACGCGGCGGTTCTCCTTCGGGAACTCACTCGGACGGCCAATGGGCGGGAGGCGCTTTGGGAAGACAGGCAGGCGGCAATGGCCGACGGGAAGAAATCGGCAACGCTCAAGGAGATCGACGCGGCTCTGAAACAGGCCGACAAGCGGATTGACGACATCCTAGACGCCGTGGAACAGGCCGGGTCTGAGCAAGGCCGTTCCTTCCGGTTCCGCCAGCTCTTTGTGAACCAGCAGATGGAGCCGGTCCACATGATCCGGGAGGCGGAGGGGCTGAGGGGTAGCCCCCTTTCCGAAGTGGAAAAGACGAAGATCAGGGAACGGGCGGCTGAGGCGGCGCGGCTCAGGGAGGCCGACGAAGCCCGAACCGCTGCGGCCAAGGAAGAGCAAGCGGCCAAGGCCCAAGACGAGACCATGGCGGATGTCGTGTCTGAAGTAGAGAAGGAAGAGGCTGAGAAAGAAGGCAAGGCAGAGCCAAAAATTGCCACGCTCGCCAAGAAGGCTCTCAAAGCCCTGGAACGCCGCGAGAAAGCGGGATGGGAATACCTCAAGGAAATTCAATCCAGAACTTCCGCCAACCCGTATGCCGATCCGAAACTGCTTGTCGCGCTTACCGACATTGCCGCGTCCAAAATTGCCCATAAGACCGCCGACTTCGGACAGTTCGCCGCCGAGATGCTTGAGAAGGTGGGTCATTGGGTTCGCCCGATCCTACAAGACGCATGGGATAAGGCGCAGACAGTAGTGGATTCGGAAGTCAAGAAGGCTACCACCCTCGCCTCCAAGAAGACCCGCGAGAAGGTAAAGGCCGCTGTGAACAAGCCAGCGCCGAAGCCAGACGAAGACGCCATGGGCAAGGCGTCGCGGAAAATCGCCTCCAAGTTCAAGGACAACGACGTTTACAGCATCTCTCCGTATGTCCGGGCCATCGCCAAGGAATTCATCCGTGGAGGAACCCGAGACCTTCAGGTTTTGCTCGACCAACTGATGGGAGTAATCGAGCCTGTCATCCCCGGTATCACTCGTCGCGACGTTGGCATGGCCTTCTCGGGGTATGGGGACTTCTCTCCGCTGTCCCAGGACGTGGTAGAGGTCGAGTATCGCCGGGCGCGGCGGGAAGAACAGCTCTTGCTGCAACTCCAAGACCTTGAGGAGAAGGGCGAATCCCTCAAGTCCGGGAAGCCGGGAGCGGAAACATCCAAGGAACACCGGGCGATTCAGAAGAAGATCAACAAACTGAAGAAGGAACTCGCCAAGGAAGCAGCCAAGAAGCCCGGCTACTACGAGAGCGCCCCCGGCCAGAAGCGCCACCGGACGGCCATTGAAGCCGCCGAGATTCGACTTCGCCACGCCATCGAAGACATGACTGAGGAAATCATCGCGGGCCAGCAGGCGGTGCGAGACAAGGGGCCGGAAGTCACCAGCCCCGAAATCGAGGCTCTTCGCGAGGTTCGCGACGAGATGCAGAAGCTTTACGATCAGGTTTTCCCTCCGAAGGGGAAGCCGCCGTTGACGGAGGCACAGCGGCTAAACATCGCGCTCAAGGGCATCAGGAAAGCAATCGAAGCCCGCAAGGCTCGGATCGAAACCCTTCGCCGTGGCGAGATGCCTAAGAAGGGACTCCGCAAGAAGACCCCGGAGAGCCCCGAACTGGAGGCCCTGCAATCCGAGAATGCGCTTCTCAAGGCGACGGAGGCCGAACTTGAGGCCGCGTTGAACCCGAAGGAAGACCCGAGAACTCGCGAGGTCTTGAACCGGCAGCGGGCAATTGAGCGGACCATGCAGGTCATGGCCGAGGAAATCCTGCTTCGCGAGAGGGCTGTCAAGACCACCAAGACGCCCGATCCTCAGCTCGACACGATGAAGGCGGCGCTCGCCGAACTTCGGGATGTCCACAAACAACTCTTCCCGAAAGAGGCGCGACCGGCCAAACCCCTGTCTCCAGAAAAGCGGCTGGAACTTGCCTTGAAAGCGGCTGAAAAGGCGGAAGCCTATTGGCAGGGTCAACTCGACGAAGTAGGGAAGGCCATCGTCTCGGGCGACTTCGGTAGGTTCAAGCGCAAGAAGGCTGACCGCAAGGCCGCTGCGGATGCCAAGCGGGCTGAATACGAGAACCCCGAGTTGAAGGCCAAACGCGATGCGAACAAGAAGACCCGTGAGGAAGTCGGGAAGATGATTCGCGCAATCGAGTCTCCGTCTGAGAACGAAGCCGACAACCTCGCCTACCGCCGCCGCTCGCTTGAGGACATCGCCAAGAAGAAAGAGCAGATGCGGACGAAGGACTTCGCCCCGAAGACCCGCAAGGAACCGGCGCTCGACGAGGAAAGTCTGAAGATCAAGGTAGAGCGGGAGAAGGTGGCAGAAGCGTGGCGCAAGGCCAAGAAGCAATTCGAGTGGGAGGGCAAGACAAAGTTGGAGAAGGCATACGCCATTGCGGCGGGTTCTGCAAACGCCTCCCGCGTCATCCTCACCAACTTCGTCTTGGACTTCTCTGCCTTCGGACGGCAGGGATGGTTTGTGCTTCACAGCAGACCCACGGTAGCCGTCAAGGCCGCTAAGGAGATGTTCAAGGCTTGGAGTTCCAAGGAAGGCCAGCTCGCCGTGGCGGAGCAGATCAAGAGCCGGAAGAACTATCAGGACGGGACATATTTCAAGGCGAAACTCATCAAGCCCTTGGAAGGCGGCGTCGAGGGAAGCGGTGGCCGGGAGGAAATGACGAACTCGGATTGGATTCACAAGGTCTGGGGCATCCGGGCCAGCGCGAGGGCTTACGACACCTTCATGCTGGTTCTCCGGTGTGACGTGTTCGACATGGCGCAAGCCCAGATGGCTCGCCACACGCCGAATATCCCCCTGAGTGAACTTCAGTCGATTGCCTACTACATCAACACCGTGACAGGGCGGTATCCGGGAAAGCGCCTCCAGAGCGCCGGGCCGTTCCTAAACACTTGGCTTCTCGCCCCCAAGTTCGTCGCTTCCAACTGGAGCACTGGTGCGGGTGTTCCGCTCTGGAGGGCCATGCGAAAGGGCGACAAGATGGCCGCGAAGATCATCGCACAGGACTATGTGAAGTCGGCGGCTACGATTATGAGCCTGATTGGGCTGGCCTCCATGTTCGGGGTAGACTTCGAGCGCCGGTTGACGCACCGGAACTTTGGCAGCTTCAAGATCGGAGACGACTGGATTTCACCCTTCGGCGGCATCCCATCGGTCTACACGTTCATCGGAAGACTTGTTTGCGGTGGCCGCGTCGATCCCAATACGGGCGGCTGGAGACCTTCCAGGGCCAAGAAGGGTGAGAAGTTGAAGTACGGTAGCCAGACATCATGGGACGACGTGAAGGACTACATCGCCGGAAAGCTTCACCCGTGGCCCCGTGGCACATTTGAAAAGATGTTCGGCGACCAATTCGGGAATTACGTGTCCTGGGGCGAGGCGTTGACGAACATGTACGCGCCAATCACCGCCCAGACGGTTGTGGATGCCTGGGCGGCGGAAGGCTTCGATCCCGCGAGATTCGCCAAACTGGTCGGGGCTGAGGGCGCGGGCTTTGGAGCCAAGCCCAACGTGTATCCTAAGAATTAGCCTTCTCCGCCTCGACGGGCCAGTGGTGAATATCAGGATGCTTGGCGTTGAGCCGGTCGCACGCTTCTTGGCAGTAGAGCAATGGGAGCGGGCAATCGCCATAGAAAACACGCCACGAAAAGAACGTCCGCTTTTTCACATAGGCGATTACATAAAGGGTCTCGTCGGTGATAAAGCTCATTGGATTTTCTCTTTCTCCGCCTCGCTGGCGGCGACGAAGGCGCGGAGGAAGGCTGTGGATGATGGAAGTTCGTCCCACGCATTGACCCTGTAGCCGTTGACCATGCCGTGGGCCATGCCCTGTCGGGACTTGGCTTCCATCCACGGCCAATCCCGTCGGTTGCACTCCGCCTTGACTTCGGCGAGGTGGTTGCCGTCGATGTCGGGGCGGAACCCTGAGTCGAGACACGGTGAATCCGAGTGGTGGCTGATCCATCGGTGCTTGCCTTGAACAACGGAGCGCTGGGCGTCCTTTTTGTCACACAGCCACATCCCGTCATCGCGGCGCGGGTGTTTTACCCACCCCATTCCCATCGCGACTCTCTCGCAGAGTTCGACGCCGGTCAGGGCGGATGCGGGGGTTTTCGGTTCATTCTCCATTGGACAGGCTCCTCATCATGGCGAAGTCGGATTCTCGGTTCATGCGCCGGACCTCGGCTTCAAGTTTGGCGATGACCTTCGGCGAACCGATAACAACTGGCGGGCCTGTCATATCGGATGTCACCCGCATATTGGAGAACCCGAACACGGGTGTCTTCACGAGATAGATGTGATCCATCTCGACATACCGAAAATTGCGCGGGTCCTTCGCCCACTTGCGGCGAATGCGTTTCTTCCGGGAGCGCGGGAACCGGAACTGAGTCCACTCCGGTTGCGCCGTGAGGAATTGGCACGGCTCGACGCGGATGGGCGGAAAGGAGAACTGCGGAATCATTCCAGGTGGTTCTGATTTGATTTGGTCCATAGTCTTGAGAATATCGGCGACCGCCATTCGGTACGGCCTTGCGCGGTCTATGTGGAGGACGTGGCGCGTGCGTCCGCTGTGGCCCTTGTAGTCGCACCCGGTGTGGATTTGACACATATTCATGGCTTCTGCGTTCCTTTCCATTGGTTGATTCGACACTCGGTTTTCTGGATGGCGTTCTCTTCCGGCGCGGCGGGGAGGGGACACCAGGAGGGAAACGATTGAGAACATCGTTCGGTCCATTTCCCGCATCCCTTGACGATCATCTTCGGGTGAAAGCACACGCGGTCTTCATGGTAACGACAATGAGCGCACTTGCTGATAGGAGCGAGTTTACTCATGGGGTTCCTCCACGCCGAATTCGCGGGCGAGGGCTTCGAGAAGGGCGAGTTTGCGGGAGATGAAGCCCTGAGCGGTTTTTTCCCAGTACGATCCACCAAGGATCATTGCGTCGGCCAACTCCAGGTCCTTTTCGATGTCCCCCAGCGCCGCCGGGAACCCGTTGTGGGTCGCGGCGATGAGGCGGGCGTTGGCGAGGTCGAGAGCCGTGGCAGTGCATCCACACGCCGTGTCTGCGATCATGCAGTCATCCACGAAAACATAGCAGCCGCTACTTATGGTGGCTTTCCCCGGCGTCCCCTCCTCCATCTTGGCCTTGATCCCCGCGAGCAAGGCGCGGGCTCGGGCGATGTTCTCTTGAGTCGTCATTTCTTCACCTCTCTGAGTTTGAATTCGACAACCCACACGCCGGGGTTGTCAGCACACGGGAAGCCGCGCTTGGCGTTCAGCGCGTCCCAGCGGGCCTTGAATGCGTCAATGTAGGTTCCGGTCATCGGATGCACAGGATTCCCGTTCAGGGCGCTTGGGCTCAATTCGATGCGTTCAACGCCTTCTCGGAAAGCATCCCCTTCCGTGATAGCCTGCAACCGCTCGGCGCGGCGCGAGACGACTTCCAGGGATATGCGGGACGCCCAGCGCGGCATGTAGAGCGGGGACTTCCAGCCATACACAGGCCCATCGCCATTGCCACGGGCTTCGCACCACAAGTCAGCAGAGTCCTGACTGTTTTCGATGGGCACGAATGCGTGGTCGGCGCGATACCGCACCCCGTCAAGGCCGTCCTCCAGTTCCTCGCAACGCCACGTCTCCTTGACCCACAGGATGTCGCCGGGCTTGCCGTAGGGGCAGGGCCATTGCACACGGTCTCCGTATTCGTCGGCGAACCACAATACGCCATCGCGAATCTCGTAGTAGGGTTCGTATGGCTGGCAGCGTTTGCCCTTATGCCACGGAACCGTTATGACCCGCCGCGTCATGGTCTTCTTCCCGGCGAGGATGGCATTGATGCTCTCGGCGTCGAAGATGATTGGGGTCTCTTTCATTTCGCCTTCCCCCATTCCCGCCACGCGGCGGCGCGTTCCATGCACTCGTCGTGATGGTCTGACAACCGTTCGATTTCTCCGGCCTGATAACGGATGTGGGCCAGTGGCATCTGATCGTCTTCCTCCCACGCCCCAGCGCCGTCGCGGGCGATGATCTCGCGCCACGCTGGCGGGATTGGCTCCGATGCGTTGTCGAGGGCGAACGAGAGCAGCACGCCGCTGACCACGATGCACCAATAGATGCTTCCGGCTTTTACGACGAGCCGCTCGCAGTTCGGCGGTAGCGGCGGGACGGGGATCGGTTGGTCAGTCATGGCTTGAGTCCTTTCCTGCTTCTGAACTCGTCGATGTCGTGGGGCTCTCCGGTCGTCACGTCCCGGAACTCCGGGCACGGCCAGTTGTAGCAGCGCCCGTGGCCGAACTCGGTAGCGCCCATGCGGTCGGCGATGGCCTGAGGGACCTTGCCGTCGCCCCAGTAGGCTTTCCCGTGGGCAACGTCGATGTCACAGGCCCCGGCGCTCTCGCCGCCTTTCTGGCATCGCTCGCAGTTGGCGCTCATCCAGTCGGAGCCCTGGGAGCCACAGGAGAACGGGCGGACGGTTGGGGTGTCGGTGTCGCTCATGTTCTTTCCTTCTCCTTTGTCCCGCCGTGCGGGAGGGTTAGTCGGCTTCGGCAACGGCCTTGAGGCTGAACACTTCGACGAGGTCCTCGTTGGAAATCAGGCGACACAGTGTCATGTAATCAACGTCTGGGCCGCATTTCTCCGTTGGCGCGTCGAGAACGACTATCACGGCATCCTCAATTTCCATCTCGCGCCCAGTGTTCTCCCATCCTGGAACTGGAATCACGATGCCTGACCATGGCGGGCTCTTCCGAATGGAGGTCTCGGCATCTTCCTCCCCGTCGCAATCTCGATAGTAATCCAGTTCGTCCTTCGCATACCACCCAACCCACTCTCCCGGCATCAAGTCGCATCGCACCTTTTCGATTGCAGCGTCAACCTTGTCGAAGTCGTTGGCGAATGCTTTGTCGAGTAACTCAGTCCCGTCTTGGATGTCTCTTTGTAGTTTCGTGAACATTCCCATGGTGCATTGATCCTTTCCGTTGGGTTTTGTTTACCTGAGAAACACATCCCACGCCAGCCACGCGAAGGCAGAGAGTGCTATTGAATACACGGCAATTCTCACCAGAGATTCGAAGAAGTATCCATAACTCTGGCCGCGCTCACTTGATGACTTGATTTCAAATGGAGGACCAAGGACGGTCCTTGCCAGCAGGAACGCGAATAATGTGATCACAGCAGGAATCATCCATGTCAAAAGCATCGGCGGTGTTCTCCTTTTGGTTCGTTCAACGTTTGTGCTGCAACGCCAGCGGCGTAGCCCTCGGCGTATTTCTGCTTTCATCGTAGCCCTTCTTGAAGTCTCCGTTGTCAAACATCGTTCTTTTCTCCTCTCGCCGCGCTGGCGGGTTAGTCGTCGGTGTGGCAGTTCACCCAAGCGCCACACTTCGGGCACTTGTGAACCTGCTGTGTATGGGCGCGGATATTGTCGATTTGGGTCTGTGGTTTCCGGTAGCAAATCCACACCTCGGACCCGTCCCTACGCTTCCAGGCTGGAAGGCCCTTGATGTATTTGTTGATTGGGAACATATTCATCTTGCGCTGTAGCAATTCCAGGATCCAAAGCGGAGCAAGGTAGTAGATCCATGGCTGGAACATTTCATTTCTCCTCTTCGCTTGGTTCGCCGACCTTCACGCGATTCACACACGCCGTCTGCGCTCTCTCGGGACCACCGATGCCCCGCTTGATCGCGCGCACCGTGTTGCCCAGGTCCACCGCCTTGCCCAGGACGCGAATCGCAAGGTTTCGGAATCCGTTGCTCGGGCCATTACTCGTGGCTGTCGCGCCAGGAATCGGTCCCCGCGCATCCGCCTCGATCTCCCGCGCCACGCTCAGCGCACCGTCCAGCGACTTTTCGGTCTCCTTCGAGGACTGGACGCCAGCGCCAAGGCTCAAGATTCGCAGGGGTTTCATATTCAAGTTTCCTTATTCGTCAACATCCATTTAGCGAAGATGGCCCCACTGGTCTGCCATGGCCTTCGCGATTCCAACGAGGGTTCTCGATCGTTCCTTCCACCGAACATCTGATGGCGATAGGCGATGGACTCTCGCATCCCTACCGTCCACAATGTTCGTGGGTCGCAGGAGTGGAAGGTTCTTCAACCACAGGCACGTTGCCTTTGTCTCACCGTGTCCGAACTGCCAAGGCTGGATGATTTGGTCGGGCTTGCGGATTGCCGTGGAAATTCTTCCGACTGGGTTCTCAAGAGCGATGTGGGCAATCGGGGCCGCAAGCAGCAATCGAACAAAGTCAAGCGCCGCCTCTTGTCGACCGTTCTTCTCTTTCCACCATCGCGCCCCGGAGGAACAAAGGTCGGTGCATGGCGGGTGCGCAATCATCAGGTCCCATCCGCCCCCGAGAATTGCGGCAACGTCGTCTTGAATGTGAGGGCCTGGCCGTTCTGTAGGAAGCAGGTCGCACGAAACGGCGTCGTGGCCCGCTTCGATAAAAGCGTCCCGGACGATTCCGGAGAACTCACAGGCGACCAAAATTTTCATCGCGTCTCCTTTCGGTTCGACAAAACATCCATTTACCGAACATCACGCCCCATTGCCGCGCTTCGGGAATTCGCGGCCACAATACGGACACTGGACGTTGAATAGGGCGCGGCGGAAAGCGCGTGTGAATTCGTGCCAGCAAGGCTTGCACGATCCAATGGGGTGAGTAGCGGTGCGCTTGCATCCGGGAGCATCACAGATCCCAAAGTAGAAACGACGCATGAATCGATGATATTTGAGTTTCGTCGACAGTTTCATCCTTCGGCCTTCCTTTCCGCCGGGGCGGGGGAGTCGTCCTTCGCCTTCGCCGCACACTCATTGCACCAGAGTTCATCTCCGTCTTCCCCGCCGACTTCAAAATCGTCATCGTCGGACAGGGGCTTCCCGCAGCAGACACAACTCCCCATGAATGCGTGCCCGTTGATCGCTTCGGGCTCCCACCCAAGGTCACGCGCCAAAGCGAGATCGCGCGCTCCGAATTCCTCGACATAGATGGTCATTGTCTCCGTAGACTTCAGTTCAACTGCTACTCTCTTCATGATCGGTCTCCTTTCGGGTTATTCGACAAACGTGGATTTATCGAACCTGGTCGAGGGCCTCTCGGCAACGATTCCTTATCTCGATGAATCCATCGCGGAACCATTCTCGATCTTCTGGACCGTCGACGCGCCCGCTCAGCGTATCCGATGAATATGTGGCGATTCCCTGAACTACCTTGGAAAGAACGGATACCTCGCGCTCAAGAAGTATAACGGCATTTGCGACTGACGGGTATCTGAGGTCATGTTCATCGAAACCGCCACTCTTCAAGGATGCAACAAGGTCGTCAAGTTTGACTTCGGCGGGGTCGCTCATCTTTCACTCCTTTCCTGCGTCGGCGGTTGAATCTTCGGGAACGGGTTCACGCGTCTGGCCATTGTCGGCCTCCTCGCTTTCGGGTTCGGACCAGAAGCGCCACGCAATAGCGGCGGCACTGGCGGCGTCGTATTCGTCGTTGAGTTCTCCGATATACCCGGCGGGCCTGTCATCTGCCGTTGCGGCAAGGGCAAGGAGACGGTTCTCCTCCTTGCGGAACGAAACCTCGGCGTCGGCGGCGATGATGGGAATCCATTCGATGGGGATTTCGTCGCGGTCGCCGTTCAGGTGGATCAGTTGCGTTCCGGGGCACAGGTAGTAGATGCACCCGGAATAGAGAATATCGTCGCGGAACCTCGGATTGTTCGGCGGGATCGGGGGAGTCTGTTTCATTTCGACGCCTCGACAATCTTCCGCGCCTTTTCGGGCAGTTGCTCCTCTTTGCCTTCCCACCACGGGCGAAGCGTCTCTTTGCACCACGCGATTTGCTCCGGCGTCAGTTCGGTAAGCAGCTTTTCCCAACACCAATCAGTCGACACGAGGATGAGCCCCGCAACCGAGCGGAGACCCTTATCGTTTTGGGCGGCGCGTTTCAGAATTTCGCCGATGAGGGCGTGGGAGTTCCAGGACAGGTTGGCCCCGGACAGGTCGGCCCTGGACA
>Ga0265297_10004726_pt1 | contig 21792 bp, 36 predicted proteins | sample Munlanlwell13791_FD_192502 | JGI IMG/M metagenome (GOLD analysis project Ga0265297, IMG submission 192502) | Leachate microbial communities from a municipal landfill in Southern Ontario, Canada - Leachate well 137-91 | ecosystem: Engineered > Solid waste > Landfill > Unclassified | place... | reverse complement strand
CTCCCTGGGAGATTTTTTCAGAAAAGGAGCACGACAATGACAATCGTTGATAAAATCAACAGGCTTGAAGAGGTCATAATGCCTCACCTCGTCTGCATCGACGGTGGGCGATCTGAAGCTGAGGAAGAGGCCAGGATGTTGTTTTCAGAGCTCCGACAGGGGTATAAGCTCTGTGGCGCTACTTGCGAATCCTGGTATCAGACAGATACCCTCATTCCTGCTGCAGGGCGCTGCAAGAAAATAAGCAGGAGCGGCAGGTCTATGATAACATTCGATGGCGAGCTATGCCATCTCAGTAATGATGTGGTGTAAGGAGAGATAGATGGCGAACCCACAAGCAGAGAATGGACATATCGATATAGCTCATGATATCGCTGAGGCCTTCGCTCATACAAGAATTCCTGGAGAGGCAATGCAAGTATTATGGGTTATTCTCAGGAAAACGTGGGGATGGAAGAAGAAGAGTGACAAAATTTCAGTGAGTCAGATGAGCAAAGCTACCGGGTTGAAAAGATCGCGAGTAAGTGAGTCACTGGCTCAATTGCTCGAAATGGGGGTGGTCTCAAAAAAGGAGACAGGTGTCTCCGTATATGGGGACACCCTGGTCAACGAATGGCGATTTAATAAGGATTATGACCAGTGGATAGTATCTCCAAAAAAGGGGACAGGTATCTCCAAAAAAGGGGACACCGTGTCCCCAATAATGGGAGGGGGGGTGTCCCCAATAATGGGGAACACAAAAGAAACTAGTACAAAAGAAAATACGACAAAAGAAAATACTAATACGTGTGTTTTCCAAAAAACCACCCAGGAAAATGGAAACGGAAAATACCCTCACGACTTTGAGGCCTTCTGGAAACTCTACCCTCGTCAAATTGAAAAACGAGCTGCTTATAAAGCCTGGTGTACTCGCAGAAAGGAAGGGGTCTCGTCTGATGATCTCATCCTTGCGGCTGGGAACTATGCCACGTATTGCATGGCACAGGGAGCGGAGCCCAAGTATATTAAGCACCCATCGACATTTCTGGGACCTTCAAAACCTTACGAGGAGTACGTAGATCCAGAGATTCCAAAGGCTTTCAACGTCTATGAGCAAGCTGCAATGAGCGACCCAGATGAAATACTTCAGAAAATGCTTGGTAGAACGGAGTCGATAATCGATGCAAAAAGAGCAGGACTGGGAGAAATTCACAATGCTGATGAGGACGATATCAGAAGTGACAAAAGGTAATTCGCTCTCAATGGAAGCTCTTGGGCTTTACTTTAAGATGCTTCAGCGCTTCGAATTTGAGGCGATTTCCAGAGTTATCTTTGGCCTCATAGAGCGGAACAAATTCACGCCGGCGATTTCAGAGATAATCCAGGAAATTGAGGGGAAGCCCGAGGAGCGTTCCTCCATCGCCTGGGCAAAAGTCATCAAGACTCTTTCCGATGTCGGCACATACAAAAGTGTGCAGTTCGATGACCCGGCCATCCACTACGCTATCACGCGCATGGGTGGCTGGATCCAGCTCGGCCAGACACACGAGGATCAGATGCGATTCGTGGCACGCGACTTCGAGCGCTATTATCAGGAGAGCTCACATCTTCGCCTTACCTGGGGTGATCGCGAGGTGCCATCTGTTATGTTCGGGATTACGGATGCCCATGCTGTGCGTGAGGGGTTTGAACTTGCAGAGCCGGTGCGCCCACATGAACTGCAGGCTTCGGTTATGCCACAGATTGAGCCTCCAAAACCGCAGCGCGGGAATCTGATACCATTCAATCCGGACCTTTCAATGATAGGAAAGGCGGTGAAGTAGATGGCAACTAAGGGAAATCATTATAAAGAAAACAACAATAACTGGAAAGGCGGCAGGCATATTGCATCCAACGGATACGTGATTATCAGAATGGAACCCGGTCATCATCTCGTAGACGCAAGAGGCTATGCTTACGAACATCGAGTCAAAGCTGAAGAAAAACTTGGGCGAAGACTTAGGCAAGGCGAAATAGTTCATCATATCAATGGGGACAAAACAGACAATAGGCTTGAGAATCTCCATGTTGTATCGTCAATAGCATATCACTGGGTCAATCACAGAACTGAAACAGGCAAAAAACTTAGACTTCCAGGAGAGAATAATCCCGTTATTGCTTGTGCTTGCGGGTGCGGGGGATGTTTTCGAAAATACGATAACAACGGAAGGCCACGAAAGTTCATTACCGGCCACAATATGTTTTTAAAAAGGAGGACGGCATGAGCGATAGAACAGGCATAGAATATTGTGATGCAACGTGGAACATTGTGACAGGCTGTACTAAAATCAGTGAAGGGTGCCTCCATTGCTTTGCAGAGCGCACAGCGAAGCGCCTGGCGGGACGGTGTGGCTATCCGAAAGACAACCCGTTCGGGGTGACTCATCATCTTGAGAAGCTCGACCTGCCGCGCCGATGGAGAAAGCCGCGCCGAGTATTCGTGAACAGTATGGGCGATCTATTTCATCCAGATGTTTCAGAAACAACACTCAGGGCGATATTCTACGAGATGAGTGCCTGGAATTTACAACACACTTTCATGATATTGACGAAGCGACCGGAACGGATGAAGCAGATCATTGATCAGTGGCTCTCAGATGGCGTCATATTTCGCGACGGTGTAAGAGGTAGGCTTACAAATAACATCTGGCTCGGTGTCACAGTGGAATTAGGCAAGTATCTCCACAGAATTGACGAGCTTCTTAAAATCAATGCCGCTGTCCACTTTGTCTCTTTTGAGCCCCTTCTCGGCCCTGTCGAGATACCGGAAGAGATGCTAAAGAGGCTTGATTGGGTCATCTGTGGCGGCGAGACCGGACCTTCGCCACGAATGATGGCTCCAGAATATGCAGCACATCTTTGGAAACAAAGTAAAGCCGCTGGAGTCCCATTCTTTTTCAAGAAGTGGAATTGTGGTTTCAAGCCAGAACCCGAAGGTTATGGCCATGGGAAGTTATATGCCGAGGTTGAAGCCACCCGCCAGTTCCCGGAGGTGAAGTGATGTCAACTCCCGTTCTGATGCTCACCAGAAAAGATTTTCAAATTGAATATCTGAAAGGCTCCGGAAAGGGTGGCCAAAACCGTAACAAGCGAGAGACTGCTGTGAGAATTCGCCACATACCTTCAGGACAGGAAGCATATTGTTGTGAAGAGAGATCGCAGCTTCAGAATCTCAGAAAAGCCTTCGAGCGCATAGCTGAGAGAATGAAGCCATGGTTGAAGCTCCAAAGCCTGAGAAAACTGCACCAGGAGAGAGAGATTGAGGAGAAAGTCGACAGGGCGATGGCGAGAGGAAACCTCAAAATTGAGGAGCAGACTGAAGATGGATGGAGAGAGATTGAATGAGACACTCAGCTCTGCGCTTGAAACGCATTCTTGTTCTTGGGATACGACTCTCAACGGGTATAAACATTATCAGAAAAGATGTCTGCCGGGAATTTGAGATTTCCGAAAGGACGTTCTTCAGGGACATTGAGATACTGCGGGATGTGCTGAATGTGCATGAAAATAATGGCGTGTATTCGCGATAGGAGGATGAAATGTCATTGAAAGAGCAGCTGGAAGAGATATACGATACTGTGAAGCGCGAGTGCCATCTTATGGATGATAATTGCATATGCCCTATTTGCGCGGCGCTATGCGATTTGAAGGAGATAATTGACGGGATGGATCATGAATAGGAGGCTTGCGGCGGCGAAGAGGGCAATCAAGAGACAAAAAGAGCGATACAGCCTCTTTGATGCTCTCGGTATTGCCGTGCAAGAAGGATACGTTGATGAGTCACCAGAAGCGAGGATTGAGAAGATAGACAGCGGATGGAAAGAATGGGAGCGACAGATGAGAGCCTCAAGGCTTGGGAATATACGGCTTGGCCTGCGGTCAGTGAAGCCCGAATACAGGGCGACTGTCAAGAAATTCTGGAGAGAGCGGGGAGGCAACGGCATCCCAGATTATCCCGATGAGTATTTCCTCTCATTCGTCCATCGCCACGTAGTGCCTGAGTGGAAAGAGTTTGATGCAATGGCAGTGCTGAGAGCACAGAGCGAGGAGCGTATCGAAAAAACGAAAGTGAGGTTGTGGGAATGAACGATAGACTATTCGTCAGTTCGAGGTCAAAGCTGAATCGCGTAATATCAATCACTTCAATATTGATGCGCACCAAAGGCAGGGTAACAGCAAGACAATGGGCTGAGAGGTTCGGTGTGAACCGGCGCACCATATACCGCGACATATCGTATCTCAGAGAGCGCTTGCCAGAGCTTTTCAGGGGAGTGGCGTAGAGATGAAAAAACAACCCCTCTACCCCTGTGCCAAATGCGGAAAGCGTTACCCTCACCTGATCCTGCAGGTGGTGTCATACCCCTGCGTGAGTCTGTGCATGTCGTGTTCTGAGGAGGCGCAGAGGGTTTTCAATGCCTGGTTGAGGGAGCCGGTGCAGTTGGAGCTGGATCTTGAGTTCGACAAAACGGCGTGAGGAGGAAGAGATAAAATGGACTGTCCACAATGTGGATCTCGAATGACCCTATACGACGGAGAAGGGCAATACAGCGACTGCTGGATCTGTGATGATGACTACTGCCTGCACATGATTCTGAAAGAAGATACGCAGAAAGAGGGTGAGTGATGGAAACCTGTGTATACTGCGAAAAACCCATTGAAAACGGTGTTGCCTGTGATGAGTGCTGCTTCCATATCGGAAACTCACAGAGGCCCTGTGCGGAATATCTCACGGAACAAATTGTCTCTCTGCGCTCAGATAGGGATACACTCCGCGAACAACTCACCTTCCTGCAGCACGAGAAGAATGAGTTAGAGCGGAGTCATCAGGAATTACGGGGCAAGTTTGTGCATCTGAAAGCTCAGATTGCAAAGATAGCGATGCGGTTCGATAGTCTTCTTGAAGAGAAGAATTTGCGGAAAGATGGGCTGTATGTGCTCGTGAATGAGATGAGAAGAGAAATTTGAAAAGGGGCTGATGAAGTGAACGGACTTGTATGGCGAGTGCTAGAGCTACACGGTGCAGAGTTTCCTAACAGAGATGAATGCTCTGCTCTCCGTGCCGAGGTTGAGCGGCTGAAGAGGGATTATGATAATCTCAGGTTCCATGAAAGAAAATACCACACGCTACTGGTGGATGTGAGGGATTGTCTGGAGGATAACGACGGGAAGTCGGCCCTTAAATTGATTATAGAGAGTTACGACAAAACGGGGGGACCTAACGAGGAATACAAAGGTCTGAAAGAGGCCCTCAAGAAGCGGGATGAGGCGATAGCGGAGGCGATAAAACTCCATGAGAACTGCGGCTCAACGCAACGATGGGATAAAGAATACGGGGATGTTTACGTGGTTGATCCGCAAAATTTTAATGGCATAGGCGATATACTCAGAAAGGCGGGAGAATGAAAAAACAAACTCCCCCAGAGCCTCCCAGAATCCTGCAATTCACCATTGAAGGCATCCCGCCGAGCGCCAACACCTATTGGCGACACGACAGGGGCGTTACACACATCTCCACCGAGGGGATCGAGTGGCGTGAATTCGTGGCTATTATGGCACCATCAGAGCAATTCACCGGCAGGGTGTTCCTCGACATTGGCTTATGGCTGCCCGATCTTCGGCGTGATCCCGATAACACCATCAAGAGCATGCAGGACAGCCTTCAGTACGCGGGTGTCGTGAAGAATGACAGGCAGATTCGGCGTACGGGAGTTTATGAGATCGGCATCGACAAAGCGAATCCGCGCACAGTGATCACGGTGGGGTCTTTGGAACTGTGGCAACAGTGGATTATGACACAGATTCAGGAGGTGGCGTGATGACCTGCAAGCACTCTTACACCTTTTCGAAGACGTGCCAGGACTGCGGGGAGGAATTGCCTATACCGAAGACTCAAGAAGAGCGGATCAAGTCGCTTGAGGAGCAGGTGGAGGAGTTGCATGTGCAGCGTGACGCCGAAGGATGGGCAGCAATGGAGCGCAAGATGGCCGAGATGGAGAAGAGTCTTCTGGCGGCGTGGAGAGAAATCAACTGGTTGAGAAGGAGGGTATAGTGAAAGTAACACTGATAGCGCACACACCAGGACCCGACAGACTGGCAGCAGTGGCAGCGCGGGTCTGCTACTCCCATCAGGGAGCGGAGGAGATCATTGAGAGCATTGAAAATAACACGATAGAGCGGCGCGTGAAAGTCTGTGTCGAGAAGGGACATCACTCAGTATTGGAGCACGCAGTCTTCACCTTCTCTATAGAGGGTATATCGCGGGTGACGAGTCATCAACTCGTGAGGCACAGAATAGCTTCCTATTCACAGCAGAGTCAACGTTATGTGAAGATGAAGGGAGAAGAGCCTGAGTATGTCACGCCTCCGTCAGTGGCAGAGCGGTTTTCCTTCAATTTTGAGCGCACCATGGAGTATTGCTACAAGACGTATCAGGCGATGCTGAAAGATGGCATTCCCTCCGAAGACGCCCGGTACATCCTCCCCTCTGCGATGTGCACAAACATTCTCGTCACGATGAACGCGCGGGAGCTTCTCCACTTCTTCAAACTTCGCTGTGATAAGGCGGCACAGTGGGAGATCAGGGAGATGGCCTGCAAGATGCGGAAACTCGTGCGAGAGGTAGCGCCTGTGATATTTGAGGAGGGCGAATGAAAAAGTATGTCAGCGCCGAGGTAGTCACGCTCACTCTCGACTGTTGGATCATCTGGACCTTCGGATATGACAGGGGGATTGTGCGGGGTACAATGGGCGTGAATTGCTACTTCTGGAGGAACTGATGAACGCCACCTGGAGCACCATAAAGATCGCCGAAGTCACCTGCCCGATCTGTGGCGCGGTCTGCCCGGTCGAGCACCACGAGGCTTTCAATATGCGGGTCCAGGGTCATTGCAAGTGTGGGGCGTCATACTACCCGACTGCGAATGATGATGAGATGCTGTTCTGCACTCAGACGAGAGTGATGGTGCAGGCGATAGGGGAGCGGTGTAAGTGTGGGGGTAAGCGGAGTTACAACATCATCACGAAGCGGATGATGTGCGATGAGTGTGCGGGATGAGGAGGGCAGATGGGCTGCAAACGCAATAGAGAAAAAATAGCCGAAATAAAATATAATTTCCCTGGCATGGTGATAAATGAAAACATGTTTGAGATTATCACTTATGACAAATATTATAAGGATTTTGTCGTAAGGGAAGTGTCCATAAACAAGGTTATAAATAAAGATGGATGTATAAACGCTTGTTACATATATAAAGAGGGTTCTTTTTGGACTCCTGCGGCATATGAGGAGTTTTGCCGGAGAGAAAAACTGAAAAAGCCTGTTGATAGGTCCAAAATATCTTCTCTGTATCATGATAATGCTTCGATAATTAAAGCCATGTGGTTTCATGCGCGAGAAGCAAGAGGACGGACTGGAGTGCGCTGTAAAAAACTTGGTTGATAAAAGAAGCGAGGTGGATAATGGCAAGATGTGAACTATGCAAAGGCACAAATCGGGCAATGTATGTTCTAGGAGAATTGCGTAAAAGCGGTGAGCCGGTAATAGTGGCATCAAATGCTGATGTGGAATTTCGCCCCTGTCCGAACCTGAAAGAGGTTGTCGTTGACGAGATAACGCATGAGCGGTGCCAAAAATGCCAAGGATCAGGGAAAGGAAGGAGACTCATAGACCTTTCGACTTCTCAGGAAGTTCCTTGTGATTATTGCGGTGGCTCAGGCGTGAAGCATATTATCACTGAGAAAAAGATGATGATACATGAAAGCGAGGTGACGCCAACGCCCTTCAAAACTGAATAGTCATGTTATTTTCTGTGGGTCAATGGACACGAGGGAGGGGGCGCTCAGAACGGGTGGCCTCCTTACCCCTATTAACTTTTAGAGGAGGCGGGATGTCACAATTTCCTATACAAGGCATATATTATCTCAACACAGGCGATCGTACTGCAGTCATCTTGAAATTTATCTGCCCTTTTTGCAAGAAAGATGTGTATTTCACGGGAGCATTTTCCGACTTGGAAGTGCCTGTGAAATTCTCGCTTATGACATTCTGCCCTGAATGCGATAATGATTTTACGTGGATGAAGGGAGGAGGTATATTGCCAGAGACGCGGACCGCTGCTTTCTGGGTGTCGGCAGCCACAAAGTCAAAGGCTTATTATGCCCGCAAAGACGCACAGGCATGCTACTTCGAAACAACACATATGCAGATCCTGAAGCATAGCTCAGAGAAAAAATCCAGGATGCGAAAAGATGTCAAGGGTATTATGTCAAAGGCCGAAGGGGATTACTATGCCTCCTGATCTTGATTGACAATTCAGCCTCTCTGTGATATGCTTATATTGCTACGTGCTGCCCGGACGAGGGCAGTTTTAATTTTAGGCGCTGAGAGGCGTCTATTTTTATGTACCCAGAAAGGCTCTCCAATGCAGTTTTACTGCTATATGTGCCGACACTGGCGCAGGTTGATGGGCCGAAAGGGGGAGTGCCTGGTGTTCGACGAGAGCAGAGACGAGCGGCATGACGCTTCTCGGTGCTCTCAGTGGGAGTGCTGGATGGGTGGAGGAGAAGAGTGAGGAGTGAGTTGATGTGAAGAAGAAACGGCGCGGTAAAGCCAAGAAAGACGGACTTACTCCCAGACAGCAACGATTCATTCACGAATACCTCATATCCCTCAATGCTACTGAAGCCGCCATTGCAGCGGGGTATTCCGAAAAGACGGCAAAAGAAATAGGCTGCCAGAACTTAACAAAACTTCACATCCGCGCGCGCATAGACGCCGAACTGAAACGGATAGAGGACTCCAAGATTGCTGATGCTACAGAGGTGATGCAGCTACTCACTAAGGCAGCAAGAGGGACTATGGAGGAGCAGGTAGTGAGTTTCACGCCTGATGGCGGAGTCGAGCTCGTCACCAAGAACATCGGCGCACGCGATAGGGTGAAGAGCCTGGAGCTTCTCGGCAAGCGATATGCCCTGTTTACAGACAACCTGATCACGAAAGAAGAACCTCCTTGCATAGTGGATGATATCCATGAGTGATGTCAACCTCTCCGAGATCATAGCGCCGTCATTTTACCCTGTCCATTGCGCTGTTAAGAAAAACCAGTATACTCACTACGTCATGAAGGGCGGCAGGGGCAGCACAAAGTCATCCTTCGCGGCAATAGAGATGATCCTGGGAATCATGAAGAATCCTGGGACTCACGGCATAGCAATCAGGCGAGTGGGCAACACCCTGAAAGATAGCGTCTATGCCCGGCTGAAATGGGCGATCAGCAAGCTCGGAATGAGCCGATACTGGAAAGTTTATAAGAGCCCGCTGGAACTGATATACAAGCCGACGGGCCAGAGAATAATGTTCTGGGGCTCAGACGGCTCAGACGATGCCGACAAGCTGAAATCAATTACCCTCGAAGAGGGATATTTCAAATACATCTGGCTCGAAGAGTTCTCTGAATTCTACGGGGAAGAGGAAGTCAGGAAGATACTTCAATCCCTGATGCGCGGCGGGGAAAGGTTCACGGTTCTCTATACCTACAACCCCCCAAAAAGCGTTAACAACTGGGTCAATGCCTGGGCGCGTAACGTGCTTCAGCGCAGTGACACTCTTGTCCATCACAGTGATTATCAGGCGGTTCCCAGAGAATGGCTCGGGGAGCCGTTTTATATTGAAGCAGAGCGCCTGAAAGAGTCAAAGCCCCTCTCCTATCGTCACGAGTATTTAGGAGAGGAGACAGGCACCGGCGGTCAGGTCTTCGACAATATCGAGATCCGAACCATCGCTGATGCCGAGATAGAGAACTTCGACCGCACACGGCGCGGGCTTGACTTCGGCTTCGCCTGTGACCCAGACTGTTATGGCGCAAGCTATTACAGCGGCGGGCGGCTCTACATCTTTTTCGAGTTATGGAAACACGGTCTGCTGATCAACCAGCTCGGAGATCTCATCAAGGCCGAGAACGTCAGGAATGAGTGCGTAAGGGCAGACTCGGAAGACCCTCGAAGCATTGCCGATCTGCGTGACCAGGGCGTGAATGTGATACAGGCGAAAAAGGGTCCTGGCAGCGTGGAGCGCGGTATGAAGTGGCTGCAGCGGCTTGAGAAAATCATCATTGATGACAGGCGCTGCCCGAACACAGCACGCGAATTTCTGGGATACGAATACCCGCAGGATAGGAATGGCAATTTCAGGAGCGACTATCCGGACAAGGATAATCACTCCATAGACCGTGAGCGATACACCAATGAGGAGCTTATAGGGCTCTCAACGGTTCCACGATGCAGACAAGTATAGGAGGCAAATCAATGTCGAAAGTAGCAGACTATATCGAAGATTCCGTGACAGGCGAGAAGCGGCGGGAGAAGCAGAACGAGAAAGATATCAGAGCGCTCAAGAGTGAGATTGAAACACTGAAGAAACGAATTGACGCACTGGAGAAAAAGAAGTAATGATACGACCAGGACTGGTAGCACGCGCACGAGCGGCGCTCGGCAGATTCATACTCGGCATGCAGCAGCGATCCTTCTCTTTTTTCATACCCTCGTCAGAGGCAGGCCAGGCTCAGACGCAGCCTATTAATTACAGGCGGGCTTCTGAGGATGGATACAAGAAGGCGGTATGGGTCTATCGCTGCGTGAACGAGATTGCCAACAGGATTTCCAGCGTGCCGTTCAACCTCGTGCACAAGAAGAACGGTGAACCCTATCAGGGATCGCACCCTCTGAGATCGCTGCTTAATAAGCCGAATACCGAGCAGAGCTGGACAGAGTTTCTCCGCGCACAGTCGATCCTGCTCAATGTGTCGGGAAATAACTATTACGACATCTCAGAGCGGATCGGGAAAGCACCGGCAAACATCTACCTTCTCAGGCCAGACAGGATGAAGATTGTTCCTGGAAAGACTCGGAAGGGAAAGGATGCCTCGGCTTACATCGACCGCTACGAATACAATGTCGATGCTGGAAACCCCGACAAGATACCGCCGACAGACATCCTGCACCAGAAGAAGTTCGATCCTTCGAATGACTGGTATGGACTCAGCCCGATCCAGGTGGCAACCTACGCAATCGACACAGAGACACAGGCAAGCGCCTGGAACTACAACACTTTCAAGAATCAGGCCAGGCCATCGGGCGTACTCTGCACAGACGGTATGCTCTCTGATGAGCAGTTCAAAACGATGGCTGAAGAGGTGCGTGTCAACTGGCAGGGCACCAACAACGCAGGGCGGCTAGTAATACTTGAAGGTGGCCTGAAGTGGATACAGACGGCTCTCTCACAGCGGGATGCTGATTACATCCTCCTGAAGAAGCTCACACGAGAAGAGATATGCGCTGTCTTTGGTGTGCCGCCAATCCTGGTGGGTATACTCGACAGGGCGACATACAACAACATCAAGGAAGCGGAGCCGATCTTCTGGAGTCAGACGATTCTGCCAGAGCTCGACGCCTTTCTCGACTTCTGGAATACTCGGATCTGCCCGCTCTACGGAGATGATATTGCTCTCGCCTATGATCTCAGTGATGTGAAGGCGCTGAAAGAGGCGCAGGATTACAAGGACAAGCGGGCTTCTCAGGCGTTCGCTGGCGGAATCATCATGCAGAATGAAGCTCGTGAAGAGATGGGCTTCGAGCCACATCCCCACGGTGACTTCTTCCTGATGCCTTCAACAGGGACGGTCTGGCCGATGGGCGAGGCGCCGCCTACGGGAGAGACTCAGGCACCGGCAACAACAAAGGCATTACGGCAACTCGAAAGCATAATAACTCAGAGTGATTATTGTATGGAGACAAGAGCCAACATCCTGAACCTGAAGGATACCGAAATTCCTGCATACCTGAAGATATTCACTCAGCGCGTAGACAAGTATGCCAAGAAGGGCGCGGGGAAGATACAGGAGATTCTCTCAGCGTATTATCAGGATGTAGAGCAGAAACTCCGCACAATGAGCGGAGAGCCGAATGTGAAGGCGCTGCTGGCAGGCCACGATAAGGAGAGCCAGAAGGCACTGAAAGAGTTCTATACCGACTATTACACCGAGGGCCTGAAGTACTTCATGGGGCTCACCAGAAAAGACCTGAAGAAGTCGGCGCGGATCTGGCTGCCCGATCTCGAGGTACGCGATGACCAGAAAGTGAGCGGCCTGGCAGACTTCGTTCAGGAGTGGCTTGCCGATGTGACGGGCGAGATGGTAGTGGATGTGAATGACTTCACGAAACTCCAGATCAAGCGCATCATTGAGGGCGGGCTGAAAGAGGGCAAGACCTCGAAGGAGATGGCCGATGAGATTCTGGAACTCGACGAGATTGGCTCATATCTCAGAGCGGCGCGTATCTCCATTACCGAGGCTCATGCAATCGCTTCGGCAGGCAACTACTATGCAATGGTAGGGGCAGAGTTGGGCGAGGGCCTGATCAAGAAGTGGCACACCAATATGGACGGGCGAGAGCGCGATCCTCACGGTGATATCACTGGCCAGCGGCGCAAGATGAAGGAAGCCTTCAAAAGCGGAACAGGCAATAAGTTGATGTTCCCCGGAGATCGTTCTCTGGGAGCTGGAGCAGATGACATAGTTCACTGCCGCTGCTGCACGACGTACGACACCACGGCTATTGGCGGGCAGTACGGCGGTTAGATAGCACAACAACATAGCGATTCAGAGAGCACCTTTCGGGGTGCTTTTTTATTTGGGAGGTGGAAGATGCGAAAGCAGTACAGGAGTTTCCCGTTCGAGCTTCGCGGAGTGGACAACGAAGAGGGCACTTTCGAAGGTTATGCCTCGGTTTATGGCAATGTGGATTCTTACGAGAGCGTTATTGAGAAGGGCGCTTTCAGCAAGACTCTCAAGGAAAACAGGTCACGAGTCAAGATACTCTGGCAGCACAACTCCGATGAGCCAATCGGGAAGCCACTGGAGATGAAGAGCGATGAGAAGGGTCTCTATGTCAAGGGTAAGATATCTGAGACAACGAGAGGCAAAGACGCGCTCATTCTTCTCCGTGACAAGGTTATTACGGAGCTTTCAATAGGCTTCGATACCATTGTTGACGGCTGGAAAGATGGTGTGCGGCGCATCAAAGAGGTGCGCCTCTGGGAGTTCTCGCCTGTGACCTGGGCAGCAAATGAACTGGCAGGGATCTATTCTGTGCGTAATCGGTTCCGGCCAGAAACCCGTGACTTCGACTCTGATTTCGATAAAGCGCAACTCCGACAGACTCCATGGCTACTGATGAATGTTATGAGAGATTCATTCGATCAAATACTCTACAACAATCTGCAGCCAGACGAGAAATACCAAGCTCTTCACACCATGCTCTCGCAGTTTGACGAGCGCTTCGCACAATGGATCGAGGATGCTTATGCGGCAATGTCGCAGAGGGCGTTTGTTTTTGAGCGGGAGACTCTTTCACTCCCTGCCTCGACGGAGCCGGTAACAGCCACTCCAGAGGAGCAGAGAGCCGATGAGGTGCCTGACAAAATGGCTTCAGCACTGGCCGAGATGTGCACGACAATGGCAAAAATTATAACGGAGGTGTAATAAGAAATGACAAAGGAAGAACTTCAGGCTCAGATGGACGAGTTCGGGAAGCTTTTGACGGAGCTCCGAAGCACGGTAAGCCGCAGGGAGGAAGAGCGGAAAAAGAACGAGGGGACATCAGACCCGATAACGCGAGATGAAATCGAGCGACTCAACAAGAAACTGGACGAGGTGGAAGAGCGATATACCAAAGCCGCCGAGGAATGGCAAAAGAAATACACGGACGTTTTCGAGCAGATGCGCGGCTTCGTGGCAGAGGGGCGCGGGAAGGTAACGGGGCCAGATGAGACACGGAAAATCACCAAGGATAATCACCGGATCTTACTGCCGAACATCATAAGGGCACTGGCATATGGCACGCGAAATAATCCTGAAGATCAGTGGCTCTGTGAGAATATCTATCGTCACGAAGATATGAAGGCTGGGGGAAAGGAAAAGAGAATAGGCCTTCTGGATGACACAGGAACGGGCGGCCATTATATGATCCCCGATATGGCGCCTCAGTATATCGAGGCTCTCTCGAATGCGTTAGTTTTTAATCTTCTTCCGGTTCAGAAGATGTTCCCGACAGGAGACGTTCCGTTTAACACAATGAGCACAGAGCCAACGGCATATTGTTTCGCATCGGGATCAGCAATCACCATATCCACACCTGCTTTCAGTCGCGACACTTGGACGCCGATCAGGATTGGAGTAGGCTGCCCTGTTGACGGCGCAGTAGTACGGCGTGGAGATAATGCAGTGAATCTCATTCAAGATAAGATGCTCGAAAAAGTTGCTCTTCTCGCTGAATATGAGATGCTCCTTGGCGATGGGACTACAGGCCACATGACTGGCCTTGACCATCTGGGCGGCAATGTTAATGCTCTCAATATGGATGCCAGCGCAGGCTATGGCAAGTTCACCGATAATAACAACATGAATCGACTCATGGATCTTATCGGAGCCATCGAAGCAGACAATGGAAGAATGGAAGGCTGGATCTTCAACTCTCGCACAAAATGGAATATGAGGGCTATTCAGACCGACAACGGCGATTACATGCTTACCCTGCCGAACAATGCAGGAGATCCCCCATTACTCCTTAGTTTCCCGTACGCAGTAACTAATCAGATCCCTAATACCCGCACAGTAAGCGGAAAGTCGGACTGTTCTATCATCTTCGCAGGCAAATGGAGTGATATGGTAATTGGAATCTGGCAGGATGTCATAGTGAGCGCAGATCCCTCTGCCTCATATGTCAATGGCGGCACAACATACTCTTGTCGGCAACTTGATCAGGTGTTGTATACAAACATCTATGAGGCGAATTGCTACTTCCGACACGACAAGAACTTCGGCTATATCGACGGCATCAGAGACAACGCTGCAACCTAGAAATTGACCGGGTAATGGAGAGGGGGAGCAATCCCTCTCTCATCTCTTTCTCTCATCTAAAGGAGGTGTAATGTGATAGTAAATAACGGCGCAGTAATGCGCGTGAAAGTAAAGAACGATCAGATGATTTCCGGTCAATGGCTGAAGCCTGGCGAGGTCGTAATGATCCCAAATAACAAAGCCGTGAAGGAATATGAGGAGCTGGGTATTGCCGAGGTTGTTAAGTGGCGAACCCGAAAGGTGCCCGATGTTCAGAAAGTCGGACCGACTGAGAATACTGCACTGAAGCCTATAAGGGAGACAATGACAATCAGTAAGGCCGAAGTCGGCTCTCTGGAAGAGGTTCTTTTCGGCAGCAAGAATGCCAAGAAGCCAGAGCCAAAGAAACGGAGGTAAGCCATGCCGCAGGGGAAAACAAGCACAATCAAGATTACGACTGTCGAGCTGCCGAAGACCAGCTATGCAGGGTACTGGGCAGGACTCACCTTCCACCGTGGCTATCCTGTTCCTGCCACTCCGCTCAACCAGCGTCATAAGATCCGCATGCGCGGAGATGTCGATGACTTTGTTCTGCTGCGCGGCGAAGGGCAGATAGACCACGAGTACAAATCAAGGCAGGAAGAGTTCACCCTCAACAATCAGAACGCTTCGGGCAATGTGGACTTCGCGGGCGCAGGCGAGGGAGCTATCAATTTCTATGCAGTCGCCCCAAAGGATGCAGTGAGAGCCGTAAAGCTCAACGTCATTGAGGAGGCATAGTGTCGTATACTCCGATCTTCATCACTCAGCTCGAAGCGCAGTACTTCAACAAGGAAGGCGTTACTGCTGCCGATCTTGGGCGCACTACAGATCAATTCCAGGCAGCCTTCGATATAGTTCATGCGGGCATTGAGAGCAATATCTGCACGATTCTCAACAGGGGCAGCCTCACGTCAACTATTCTGGCCACTGCAGACTATACGCATATGAAGAACGTCTGTAAGCAAGTGGCAGCAATGGCAATAGGTAACTGGTTCGTGTGGCTGAAACACCTGAAGATGAATAAGGTAGTGGTGGCTGATGGTATGCAGGCGATGATAAGTGAAGTTCCGATCCTTACAAAGGAGATGGAAAAGATGCTCATGCCGTTTCGTCGGCGCACCTGCGGAGCAGTCAATCCCGATGTGTCGTATGAACACGATCTTACCGAGTCCGATGACACTGATATTGTGGCAAACGACGAAGGCGAAAGCAGCACTAAACTGATTTCCGATACACGGAATGAGGGAGAGGACACCTACTGATGGCTTCAAGCATCATTGAACTCAATGGCGACCTGTCCAAAATAATTGATGCCGTAGATCCCACCCTGCTGAAGGTGGCTCTGAACAGGGCCGTCACTATAGCGGGTGTGGATGCGAGAAGTTTCATGGTTGAAAATTGCCCGGTAAGTGCAGGATGGGAATTTAAAGGCAGGGTTATTGGGCGCAAGGTGGGAGGCAGATTACAGTCGTCCCTTCAGGGCGGGCCGAATGGAATCTGGAAGCATAACGATGCAGAGATATCCCAGACAATAGGCAGCAACGTGAAGTATGCTGATTCAATAATTTCTCAGGACGGAAAGCATGGGGGAGAATCTTACGAGATCCGGCCAAAGCGAAAGAAGTATCTGGTGTTCCCTGTGGGGCCGAATCCGAAGACGGATGTCGTTCGCACAAAACTTGTCATCCATCCAGGAGCGAAAGAGATTGCGATGAGACAGACAGGTAAGAGTGTGGCAATAATGACACAGGCAAAGGATATGGTCGAGGCAGGCGGAGAGCAGTATGTGAAAGATGCAGTGGAGTATACCATGGAGGCATTCAGATAATGGGGAGCTGGGAAACAATAGAGCCGATCTTCGAGAATATCAGAACCCTGATTGAAACCTATGTCACCGCTCTGGCTCACAATGAGAGAGCGTGGATAATCCCCGGTCTGTCGATTGACAATGATCCCTCTAATGAGGACATCAGGCGCGTCATTCTTGGTAAACGCAGTTATGCTGATATGCAGTTCCCTTCGGTGTATGTGGTGCTTACGTCCATTGCTTTCGAAACAAGCAGCTTCACAATGGAAAACGCGAAGCTCAACTTCAGAATGGTGATAGTGAATAAGTCAGAGCCGTCGCTCTGGGGCGGCGTAAAGGAAACTATAAAGGTATCCTGCCAAGTGAGAGATGCGCTCTACAACACAACAGGGACGCACAACAGGCGCACCCTGCTTGGTTCTTGCAATGATTGTTTCGCCGATGAGATCCTGGTGGATACTGAGCCGATGGGAGATCAGGCAGAAGCAATCTGGAACTATTTCAACTTCTGGGCGAGGAAGAAAATAACGGCGTAGTATAGCTGTTTCAATAGTTGAAAATGCGGCGCCTTCCACGGCGCTTTTTTATTATGAAAAGGAGGCAAAGATTATGGGAGGCGTGAGATATTTCGGAGTAGCAGAAGAGGCGACATTTGGCACGAAGCAGACAACCGATGCACTGTTCAATTATGTGGACGCGTCGGAGGTGAATCTGGATGTTCCGAAGGATTCAATGCTATCGTATGCGGGTATTACTCACCGAAGCCCAACAGTGGTAGCAAAGGGACAGTATATTCCAGAGGGTGACATTGCCCAGGCCATCGAAGGAGAATTCTTTCCCTGGATGCTGAAATGGGCGATGGGAGATTATTACAACTGCCTGCAGTTCGACGGTGGGAAAGAGGCATATCGACATACCTTCAGGCCAGGAACCTCTTTGAAAGGCTTTACTGCGAGAGTGGGGAAAGAGGCGCTGGAGCAGGTCTTCGAGGGCTGCAAAGTGGCAAGCCTGGGCATCGAGATCCCAAAGAACGACTTTGCCATGGGTAAGGCCTCTATTGTAGGCCAGACTGATTCTCTCGGCACGCTTAAAGCTGAGTCTGCTATCGACACTCACGAGACGGGCTTCTTCTCATTCTGCCACGGAGCTGTAACAATAGACAGCCCTATAAGCGTTGATTCTGCATCCTTCGAATACAACAATAATATCAGTGCAGATGCAGGAGTGAGAATCGGCAGTCGCTTCCCTCAGCAGTTCGATGTCAACGCTCTTGAGATTCCAATTACTCTTGAGATGCCATTCGATGCGACAACTCATCTTGTCAACTTCTGGGGCGGCGCGAGTGGACCTTCTACGCCGACAAGCAAAGCGGTAACAATAGCTCTCACAAGCGACGATGACAAGATCGACGGAACCAACTATTTCGCCTACTCCTTCACTTTCCCTCGCTGCTATTATAAGAGCGTGGGTCAGCCCGTCAAAGGCCGTGACGAGATGAAGCAGTCCCTGGAGCTCACCGCTTTCCACGATGAGACTGCCGGGTATTCTCTGCAGGCAACTGTTGACACTGGCATTCCTGCCTATGCCCTGGAGTGTTTCTTCCGCGCCATCTTCGCACGCAGCACTACAATTGTAGCAGCAGGCGGAACCCGTGGCCTCATCCACAAAACCGCAGACGGCGGCGCAACAGCATGGACTGCATGCACTTCAGGCCTCACCGCATGGACGGACAGGATCAACCGTATCGAGTATGTCTCTGATACAGTGGCCTATGCAGTCGGAATGAATGGCAAGGTGCTTAAAACTGCTGATGCAGGGGCAACCTGGAGCGATGTTTCCCCTGCGGGAATTACCACAGACTGGTATGGCCTTTTCGCAGTAGACGCCACAACAGCATATATATGCGGCGCTGGAGGAGTAATCTATTACACTGCCGACTCAGGAACAACGTGGGCAGCGAAGACCAGCGGTATTACCACAGACCTCTATGCAATCACCGGCATCAGTGATAAGTTCGTAGCGGTCGGAGCCGGCGGCAAGATCCTCAACAGTTCGGACGGCACCACGTGGTCCGTTAGAACAAGCGGCGTAACGGTGGATCTTCTGGGTGTCACCGCTTACGAGGGAACGCCTGATATCTGGATCGCAGTCGGAGAAATGGGCACAGTGTTGACCTCTGCCGATGCAGAGACATGGGCAGATAAGAGCATAGCGGGAGTTACGGCGACCCTGAGAGGTGTTGACTGCACAAGCGCAACTGTGGCCGTGGTAGTTGGTGATTCTGATACTTGCTATTATACTTCTAATGCCGGGACAGCCTGGACAGAGAAAGATCCTGGGACAACTAACGTGAGTTTCTATGGCGTGTCAATGGCTTCAGCCTCAACATGGTTTATAGCAGGCACCTTCGAGACGATTCTCAAGAGCACTGATACTGGCGCGACGTGGACAGCACAGACGATATAAGTGGAGGTTCTTATGGGGCTTGAAATAGAGCCCCGCCTGCACATAAATTCAAGGAGGCTTCATGACAATTAAAGAGCGGCTTCTAGCCGGAAAGAATCTCAGGAAAGTGGTAACGGTGAAAATAGGCGCTGAAGAGGTTGGTGTCACCATTCGCCCTCTTGCTGATTACGAGCAGACCATTCTGCAGGGGATGATCCTGTCAGGACTCGACATGCAGATCGACATGGAAAAGCTGAATGTAGACGGCGACCTGGGGCAGCAGTTCATGCGCTCTATGGGCGATAAGGTCAGCACCTCGCAGATTGCCAAGATATTCAGGGAATCGGCTGAGGGCAATATGCAGATATGCGCCTGGTGCATTGTGGATGAATACGGGAAATCAGTCTTCACGCTCGATGAAGTCAAGTGCTTTGTCGGCGGGACCAGCACGCAGATCGCCAACGCCGTCAGGGAGCTCTCAGGCGTGGGTGAGGAAGAGCGGGTGAAGAGGTTTCACGCGAAGCCCAATCGGGATTGAAACATGGGCACTCCACAAAGAGGGGTGCCGTGTCATAAGCGGTCAGATAGATATGACGTACCTGCAGAAGGTGTGGCTGCTTGAAGCGATGAGTTACGAACGAGAACTGATGGAGAAAGCCCAGAATCAGGGACGGCCTGATAACGATTCCGCAGCGGTGCGGGAGCGATTGAGGCAGAAACTCAAGGAGAAGAGAGAACGTGGCAACAGTAGCAGAACTGATAATAAGAGCCAGGGATGAAGCCTCTGCTATAATGCGGCAGGTACAGCAGTCTGCGCGCGAAAGCGGCCAGGCCATCAAAGCCGCCTTCAAGGGGCTTGGTAAGGTCGGAGAGGATCTCGCCAAGATCGGCGCGGCTGGACTTGGAGCTTTCGGACTGGCAGCAAAGTCTTCAGCAGATTTTCAGTCAGAGCTGAAAAAAACAATGACTATGACTGGGCTCTCAGGTGGAGCATTTGTGCAGATGGAAAAGAAAGTCTCAGATCTTGCTAATACTTTTTCTATTGAGTTTGGAACAAAATCTCAAGATGTTCTTAAGTCATTCTACTATGTCCTATCTACGGGATCTCAGGTCGGAACAGAAGCATTTAAAGTGCTTTCAAGTTCGGCCTTGAAATTAAGCAAAGTTGTGGGAACAGATCTTTCTTCTGCTGTTACGTACATTGCTGATACAACAAAACAATGGGGGAAAGCAATGGAAGAGTCGGGTCATACTGCCGAGGTGCTTTTCAGGGCTTCGCAACTCGGAAATACTACTGTGGATCAACTTGCAGAAGGACTGAAAAATTGTGGATCTGCCGCCGCAGGTGTAGGCATATCAATGGAAGATACTGTTTCGATAATGATAGCTCTGAGCGATAAGGCTATTAAAGCCGGAGAAGCCGGAACCGGCCTTAGAAGTATATTTGTGAAGTTGGCTGCACCCACAGCAGAAGCATCAAAGGCTTTGGCACAACTAGGAGTAAGTGTGTTTGACACAAGCGGGAAAATGCGACCTATCCTTGATATTTTCCGCGAGATGCAAAGCAAAATGAAGGGATTGAATCAAGCAACCCAAGAGCAGATATTAGTCAATATCGGGGGTCAGGAATCATTCAATGCCTTCAAAGCAATACTCGGCAGTAATATTGATTCAATCAACGGATATTCAGGTGAACTACAAAAAGCGTCAGCCCTCCAAGAAGGAATGACACAGACGCAGAAAACTTTGACTTTCCAGCTAGAACGCCTAAGAGAATCATTCTCTCAAATCGTGAGAGTTATTGGTGATGCGCTTCTCCCTTCAATAACGAAGGGAATAAAGGCACTTACGTCATTCACCCAAGGCGTGATGGCATACATTAAGGAACATCCTCAAATGGTGGCAATGATCGCCAAATGGGGAGCAATAGGCTCTGCTGTAGCGCTAGCTCTTGGCGCTGCATTGATTGGTATTTCAGCCTTCGTCGCCAAAGCTATTCAAATAGCAGGCACAATAGGCTCTCTCCTCGCAGCAGCATTCTCACCCATCGGCATCGGGATTGCACTGATGCTGGCTGGAGTATATGCAGCCTGGCAGCAGAACTTCGGCGGTATCAGGGACTTCACAACCGAGATCGTGAAGGTGCTTCAGGATTCCTGGGGAAAACTCTGGGAATATATGAAACAGGGTAAAGCAGAGGAAATGCTCACGGTTTTTCAGGGCGCATGGGACAAGATAAAGGAATTGTTCACTACAAAGATCGACGAGGTGAAGACAAAGTTTCAGGAGTTTGGCGCTGGAATTAAGGCGCTTTTCGAGCCTTTAAAAACTGCAGTTGCTCCTGCCATCCAGCCGATAGCGAGCGGCATAAAAACTATTGTTTCGAGCATCAGAGACTTCCTAAAAGATCATCCTGGTTTTGTCGCGGCGCTCAAGGAATGGGGCCCGCCACTTGCGGCTATCTCTGGGGCATTGGTTGTTATCACTCCCCTGATAGGCAGTCTTGCTGGCGGTATGTCAAGCCTTCTCGGTCCTCTCGGTGGAGTGCTTGTGGCTCTGCGTGGCATCGGACTCTTCTTTGCAAGCAAC
>Ga0265297_10004725_pt1 | contig 21800 bp, 24 predicted proteins | sample Munlanlwell13791_FD_192502 | JGI IMG/M metagenome (GOLD analysis project Ga0265297, IMG submission 192502) | Leachate microbial communities from a municipal landfill in Southern Ontario, Canada - Leachate well 137-91 | ecosystem: Engineered > Solid waste > Landfill > Unclassified | place... | reverse complement strand
GGATGAAAAAACCCTGGCTCCTGAACTCAATCAAGAATACATCGATACGCTGGTTCCGCAAAAATTCCCAAAAATGTCTATCTCCATACCTAAAGGTTTTAATTTAGTGCAAGAACTGATTAAAAGGCGTTATTACAAAAAAAAGCGGGTGGAAAATGCCCCGACTATCTATCTTTTGCGGCAGGAACCGGCCGCCTTTATCAAACTTTACCCGGATGTGCAAAAACAGGGGGTGCGCGATAATTTTGAATTTATCCGCCGGCTCATGTATGCCAACTTGAACAAAGTAAATAATATTACCGACGCATTTTTTACCATTATGAAAAGCGTCTTTACCCCGGATATAGGCCCCCAGAACATCGCCAGGATGGCCGAATTTAAACTAAGCGAGAAAAGAGGGTTTATCAATTACACCATGGCCAAACCGAATAACTATTTTGACTGCAATGTGCTTGATGCCGAAGGCAACTTTTTTAAGGTGTACATAAAAGATACCGGTAACCGCTTGGATTTAAACAAGGTGTTTGCCATAATATCGACATTAAGGCCGGTAGATTAGCTCAGATCCTGCTTCGTAAACTCGGCAGGCACTTACGCGTTGCGTAAGTGTTTTACTAAACAAGTGATTTAAGGTGTTCGAATTTCGCTATATTTTTATGGGTGCTCAAAATCTTCTTGCTCTTTAAGTTATATTGTGCTAATAATAAAAAACTATGACAGAAAATTTAATGGACAAGGTAGTTTCCCTGTGCAAACGCAGGGGGTTTATTTTCCAGAGCAGTGAAATCTATGGGGGCCTGGCTAATACCTGGGATTACGGCCCTTATGGAGTCGAGCTGAAAAATAACCTGAAGCGCGCCTGGTGGAAATCCAATGTTTACGAACGCAATGATATCCTGGGCATGGATTCGGCCATCCTGATGCACCCTATGACCTGGGAGGCAAGCGGGCATGTCCAGAATTTCTTTGACCTAAAGAGCGACTGCAAAAACTGTAAGCGGCGTTTTAAGAGCGCGGATTTAAAAGATAAGGCACATTGCCCGGAATGCTGCGGAGAACTCACGGAATCCCGCCCGTTTAACCTGATGTTTAAAACTCATCAGGGGCCGGTCGAAGACTCAACTAACATAATTTATATCCGCCCGGAAACAGCCCAGGGAATGTTCGTTAACTTCCTGAATATCCTTGATTCGCGCCACCCCAAACTTCCTTTCGGCCTGGCGCAAATCGGAAAATCTTTCCGCAACGAAATAACTCCGGGAAATTTTACCTTTCGCACCCGTGAGTTTGAACAAATGGAAATAGAGTATTTCGTAAGGCCGGCGGATGCGGACAGGGCGCTTAACGAATGGATAGAATACCGTTTCAACTGGTATTTAACCCTTGGGATAAAAACTGAAAACTTAAGAAAACGCCAACACGGCAAAGATGAACTGGCCCATTACGCGCACGCCTGCATGGATGTAGAGTACAATTTTCCTTTCGGCTGGAGCGAATTAGAGGGGATCGCAAACCGCGCGGATTTTGATTTAAAACAACACGCCCAATACAGCGGCAAAGACCTGCAATATTTTGATGATGCGGCAAAAGAAAAGTTTTTCCCCTATATCATTGAACCATCAGGGGGAGTTGACCGGGCTGTCCTGGCATTCTTAGTTGATGCCTATCATGAGGAAAAAGTCAAAAATGATTTACGTGTAGTCTTAAAAATTCATAAGGACCTGGCCCCCACAAAAGTGGCAGTGCTGCCGCTTTTACGCAACAGGCCGGAAATCACGGAGCTTGCCAATCAGATCTCGCGGGATTTAAAAAAATCCATGGTTACGGTTTATGATGATACCGGTTCTATCGGCAAGCTTTACCGCAGGCAGGATGAAGTAGGGACCCTCTATTGCGTAACCGTGGACGTGCAAACATTAGAGGATAAACAGGTAACCGTGCGCAGCAGGGACACCATGTTACAGGAAAGAATTTCGATAGACAGGTTAAAAGAATATTTAGTAGAACAGCTTAGTTAGAGAACACAAGAAAGGAAGGGTTTAAAAAGTAATGGCAAAGAAATACGTTTACAGTTTCGGCGGCGGTAAGGCAGATGGCAACGAAAGCATGAAGAACCTCTTAGGTGGAAAAGGCGCAAACCTGGCTGAAATGGCCGGAAACAAGAACCTGTTGCTTCCGGTTCCCCCAGGATTCACCTGCACCACGGAGGTCTGCACATATTATTACCAGAATAAAAAGAGATACCCTAAAGAGTTAAAGGCTCAGGTGGAGAAAGCCCTGGAAAGAGTAGAAAAACTGATGGGCAGGAAATTCGGCGACGCCAGCAACCCGTTGTTATTTTCCGTGCGCAGCGGCGCCAGAAAATCCATGCCGGGAATGATGGAAACAGTTTTAAACGTGGGGCTAACCGAGAAAACTATTCCCGGGCTGGTTAAGCAGAGCGGCGGAAACAGCCGTTTTGTTTATGATGCCTACCGCCGCTTAATCATGATGTATTCTGATGTAGTCATGGAAAAAGCCGCCGGTATTGAACCAAAAGGCGAGGAGGGGATCCGCAAACAGCTGGAAAAGGTAATGGCTGATTTGAAAAAATCAAAAAATTACACCAGTGATACGGATTTAAATGTCGAGGACTTAAAGAAACTCTGCGCCCAGTTCAAAATTAGAATCAAAGAAGTGCTGGGGAAAGAATTTCCTGACCAACCTATGGAACAGCTATGGGGAGGCATCGGTGCCGTATTCTCATCTTGGAATGGAAAACGCGCCATAAGCTACCGCAGAATTGAAAATATACCTGATGCCTGGGGCACCGCGGTAAACGTGCAGACCATGGTCTTTGGAAATATGGGCAATGACTCGGCAACCGGCGTAGCCTTCACGCGAAACCCGGGAAACGGGGAAAATAACTTCTACGGCGAATACCTGATCAACGCCCAGGGCGAAGACGTAGTTGCCGGTATCCGCACGCCAGCTCCTATCAATGAATATTCTACCAGCAGCCACAATAAAGAATTACTCACCTTAGAGAAAGCAATGCCGAAGATCTACAAAGAGCTTTACTCTATCCAGAACCGCCTGGAAAAACATTACCATGATATGCAGGATATTGAGTTTACCATTGAAAAAGGAAAGCTCTTTATGCTGCAATGCCGCATAGGTAAACGTAATGGACCGGCAGCGGTACGTATGGCAGTAGATATGGTCAAAGAAAAAATGATTAAAAAAGAACAGGCTGTAATGCGGGTTACCCCGTCACAGCTTGATGAATTGCTTCATCCGATTATTGACCCGAAAACAGAATTAGGTGTCAAGCCTTTTGCCAAAGGTTTACCTGCCGGCCCGGGCGGCGCTTGTGGACAGATTGTTTTCTCCTCGAGCGATGCGGTAGAATGGGCAAAAACAGGCAAACAAGTAATCCTGGTCCGCGAGGAAACTAACCCGGAAGATGTTGAAGGTATGCGCGCTGCCCAGGCAATCCTTACTGCCCGCGGCGGGATGACGTCACACGCGGCATTAGTTGCCCGCGGTTGGGGTAAATGCTGTATTGTTGGATGCAGCGGCATGCATGTAGAAATCGAAAAGAAATTAGTGCATGTAGCGGATAAAACACTTAAAGAAGGAGACTGGATTACCTTAAACGGCACCAAGGGCAATGTCTATGAAGGCAAGCTGCCGATGATGGATGCCTCAGAGGAGAATACTGTCCTTTCTGAATTCCTTAAAATGTGCGATGCTGTAAGAAAATTAGGCATACGCACCAATGCTGATACTCCGGAAGATGCTCAAAAAGCGCGCCAATTCGGAGCCGAAGGCATCGGGCTTTTCCGCACTGAACATATGTTCTATGGCATAGGTTCTGATCAACCTCTGTTCTTGCTGCGCAAAATGATTGTTTCCAATACCCTTGAAGAAAGACAGAAGGCGTTGGATGAATTGTTCCCCTTTGTGAAAAAAGACATTAAAGGCACAATTGAGGCCATGGATGGCTTTCCGGTTGTAATTCGCCTGCTGGACCCGCCATTGCATGAATTCGTTCCGCGTGAACAGGCAAAACTTGAGCAGCTCGCTAAAGAACTGAACATCAGCATGCAGGAACTTTCCAAAAGGGCCGAGGCCTTGCATGAATCCAATCCGATGATGGGCCATCGCGGAGTTCGCTTAGGAGTTACATATCCAGAGGTAAGCTCCATGCAGATCCGCGCGATCCTTGAATCTGCGGCTGAATTGCTCAAAGAAGGCAAGCATCCTTACCCGGAGATTATGATCCCGGTTGTCTGCGATGTAAAAGAGCTCGAAGATCAACTCGTTATTGCCAAACAAATATACAAAGAGGTATTGGCAAAATACGGACTAAAGAAAATTAAACATCTTTTTGGAACAATGATTGAAATTCCGCGCGCTGCCTTTGTCGCAAATAAACTGGCAACTGTCGCCCAATTCTTCTCCTTTGGAACCAATGATATGACTCAGATGGGTTTTGGTTTCTCAAGAGATGATATTGGCGGTTTCCTGCCGGATTATATTAAAAAAGGTATCCTGCCGGAGGACCCGTTTCAAAGCATTGACCAGGAAGGAATCGGAGAGCTGATCAAAATGGGTATTACCCGCGGCCGCTCAACCAATAAAAACCTTGAGGTCGGCATCTGCGGGGAGCACGGCGGAGAACCCAAATCCGTGGAGTTCTGCCACAAAGTAGGCATGGATTATGTAAGTTGCTCGCCGTTTAGGGTACCGATTGCAAAATTAGCGGCAGCACAGGCAGCACTGAAAAAATAACCGCGCGATGACAAAAAACTAAAACTATGGAAGCATTAAAAACATATCTTAAAGAAGTCCGGCAAATCCCGCTTTTGACTGCCCAGCAGGAAATTAACCTGAACAAAAAGATCCGCCGCGGGGATGAAATGGCGCGCAAGGAAATGATCAGGGCAAACCTGCGCCTGGTAATCAATATCGCAAAAAGATACATGCGCCTGGGTACCCCATTCTTGGACTTAATAGAAGAGGGGAATTTGGGGCTGATGAAGGCGGTAGAAAAATTTGACCACCGCAAGGGTTTTCGTTTTTCAACCTACGCTGCCTGGTGGATCAAACAGGGAATTACCCGCTCTATCAGCGAACAGGGCAAAATGATCCGCGTACCGGTATATATGAACGACCTGATCACCAAGTGGAAGAAGTGCAGGGAGCGGTTAAGCCAAAAACTAAAACGTGTTCCCAGCGATGAAGAAATTGCCAAAAAATTAAAACTTTCTCCCGAGAAAACAGGAAAGATTAATTTTTGGATGTCCAGTACCACCTCTTCGCTTGAAGCGCCTATCGGCGAAGACAACGATAACCAGATATCGGAATTAGTGGAAGACAAAAACACCGCTCCTCCGGACGCGGAGATCGAGCATTTCCTTGACCGGGAAAGAGTTGATAATCTCCTGGAGGTTATGTCTGAAAGAGAACGGGAGATCCTGGATCTGCGTTTCGGCTTAAGTCATAAAAAACCGCAGACACTGGCAGAAGTTGCCAGGAAAATGGGCGTCTCGCGCGAGAGAATCCGCCAAATCGAAGAGGCAGCCTTAAGAAAATTAAAGAAATTCGTCATTGGACAGGAGAAAGAACTATGAAAAATAACTGCAATTTGGAGAAATCCATAAGGAGTATTCCTGATTTTCCTAAAGCAGGGATACTTTTCCGGGATGTAACCACATTGATCCAGGATAAAGCCGCGTTTAAAAAATCAATTGATTTGCTGGCAAAGAAATACAAAGGGAAGAAAATTGACAAAATAGTCGGAGTAGAGGCGCGGGGCTTTATCTTTGGCGCGGCTGTTGCGCATAAAATCGGGGCGGGTTTCGTGCCGGTGCGCAAAAAAGGCAAGCTGCCCTATAAAACTATTTCTACTACCTATGAGCTTGAATATGGCACAGATACATTAGAGATCCATAAAGACGCCATATCCAACAACGAAAAAGTCTTGATTATCGATGACCTTTTAGCTACCGGCGGAACAGTAAAAGCAGTGGTTGATTTAATAAAACAACTGCATGGAAAAATAGTGGGGATAGGCTTTGTTATCGAGCTGGTTGATTTGCATGGCAGGGATAAATTAAAAAATTATCCGGTATATTCTTTAGTTAAGTTTTGCGGCGAATAAATCTGCGCCTGTAGCTCATAAGGATAGAGCAGTAGTTTCCTAAACTACGTGCGGCAGGTTCGATTCCTGCCAGGCGCATTTACCCTGTCTCGCTAAAGCTCGGAGGACAGAGAAAATGTACGATTATAATTTACACGCGCATACATTCCTAAGCGATGGCGAATTGCTTCCCTCTGAAGTCGCCGTACGCTATCAAGATAAGGGTTATAAGGTAATCGCCATAACCGACCATGCTGATTACAGCAATATCAAACAGGCTGCCAAGGCAATTGTTGAGTTCTGCCGGCGCTGGCCAAAAAACTCCCAAATTAAGGTATTACCGGGAATTGAATTAACTCATTTGCCTCCTGAACAATTTAAACCTCTAGCCGGCTTAGCCAGAAAAGAAGGTATCAAAATTATTATTGCTCACGGAGAAACTCCGGTTGAACCGGTGGCAAAAAATACCAACCATTTCGCCTTATTAGCTGATATTGATATCCTGGCGCACCCGGGCTTAATTTCTGATGAAGACGCCAAGCTTGCCAAAGATCGCGGGATATTCCTTGAAATTACCAGCCGGCGCGGCCACAGCCAGACTAATGCTCATGTAATCAAGCAGGCCAGAAAATTCGGAGCAAAATTAATTTTAAATAATGACAGCCATACCCCGGAAGATATTATTTCTCCGGATGAATTAACAAAAAAAGGGCTGGATTCAGGCTTATCCCAAGCCGAAATTGATAAAATTTATAAAGATGTTAAAGCTTTTTTAGCCAAAAGTACCCCGCGCTTATAAGGAGTTGCGCAGGTATGCCCTTGTGGGCAAGGAGGAGAGATGAAACTTGCAAAACTGTTTTCCTTATTTATTATTTGCTGTCTGCTAACTACTGCCCTTACGGGTTGCTCAACCTTATCAAGCAGCAGCGATGACAAATCCATTAATCCCGGATTACTTGAGCCTCAGGCAATCCTGAAATTCAGCGATGTGCCGGTTCCTGTCGGCTTAAAAAGCCTGCCTGCCCAGTCATACTCTTTCGAGAGCTCCGGAGTACGCGTAGGCGTATTGAAATACCAGGGCAAGGTTAACCCTGATCAGGTAGTTAATTTCTATAAAGAACAAATGGCCATGTATAACTGGAACCTGGTGAATATCGTTGAATACGGCCAGAGGCTTTTAAACTTTGAAAGAGAAAATGAAACCTGTATTATTACCATGGAGCCGAAGGGAAGCGCTATTATTTTAACTATTTCACTAGGCCCCAAATCGCAGGTTGCGGCTAAAAAGGCCAAGTCCCCGGTAAAGTAAAAAACTCTTGACAAGTATAAAGTTATAGGTAAAATAACTGTAAGTAACTTGAGAAATTATCCTAGGCAATAAAATTTATTGGCCTAGTTAACTATATAAAAAACAGTTAACAAAAAAGGAGGAGTAAAAAATGGGTAAACGCTTGATTTTAGTATTAGCGCTTGCTTTGCTAGTCGGGCTAACTTTTAGCGCCGCCTACGCCGAAGTACAGAATGTAAAGGTATCTGGCGACATCACCATGAGTGGAGTCTTAAGGAAGCACTTTGGATTAGACGCAGCTACCACAGGAGACAAAAGTGTATTGAAACAAAGCTTCATTATGACTCAAACAAGGGTACGCGTTGATGCAGATCTTACTGATAATGTCATGGCTACCGTAAGATTGATCAATGAAAGAATCTGGAATGGACAGAATGATAGCAATGGTTCTAATGCCTCAAATTCAACAAACATTGATTTAGACCTAGCGTATGTTACCTTGAAAGAATTCCTGTATTCTCCTTTAACTTTAACCGTAGGCCGTCAGGAAATCAAGTTCGGCAATGGTCTGGTTATTGGGAAATCAGGTGCTGCGCTTGGTACTACTAATATCCCTACAGACCTGTCTGAAAGACGCGCATTTGACGCAATACGCGCAACTTTAGACTATGACCCTTTAGTAGTTGATTTAGTATATGCCAAAGTAAGACAAACCACCTCAGTTGATAGAAATGACATTGTATTATCAGGTGTTAATGCCACATACGCTTTAAATAATAAGACCAATATTTCCGGTTATTACTATCTAAAAAATGATGATTTCAAAAGCGACGTTGCAGGTGCCGCAACAAGCAGGCCGAAACATGACAAAGTAAATACAGTTGGTGCTTTAATCACCAGTACTCCGATTGAAAATCTTAGCGCTTCGTTAGAAGGTGCTTATCAATTCGGAAGAAACTCCGATTCAACAACATTAGATCAAAAAAGCCACTCTGCCTGGGCTTTACAGGCAATGGCAGATTATACCTTTGCTAAAGTCAAAACAACTCCCAAGATTGGCGCTTCTTATACCTATCTTTCCGGAAGAGACAACAGTAATGGTACTGTAAATGAAGGTTGGGATTCTATGTTCTATGATCAAGCGCTTAATAGTATCACCTATGCACTTCTGCCTTTTACTAATATGCGAGTTCTCAACGTAAAGGCAAGCTGCAAACCGGTTGAAGATGTTACCGTAGCTGCTGTTTATGGCTATTATGATGTTGCTCAGAAAAACGTTGGTGGGACATTTACTAGCCCATCTTCTTATGATGGCGCAACCTCATATTTAACTGGCACCTATAGTGATAAATCACACCTTGGTGATGCTATTGACTTAACTGCTACCTATGATTATACCGAAGATGTGCAATTCGGTTTAACCGCTGGTGTATTTAGAGCAGGCAACGCATTAGTAATAGCTAGTGATAAACAAGTAGCACAACAAGTAATCGGCTCCATGAAGGTTACATTCTAATACAGTTTATGTAGAAATACTAAACCCTCGGGGGATGCAAATCCCCCGAGGGTTTTTTAATATAATATGCTAAATCTCGCCTTTATCTTCCATATGCACCAGCCGTACTACAAAAACCTCTTGACGCAGGAGAGCGACTTGCCCTGGGTCAGGCTGCATGGGGTTAAGGATTACCTGGATATGGTGCAGATTCTGGAAAAGTTTCCAAAGATCAAACAAACCTTTAACGTAGTCCCATCTTTGTTCGAGCAAGTGGAAGACTATAATAACGGCTTAGTTAAAGACAAATTCAGCGAACTAACCAAAAAACCCGCCTCTGAACTGACCAAGCACGATAAAGATTTCATCCTGCAGAATTTTTTCTCCATAAACAAAGAGAGGGTCATCGCAACTTTCCCTCGTTATTATGAACTTTACCTTAAAAAACAGCGTAATACGGAATTCTCCACCCAGGATTATCTTGACCTGCAGCTTTACTTTAACCTGGCCTGGATTGACCCGTCATTCCGGCAGAAAATTCCCGAACTAAAGAAAATTTCCGCCAAAGAGAGGTTTTTCAAAGAAGAGGACAAGCATATTGTCTTAGATAAACAGCTGCTCATATTAAAAGAGATCATTCCTGCATACCGGCTTTTTAAAGAAAAGAACCAGATTGAAATAAGCGTTACTCCATATTATCATCCAATTCTTCCTTTATTGTGTAATACTAATATTGCCAAGGAAGCAAACAAGAAAATAATCTTGCCAAAAAAAGAATTTAGCTACCCGCTCGATGCAAAAAAACATATCGACAGCGCTGTAGAATTCTACAAACAAAGATTTGGCGCATCCCCCCAGGGTATGTGGCCGTCGGAAGAAGCGGTAAGCGAGCATATCCTGCCTTTTATTATTGAGTCCGGCATAAATTGGATCGTTACGGATGAAGCGATCCTGTTTAAGTCTTTAAAATTAAAAAAACGCAACACTAAGCTCCTTTATCAGCCGCACCTGCTAAAAAGAAAAAAGGGAGAGCTCAATATTGTTTTTCGCGACCGGAATCTTTCGGACCTCATAGGCTTTAATTACCATGGCATGAAAGAAACTGACGCGGTAAATAATTTCATGGGGCACTTAGAAAATATTGACAAGGCATTTAAGGGAAAAGACACTTTAGTTACCATTGCCATGGACGGAGAAAACGCCTGGGAATTCTTCCGCAATGACGGCCATGATTTCCTGGAATTACTTTATCAGCGGATTTCAGAAAGCGATTTTGTCAAGACAACAACCGTAGAGGAGTATTTAAAACATAGCCCGGCAAAAACTGAAATCAAACGCTTAAGCGCAGGTTCCTGGATTTACGGTGAATTCGGCAAATGGATCGGCAACCCCAGTAAAGTAAAGTGCTGGGAATGGCTGGCGGATGCCAGAAAGGCTTTAGAGCAATCCAAGGAACCGGTAAGCGAACTGGCCTTAAAACAAATGTATATTTTAGAAGGAAGCGACTGGTTCTGGTGGGCGGGAGAAGACCCTGATGGTTCATTTGACCGCCTCTTCCGGCTGCATTTAACTAATTTCTATAAATTAATTAAACATGACGCGCCAGCTTATCTAAACCCTTGACACAGCTTGGCTTTTGTGTTATAAAATAGATTCAAATGGACAAGAAAGAAATCTACGAGCATCTGGCAAATATCTATCTGGATGCCTCTTCTAAATCATCAAAGAAAAAACGCAAATCGAAAGCGTATCCAAAACCAATCCGCAATTTAATCCTCGTCGGATTATTGCTGATTTTAGGTTTAGGCAGCGGTATCGCTTACTCTAACCTTAATTATCGTAATCATAACGCGAAGATCGCCTTATTTTTATTTCAAGATACCGCGAAATTAAATTTTAACTTTGACCCCGCGAAAAAAGAAACTTTCTCGCTTGAGCTTAAGCAGCTAAATTTATCTAAATATAAAACTTTAAGCTTCGCGGCGAGAAAGAGCAACCCCAAAGATACTTTTGCTTTACGGGTAGAGTTCATTAACCGTTTCAACGAAAAAGCGGAGATTTACATTAAGGATATCTCGGGAAAATGGAGAAACCATGAGATAAACCTAAGCCGCTTCGCCAAAATCAACGACTGGGGCCAGATGAAAACATTGTCTTTTACCGTCGAAGAATGGAACGCGAAAGAAAAATCCGGTATTCTTTATATAGATGATGTTAGGGTGATTAAATAACTAGGGAAAATAATCCTAAGGAGGAAACGCTCATGCGTATCATATCAATCGCTAATCAAAAAGGCGGCTGCGGCAAAACAACTACATCCATAAATTTAGCGGCTGCTTTAGCGTCTAATAACCGCAAAGTCCTGCTTATTGACCTTGACCCGCAAGCGCATGCGACCAGCGGCTTAAATATTAAAGCAGATTTAAGTATTTATAATGTGCTTTCCAAAATCACGCATAAAAAATGCCAATTGGAAGAAATCATTCAGAATTTAGGGGAAAATTTTGATATTGCGCCATCGAGCTTAATCCTGAGTACTTTAGAACAGGAGCTAAGCGGCGAAATCGGCCGGGAAAGCCGGCTGCGCGATACTCTTGCTACATTTAAAAACAACTACGACTATATCTTAATTGACTGCCCGCCGAACCTGGGAATTTTGACCATTAACGCCATCCGCTCAGCAAGCGAAATAATTATACCGGTTGAAGCCAGCAGGTTCTCCCTGGAAGGCTTAAGCCAGTTAACCAGCATTGTCAACCTGGTCAAGGAAAGATTAAATCATGAAGTTGATTTTCGCGTTTTAGTCACTAATTTTGACTCACGCCTGCAGCATTCATTTAAGATGCTTGAGAAAATCAAAACCGATTACCAAAAAAAGATGTTTTCCAATATCATTCATGTAAACGTAAAATTGAAGGAAGCGCAAAACGAAGGCCTGCACGTATTTACTTATGATAAATACTGCCGCGGAGCAAAAGATTATTTCAGCCTTTCACGCGAGATCATTACCCAGGAAAACCAGCCTCCCGTAGAGGCCCCCGAAAAACCCCTGGAAAAACGCATGAATGAGATCTTAAAAGAAGAGCTCCCCAAATTAGGTGAAATTACCCTTACCCTGCATGCCCCGGAGGCAAAAGAAGTTTATTTAGCCGGTGAATTCAATAACTGGAAGCTGGATGAAAACAGCCGCATGATGCAGAATAACGGCAGTTGGAGCAAAAACATAAGCCTTAACAACGGCAAATACAGGTACCGTTTCGTAATCGACGGAAATTGGTCCGAGGATCCCAATAACCCGCTAAAACAAGTAAACCCATACGGGACCATGGATTCTTTGCTTGAAATTAAAAAGTAGGATATGCCGAATATGGAAAAATCAAATGATGAAAATATAGTGCGCGAAGGCAAATTCTTTGCCATAATTTCATATGTTTGCTTCCTTTGCATTATTACCCTGGTCCTGAAAAAGGATAACAAATTCGCTCTTTATCATGCCAAGCAGGGCCTGGTACTTTTTGTCATGGAAGTTGCGGCTTTTATACTCTCGATAATACCTTTATTAGGCTGGTTAATCGGTGTATTTGGTTACGCCTTATTCTTCTTAATCTCGGTCTGGGGGATTATGCAGGCTGCTTTAGGCGTATACTGCCGCATACCGGTTATAACCAAAATCTCTGAGGAGGTAATCCTTTAAACTTTATAAAGGAGGCGCCACTATGGTTTTGAAGAAAAAGTTGAACACCCGTAAAAATATAGCGAAATCCTTGCGTAAGAGGCAAGGGAAAAAAGTCAAGAAAACGGTTCAAAAGACATTAAAAAAGAAAGCAAAAAGAGTACCAAAAATAGGCAGGATTAAGAAAAAACTCTCTAAAAGACCCAAACCCGCAGCAAAAAAGACTCTCAAGAAACAGGAAGGCAACCTTGTTGGTTTGATCACCCACTATTTTCCGCATGTGCAAGCCGCGGTAATCAAATTAAAGAGCCCCTTAACAATGGGGGATACGTTAAAAATAAAAGGCCATACCACTGACCTTACCCAGATCATAACCTCAATGCAGATAGACCGGGTAGATATCTCAAGCGCCAAAAAAGGGGATGAAATCGGCCTTCAGGTCAGTTCCCGGGTCAGGCAAGGCGATAAAGTTTATAAAGTATAAACCTAGGGCCTGTTGAACATAAAGCAGGCCCTAAAAAATCAATATTTATAAGTAAGTACTCATAATAAATACTGGTTGATAGCAAGTAGGTACTCATAATAAACCCAGCGTTAAACGTAGGTAAGATTAAGTAAATGAGACCCCGAGGAAGACCAAAGAAATACAGAATAGTCAAAATAGACCCTAAAATCAGCCAATTTAGCCCCAGAGGCAGGCCAGGAAGGCCTGATGAAGTAGAGTTGAAGATTGACGAGTTTGAGGCTTTAAGATTAGCAGATTACCAGGGTTTAGCTCAGAAAGAGGCTGCAAAATCCATGCGCATATCTCAACAGACCTTTAGCCGGATCCTCAAGAGGGCACATAAACTAATTGCCCAGGGGATAACTACCGGATCGTTAATTAGAATACAAGGTGGTCAGTATATAATCAGCTCAAAAAATATTCTGCCAACGGAAACAAAACCAGAAGAAAAAACAGGATAATTTGAACTATTCTAACCAACCAAAGTAGCATATAAACCTCCAATAAACCATCAAAAGCTTATTTTAAATCATTATAGCGTGAGCTTGGGCTTTGTCAAGTAACTTCCTATAATATATCTTATGTTAACTTGTCAATCTTCCGTAAGTATCACTAAGTTATTGAAGGATGGTAGTTTAGCTATGGCTGTTTTTTACCTGTGGAAAATGCGTTTCGTGTTTACTCAAACTTACCGCTATTCTATAAGCTTAACACTTGTAGGAAACTTTATATATATGACTATAAGGATTTTTTGCGTTTAATTGAAGATTCTTTAGCGGGCTAAAGCAGTAATTGCAGGATAAATTACCCCCTCCCCAAAGCGGTTATTTATGCGATCCAGGGCCTGAATAAGCCCCTCTCTGCGTATTTCTTCGCTAAGTAGAGGTTGATAGCTGTTCCAGGAAAGGCCGCTGCAAGTAACCCCAATTGCCCGGATTTTGGGGTTCTTAAGGAATGATTTTGACATTATTTTAAGGGCTCTTTGGCAAATCTCATAGCCGTCATTGGTTGATGTCTGGTGGGTTCTTTGAGCCCCAAAATCACCAATTTCAGGGCCGTTTAGCCAAAGATGAACAGTTGCGCTGGTTAGATTTTGCTGCCTAAGCCTTGTGGCAACCATTTCAGACAGAAGCCTGATCCAGGCTTGGATAACCTGGGGGTTTATTTGATATTTGGGTAAAGTATATGAATGGCTCACCGACTTAGGCTTTTCACTAGACTTACCGGGATTTTCATCAAACTTACCGGGATTGTTATTAAAAAATCCCGGTAAGTCTAGGTATAAGTCCCAGCAGGTTTTTATCCCTTTAGCCATTAAAATCTGGCCGTTTTTTCCACCCATACCACAAAGCTTATCCAGGCTGGCTTTACGTAAAGTTTGTTCAAAGTTTGAATCATCAATCATGGTTAAGCCATCCGGTTTATTTAGCTTGGAAGCCAGCTTAGCCAATAGCCAATTTTTAGCTATACCCACCGATGCCATAATGTTAAAGTTTGCATATATCTGCGTTTTAATTTCTTTACCCAAACTTACCGGGTTTAGGTGGCCGGAAAGGTCCAGCTGAAATTCATCAATTGAAGCATAGTTTAAGGGGAACTTAAACCCCTTCAGAAGCTCGAAAATCTGCTCCGAAGTCCAGATATATTTGGCTTGATCAGCTGCCACAAATTCCAACTTAGAGTAAATACTATAAGCTCTCCTGGTAGGCATACCGGAGTGGATGCCTAAGGCTTTAGCCGCATAATTTGCCGCGCAAACTACAGTGCGCGTTCTGTTCCCACGCGAGCCGACAATCAAAGGTTTGCCTTTAAGCCTGGGGTTAATCGCCTCTTCAATTGAAGCGAAAAAAGCATCCATATCAATATGCAGAATCATAAAATCAAACCTTAAGGTGTTCGAATTTTTATTGTATAAGTCCTTACTCACTTTGCTCGTAAGGATTTTACTAGATCAGATCTTATTGAATTAATTTGTCAATCTGCCAGCGGAAGGTGGAATTGTTAAAAGATATCTGGTATATCTGGCTTGCGCAAAGCACGGAAAAGTAATTGATCAACGCCTGGCCAATGCGTTCCTGCCAATTATAGGTAATATTATCAATGACATATTCTTTGCCATGCCAGACAAAACTTTTAGGCAATATCCTGGCGTGCTTAAAATTAACCAAAACTTCGATGCGCTCATTTAAGGCATCAGGGTTAAAGCCGCATTTTTCCGGTTCAAACCTGTCCCAGCGCGCCTTAGGATTAAAACTATTTTGATTCATATCTCTATCGTAAAACACCCCTCAGGGGACACTTCTCCGATTAGGTTAAGAAACGTCCCTGGGTTAATATTTTCTTATGACTGTTATAAGCTTTCCAATAACCTTAAATTCTTCAAAGATTGGCGGGTAATTTGCATTCGCAGCTTCCAGATGGAACTTACCGGCGCGATTTCGCAGTCTTTTTAAAGTAACTTCATTGTTATCCAATAACGCGGCAACTATATCGTTATTATCGGCATTAGGGCGTTTCTTGATAATGGCGACATCGCCATCAAGGATGCCGGCATCGATCATACTGTCGCCTTTAACCCTTAAAGCAAACACATCGTCAAATCCTAAGCGGCCAAGAAACAGATCATCGGCATCAACATAACCCTGAATTTCTTCATAAGCCAAATTCGGTTTACCGGCCATTATGGTGCCGATTATAGGTATTTTAAAAGACGCCCGCTCAGTCAATTCGATTGCCCTGGACTTATTATTCATACGCCTCACCAAACCTTTCTGGATTAAAGCTTTCAGATAATCCCTTACTGTACCGGTAGACTTAAATCCCAGCTCCTCTCCTATTTCCCTAATTGTAGGGGGGAGCCTCTCCCCTACCCGTTTCCGGATAAAATTAAGCACCTTTTCCTGCTTCGGCGTCAAATACGGCTTCTCTTCCATGGCTTAGATATACCACACATTTGTGTGGTTTGTCAAGAAAAAAATATAGGAACTCACCTATTGCCAAATTAATTAGAGGTCCCGCTGAAAATGATAAAAAGAACCGTTGTCGCGATAATAACCAACACTATTAAAAAGTGGAAAAAATATTTATGCTTTATAATCCTTTCAATCATTATTTATCCCCTTCTGCGCATATATTCTTCCGGATATCCCCTAATTTACCAAAACAAACAAGGCTATCACCTAAAACAACTACGGTATCCAGAGGAGGATTGGGCGTTATCTCCCCGCCCCTCTCCACCGCCAGAACTAAAATATTTATTCTGGAGAAATCAATTTCCTTGAGGTTCTTATTTAAAATAGGGCTATCTTTACAGACTTCGATCCTGGAAACGCCATATCCGCCGGTTGCTATAACAAGCTCTTCAAAGGAAACCGTCTTGATAATTTCGTTTTTGATTATGTGCGCCCTTAAAATATTAGTTAATTCTACTGCCAGCTTCGAATTAATAACAACCCTGTATATTATATATACGCCTAAGATAATGATTGCCAAATTTATCCAAGGCACCAGATGGACCGGAACAATTGAATTTACAAAAGGAATCTTGTATATGGTCGCTAAATCAGTCCTTAATGAATTGGCAAATGTAGCAATTAATGTTACAAAACCGGCATGTCCTAAGATAATAAGCACAGAAGCTATCTTTCTTCTCTGGGGATTGCTGGTAACCAGCTCGGATTCCCGGGTAGTAAATCCCGTGCCGGTAAAACACGACAAAGCTTGAAACGTAGCCAAGGGCCAGGGAAGTCCGGTTAGCTGGAAGGCGATAGCCCCGATCCTCACTGTAATAAACGATACCCCGATAACAAACAGGAATAATAATAAATTCATCGCTTGCCTTTAGTATTTCGCGAAAAACATGCGTAGAGAGATAAGCAATAAAAACAAAGCAAATATTTTTCTTAATAAAGGTTCCGGGAAATTCTGCACTAAATTCGCTCCGATAAGCCCGCCTATAAAAAAACCCAGGCAAATAAAACCGGCTACTTCCAACTTTACATTGCCAGCCCGGTAATAACGTAATGCGGCAAGCAACCCTATAGGAGGGATCATCAATGCAAGCGTCGTACCCTGAGCCTGAAGCTGGGTAAGGCCAAAGATAAAAATCAATGCCGGGATTAAAACTATCCCGCCGCCAATACCAAGCATACCGCTCAAAACTCCGGCCACAACTCCTAAAACAATATATAAAACCTGATTCATGATTTACCCCTCCCTGTCTTTAATTTTGAGCGTTCTCTAAACTTTGAATGGCGTATTCCGGTTGTATGATCGGCTTAGAATATGAGGGAATCAAAAAGGTAACCGTATCATATACACCTGATAAGGCCCTGAATAAAGTTGTAAATAACCCTTCGGCAGTACCAATAAAAAAACCAAAAATTTGGCCTTTTTCATTGGCAACACTGATCATGCTGGCAGGCAGCTCTATTGGGCAAGTAACGATATTTATCAGGCCCCTCTCCAATTTATGTATAGGCGTCCCTGCCCATCTGGTATCTTGCGCGTCAAACTCCGCCCTTAAACTTCCCGCAAAGCCAAAGAAAGCAACTATGGTTAAACAAAATACATACACCCGCCTCATCTAAAGTCCCTCCTCAAGCTGTTAAAATACCTTAAAAGATATTCCTGCCCAGTTCGGCTTTTATCTGTTTTTCTGCCTCAAACCAATCCGCCCAATCATTGCCTGGAATACAGCCTTTTTTTTCATAAAGCTCCTGCGCGCGCCGGCGGATTTTATCGGTAATACTTTCCCCAAAAAGAAGCGCCGAACCTTTTTTCTTATTTTTTCTTTTAATCGCCATACTTTGGGCCTCCTTATGGAATCAACGTATTCTTAACTATTTTTTCCCAAGCGTCAACGAATCTTTTAACTGCCTGAAAAATAGATTCAAGATCATCTTTAGCTAGCCAATCCTTCCTAAAAACACTGGCGCCAAAAGATACGGCGCTGGCGCCGTTGGAAAAATAATCATCCAGGTTATCAGGGGTAATGCCGCCGCAAGCTAAAAGTTCTATATCATCAAAAGGGCCTTTAAGCTCACGGAAATATTCCGGGCCAAAGAACTTTGCCGGAAAAACTTTAACCATAGCAGCACCCGCCTCATGCGCACGGTAAACTTCCTGAGGGCTAAGCGCTCCGGGGAAAACGGGTATTTTATTATTTACACAATATTCAACAATATCATTGACCAACACAGGCATGACAATAAAACTGGCGCCGCTTTGCAAGGCTGATTTTAAATCCCGCATAGTAAGCACTGTCCCTGCGCCCAAGTTCAAACGGCTCCCGCAGGCTTTCTTTGCCCTGCGGATCAATTCCGGGGCATCCGCGGTATTCATGGTTATCTCCAGGGTTCCAAGCCCGGCGGCAATCACCGATTCTACCAATGGCTCGATAATACCGGATTTTGCTCCACGCAAGATGCCAAGAATAGGTTTCTTCTTGAAACCGGTTATATCCATAATAAACTTAATCCGAGAGCTTCATTCTTCTGCTTCACTGATCAAACTCTCATAATACTCACGGTAATTCTCTTTTTTATCGCTTTCCCGCAAAGCAATCGCTGTGCGCGGATGCTCATCTAGAATTCCGGTTATCGCGTAAGGGATAAAATAACCCCATTCTATTTTCTTCTGCAAAGGTATAAACTCTTTGGAAATAACATCTAAAATCGGCCGAATATCATATTTGGGGTTCTTCAGAAACCCCAATATCAGTTCCGTAGGGCAATTACCCGCTGCCCTGCCTAAACCAAAAATAGAGCCATCCACATAATTGGCATCATGGATAATTGCCTCAATAGTATTGCCAAAAGCAAGCTGTTGGTTATTATGCGCGTGCATTCCGATTTCTTTAGTCTTAAGGGTACTCTTTGCTTTTTTAACCAAAAATTCGGTTGTCTCCTGGTACAAAGAACCAAAACTGTCTACGATGTAGACGATCTGGGCTTTAGACTCTCTTTCCAGCTGCTGCAAACACTCCGTAAGCTCATTATCCAGGGCGCGTGATATCGCCATGATATTGACCGTAGTCTCATACCCTTTATCGGCAAAATGATTCACCAGATATATTGCCTTATCCACATCTTTGACATAAGTAGCAACCCTGATCATATCCACCGGGCTGTCTTTCTTAGGCAGGACATCTTCGGTATCTACCCTGTCCACATCAACCATAACCGAAATCTTGGTCCTGGATGGGATCCCCTCAATTACTTTCCTTATATCCTCATCGTCGCAGAATTTCCACCTGCCAAATTCCTTACTGCTAAAAAGCCGCCTGGAATTCTTGTAACCGATTTCCATATAATCCACGCCTGCCTGTGAAATCGCTTTATAAACCTCGCGCACAAAACGCGGCTCGAATTCATGCTTATTCATTAATCCGCCATCCCTGATAGTACAATCCAAAACTTTGATCTTTTCCCTGAACATCAATTCCTCCGCGCAATATTGTTTTTAATTACCCAAATTCTCCTTATTATCATTATTATTGGGGATTTTGTTGCCAATCACGAAATTCCTTATTGCCTTTTTATCTTCTTCTGAAATTTTATCAAAACGTATGCCTATTTTCCTATCCTCACCCGACAGAAGGAAATTAGAAACCACTTCTCCCGCAATTTCCATAGACCTCCGGCGTTCATCGCCGCTTAAATGCATATTTATAAGGTCAAACTTGATACAAAGTTGCGCGCCGGCAGGAATATCATAATTTGTCATAATAGCCATGCCTAAATCACTTAAATTTATCATTACTGTGTCTACGCTATCAACTAAACCCAGGCTAACGCGCAAGGTATGGGACTTCTCCAGGTTATAAGTAAGAATAAATGCGGCATCTATGCGTTCGGATTTTCTACGGTCCTGCCCCGCTGGATTATCTTCCATATTTACCTTATTTAAGCTTTATTATACCACTTTAACCGCTATATTTCTATCAACTCGTAATCAAGGCTTCCCAATCCTATTTCATAAGCATACTCAAGCTGCCTTACCCCGTCTTCTTCAGGATGGACTGCTTTAAATATATCCTTACCGCAGGCCTTATTCACCAGATCAAAGCTCGCTTTATCTATAGCTACAGGGTCATTGGATGCCAATATCCCAACGTCGGGGGCAATACGTGGATTTTCCATACTCCAACAATCACATTCTTTGTTGATCTTGACAGCAAAGTTTATAAATCCTGCCTTGTTTTTCCTGCCCTTAAGCACGGCCAAAGCATATTCAACCATCTTATACTGCACGTTATCTCCGGCATTAAAATCAATAAACATGGCCATGGTGGGACAGACTGCCAGGCAACTAGCGCAACCGATACATTTGAACTTATCCACTTCGGATTTTTTATTTTTAATAACGATAGCGCTTGCTGGACAAATTATTTCACATTCTCCACAGCCGATACACCTGTCGGAATAGACAACAGGGGCAAGGTCGCAATGCTGCGCCAGCTTGCCTTCTCTTGAAGCGCAACCCATACCGATATTTTTTAACGCGCCTCCGAAGCCGGTCAAGATATGCCCCTTGAAATGGCTCACCGCGACTAAAGCTCCAGCGTCAATAAAGACGCGGACAATCTTAGCGTCTTTGATATATTTCTGATCAATCCCTATAACAGATACATTTTTTTTAGTATCATCCGGAATAACCACATCCACTCCGGTTGTTTCCTTGGTAAAGCCATGTTCGTAAGCGAGTTTTATATGGTCGCCGGAATTCAGGCGTCGTCCGCGATAAAGCGTATTTGCGTCTGATAAAAATGCGCTGGCCCCCCTTCCGGCAATCTCATCGCAGACTACTCGCAGATGCTCAGGCCTTACAAAACCGGTATTTCCTTCTTCGCCAAAATGGACTTTTACCGCTACCCTGCTTGCCTTGGGGATGAAATCAAAAACCCTGCTTTTCTCCAATAAATTCTTAAGTTTATCATTAATTAACTGGATATTATCGGTATTTTCTACCGGAATAAAATATACTTTACTCTTCACAGCCTAAGCCTCCCCCATTTGCTCCCCTGCCTGTTGCCATCAAATAGCCCCTGGCCCGCTCGGCAAGCTTATAGCGGTAAACAATCCTCCAGAATTCCCGGCCATGATTCGGCTCTATCAAATGCGCCATTTCATGAATTACAACATACTTCCTGACCCACTCCGGCATCAAGCCTATTTTATGCGATATGCGGATCCGCGCGGAACCATAATTGCAGCAACCGAATTTACTATCCTGGTTGGCAACATATTCTATCGATTCAATTCTTAGTTTATTGCCGAAATATATCTTATTAAGCTTACCGGCCAGATCCAAAAGATTATGCTCTTTTCCCAACTCTTCTTTAAGCTTTTCCCTGGCGAATTTTAATTTAAATCCGTCAACAATCTTCTCCAGGCGCTCCTGCGAAAGCATCACCGGAGCCTTAACCAAAAGCAGGTCTTTAAGCAAACGCGCGCTTACTGTGCGTAAGCGCCTCTTGCTGCGGATTATTTTTATTTCCATGGCTGAAGAATAAAAAACCAATGATTTCAAGTATATTATAACATAATTAACGTAGAGTTTTATATAATTCGTGGCGCTGAGCAGTAATTTGCTCATTGGCAAGATATTCGTCAAAACTGGTAGCCATCCGGTCAATATAACCCTTAGGAGTGATCTCAATAATGCGGTTAGCTACAGTCTGGACTAGCTGGTGATCATGAGAAGAAAATA
>Ga0265297_10004724_pt1 | contig 21813 bp, 18 predicted proteins | sample Munlanlwell13791_FD_192502 | JGI IMG/M metagenome (GOLD analysis project Ga0265297, IMG submission 192502) | Leachate microbial communities from a municipal landfill in Southern Ontario, Canada - Leachate well 137-91 | ecosystem: Engineered > Solid waste > Landfill > Unclassified | place... | reverse complement strand
GCTTAGCTGTTTATAGTTTCTCATGCCCTTTCTCGTCTTTGGTCGGATTGAAAAAAGCGTGAAACTATATCAGCTAACCTTTTTCTTTTCCGATTAGTGCCGATTGCACTTATGAGTTGAATCTAAGTTTCTTATTAAATGTTTGTTGTGTAGCTTGATTTATAATGATGTGATTAATGAACTCAGATAAAGGACGTGAATGTTTAAAAACCCTTTTATTAAGCAGCTGTTCGGCAGTTTTTTGGACTTGGCGCCTATTCTTGCAGTTGTTTTGGTATTCCAGGTTTTTATTGTTCGGCAACCTATTCCCGATGTCGGTAATTTAATTGGTGGCACGCTGTTTGTCATTGTGGGGCTTACTCTGTTTGTTCAAGGGCTCGAACAAAGCTTGTTCCCAATTGGCGAAGCGATGGCTTATGCATTTGCCCGCAAAGGCAGCTTGTTCTGGCTGCTGACTTTCGCCTTCTGCTTGGGCTTCGGCACGACAGTGGCGGAACCTGCGCTGATCGCGATTGCTCAAGAAGCGGCGAGCATTGCGGCTAAGGCGGACATTATCGGACAGAACGATGATGCTAAGGACAGTTATGCGTTGGGCTTACGAATAACTGTCGCGTTGTCGGTAGGGTTTGCCATTTTGGTCGGTGTGTTGAGGATTATCCGGGGTTGGCCTCTGTATTACTTGATTATCGGTGGGTATTGCGGGGTGATCGCTATGACGCCGTTTGCGCCTCCCGAAATCATCGGTATCGCTTATGATTCCGGCGGCGTCACCACCTCGACCATTACCGTTCCATTGGTGACAGCCCTAGGTGTCGGTTTGGCTACCGCCATTAAAGGCCGCAACCCGATGACTGACGGATTCGGATTGATTGCCTTTGCGTCATTAACGCCAATCGTTTTTGTGATGGCTTACGGGGTACTGAGATGATGGACTGGATCAGTCAATTCGCGCTGGTTTTACTAGCAACCTGCCAGGATATTTTGCCTATTGCCGCTATTATCATCGGCTTTCAGTTGCTGGTTATCCGTAAACCGGTGGCGCACCCGAGGAAAATGCTGATCGGCTTTATCTATGTTTTGCTCGGCATTGCGTTTTTTCTGGAAGGTTTGGAAAGGGCACTGTTTCCGTTGGGAAAACTGATGGCAGCCCAGCTGACTACGCCGGCGTTTCTGGGCATAGCCCCCACTGAGCAGCATGTGGCCTGGCAAGCGTATTATTGGGTTTATATCTTTGCCGCCAGCATTGGTTTTGCGACCACGCTGGCCGAACCGTCCTTGCTGGCGGTGGCGATGAAAGCTGAGCAGATTTCCGGCGGCACTATCCGTGCTTGGGGGCTGCGCATAGCGGTTGCCATTGGCGTATCCTTTGGCCTAGCCTTGGGCACATATAGGATTATTATAGGTGCTGAGCTTTATTATTTTATTATCGCAGGCTATATCATTGTCATTATCCAAACCTTGTTTGCCCCCAAACAGATCATTGGCTTGGCTTATGACATTGGCGGAGTCACGACGTCAACGGTCACTGTGCCGCTGGTAACTGCATTGGGTTTAGGATTGGCCTCTACCGTTCCCGGTCGCAACCCGTTACTGGATGGCTTCGGCTTGATCGCCTTTGCCTGCTTACTTCCTATCATCGCTGTCTTGGGTTATGCGCAAATCGCGCAATGGCTCAGCAAAGGCAGTCTTTCATCTAAACCTTGAGGAACGCCATGCATTTCAAATTAATTATTGCATTTGTCGAAGACGACAAAACCGACCTAGTGCTTGATACCGCGCGCGAAAACGGCGCTAAAGGCGCAACCGTGGTCAGTAATGCGCGCGGCGAAGGCATGAAACAATCGAAAACTTTTTTCGGATTGACCCTGGAAACCCAGCGTGATGTGCTGATGATGCTGGTCGAAGAGCATCTCAGTCGACACATTTTGGAAGCCATCGCTAAGGTCGCGCAATTCGACAACAAACCCGGTACCGGTATCGCCATCCAGATTGACGTCGAAGACGCCGTTGGCGTCATGCACCAGGTTGAACAATTAACCCAAGAACTTGAGGACAAGATATGATTGCACCACGCATTGTAATCCGCGTCAGAGATGTGATGAAAACCGACTTCGGTACTATCGACGGCATTGCTACCGTAGAGGATGCTTTAAATAAGATGAAGTCGCTTAAAACATCGGTGCTTATCGTCAATAAACGTCATGACGATGACGAATACGGCATGATTAATTCCGGCGATATAGCACGTCATGTGCTTGCGAAAGATCGGGCGCCGGACCGGGTTAACGTCTATGAAATCATGAGCAAACCAGTGATTTCAGTGTCTCCTGATATGGACATCCGCTATTGTTCGCGCTTATTTGCCAAATATAATCTGGTTAGGGCGCCTGTTATTGAAAATAACAGGATTATTGGCATGGTTAGTCCGAATTCATTGGTGCTGGATGGGATGTACAAGGCGTGTAAATAGATTAAAGGCGAAAGACTAAGCACTGAAGATTCAGTCTGATGCGGTTTGACTCTGAAGAATACCCGGATAAACAGGCTTTCGTTTTTGTCACGCATTATCCGTGCCCTATCGTTAGCGTAATAGTTACAATAAAATTTTTTATAAAGGCGTTTTACATGTTGAAGTTGTTAAGATTTAACGCCAGAACCTGGTTTTTTCTGGGCTTCCTGGGGTGTGTTTTTTTGCTGGCTATGGGCGCATATTTCCAATTTATCGACGGACTGGATCCCTGTCCATTGTGTATTTCCCAGCGCATCGCTATTCTGTTGACTGGTTTGGTTTTTTTTAGCGCCGCCATTCATAATCCGGGGCAGGCCGGCGTGACGGCTTATGCTGTTTCAGGTGCTGTAACGGCTTTGTGCGGTGCGGCGATTTCAACGCGGCATGTCTGGATACAGCATTTGCCCGCTGACAAGGTACCCGAATGCGGCCCCGGCCTGGAGTATGTGCTGCAAAATTTCCCGCTGTTTGAAACGGTTAAATTAATGCTCAGCGGTACCGGCGATTGCGCCAAGGTGGATTGGACAATGCTGGGATTGAGCATGCCTGCATGGACAATGATTGCTTTTTTAATGCTGGCAATTTTAAGTTTGCTGCAAATCTGGAATTATAAAGAGACAGTTCGGTAAAGCTTGATTCTAAGAAGCATTACCTGGACAACTCATGGGATTTAAAACGTCCTGAATGCTCATAATTTATTTTATACTGGATAAATGCACGTACTGATTGATTTTTTGGGTAAGGACTTGATTCCACATAATCATGGCCCGCTGTGGAGTATCGCATTGCTTTGGGCTCATGTCATTTCAGATCTACTGGCCGCTCTCTTTTTTTATTTCATCCCCCCGATTCTGTTTTATTTTATCCGGCAGCATAAGGAGGTGTCTTATTCATGGCCGTTTGCGATGCTTTCCGGTTTTTTTATCGCTTCCGGCACCACGCATTTGCTATCCGTTATTACGCTATGGATACCGCTATATTGGTTGAGTGGACAGTTTAAAATTTTGACAGCAATTTTTTCGGTTGCTGCCGCCTTGTCATTACTATGGCTGGTTCCTCGATTTTTGTCTGCGCCCGGTATGGCGCAACTGCTGGAAGAAACACAACAGAAAAAAGCGGCAGAGGAAGCGCTACAGGCTGCGAATGCCGCCTTACAGAAAAATATTGCGCGCACACAGCGGCTGCTGGATTTATCTTTAGGCGGCATCATCAGTATCGACCATAACGGTATAGTCATAGACTGGAATGTTCAGGCGGAACATATTTTTGGCTATTCCCGCGAGCAAGCGTTAGGACAAGAATTGGCGGAGCTAATCGTTCCCCCGGCCTATCGGGAACCGCATCGTCAGGGCTTATCACGATTTATGGCTACGGGCTCATCAAACATTATCGGCATACGTTTTGAGATTACCGGTTTACGTGCCGATGCTTCGGAGTTCCCCATAGAGCTGACTGTCGATGTGCTGGGGCAAAAGGACGGCTATTTTTATACCGCTTATGTGCGCGACATTACTGAACGCAAAATGATCGAAGAGGCATTGCGCGAAAGCGAAAATAAGCTCACCGCTATTCTCGATAATGTTGACGCCTTTATTTATATCAAGGACTGCAACTACCGATACCAGTATGCCAACCAGTCAGTGCGGCAACTGTTTGGCAAAGCTCAGGAAGACATTGTCGGTAAACTGGATGAGGCTTTTTTTGATCAGGCTACGGCGGAAAAATTGCGTGAAAATGATCGCCGCGTTATTGAGTTGGGCGAATGCGTAGCGACCGAGGAAATTAATAGCGACAGGGAGAATGCGAGCACTCGCGTCTATTTTTCCTCCAAGCAACCACTACGCCGGGAAGACGGCGGTATTTATGGTTTGTGTGGTGTTTCTACCGACATCACCGAGCGCAAGCAGATGGAGAATGCGTTAATTGAAAGCGAATATCGCTGGAAGTTCGCCATTGAGGGTTCGGGCGACGGTCTTTGGGATTGGAGCGTGGAGAATGGTACGGTGTTTTTCTCCAAACACTGGAAGGAAATGCTTGGGTTTGCCGAAGACGAGATTGGGACCGGCCTGGATGAATGGGAGAAACGCATTCATCCTGACGACAAGACGGAAACTATCGCACTGGTGCAGGCGTGTCTTGAGGGGCGAGCTCCAATTTACACCAGTGAGCATCGGATTCGCTGTAAGGATGGCTATTGGAAATGGATACTGGATCGCGGCATGGTGGTCAGCCGTAACGAAGATGGCAAACCCTTGCGCATGATCGGCACGCATACTGACATCAGCGAACGCAAGCAGATGGAAGAGGCTAGGAAAGAAGCGTTGGATCGCCTACAGAAAATCGCCAGTCGGCTGCCGGGGGTTATTTACCAATATCGTTTGCGCCCGGATGGCAGTTCCTGTTTTCCTTTTGCCAGTGAAGCCATTAGGGAAATATACCGGATCAGTCCTGATGAAGTCAGCGAGGATGCGTCGAAAGTATTTGCCGTTCTTCATCCTGACGACTACGATGGCATTGCATCCGCAATTCAGAAATCGGCGCGGAATTTGACCCCGTGGCGCCATGAATATCGGGTAAAGTTTGACGATGGTACGGTGCGTTGGTTACTCGGCAATGCGCTGCCACAGCGGGAAGAGGACGGCTCTACGCTCTGGTACGGCTTCATTACCGACATCACCGGGCATAAGCAGATGGAGGAAAAACTGCGCGACAGCGACGCTATTAATACCAGCATACTTAACTCGCTCACCTCAAGCATTGTCGTGCTGGATACGCAGGGTGTCATTATTGCCGTCAACAACGCATGGCGGCAATTTGCCGACGAAAACGGCGGTCAGAATATGCTGGGGCTTAATTATCTTGATGCCTGTAAAAACACCGTTAATCAACCCGATGGCGATTTGGCAATCGATGCTCAACGCGGCATTGCGGCGGTATTGGCCGGGGAGCTGGAAACATTTCATTTGGAATATCCGTGTCATTCGCCCGATCAGCAGCGCTGGTTTTACATGAATGTAGCGCCATTGCAAGGTTCGCGTCGAGGAGCGGTCGTCAGTCATGAAAACATCACCGAGCGCAAAAAGGCGGAAGACGCGATTCAAGCCGCCGCTCAATATGCCCGCAGCCTGATTGAGGCGAGTTTGGACCCTTTGGTGACGATCAGCACCGAGGGGAAAATTACCGATGTCAACACCGCCACGGAGCAAGTAACCGGCGTGGAGAGAGACCAGTTGATCGGCAGCGACTTTGCGGATTATTTCACCGACCCAAAGAAAGCTCGCGAGGGCTATCAACGGGTATTTTCCGAGGATTTTGTGTTTGATTATCCGCTGGCTATCCGCCATGTGTCCGGTCAAATTACCGACGTGCTTTATAATGCCAGCGTGTATCACGACGGCAAGGGCAAGGTGCTTGGCGTGTTTGCGGCAGCACGCGACATTACTGAGTTTAAGCAAATCGAAGCCGAATTGACCCGGTCCAATGCCGAATTGGAACAGTTCGCCTATGCGGTATCCCATGATATGCGCCAGCCGTTACGGATGGTCACCAGCTATTTATCCTTGATTGAAAATGCACTGTCGGGACAGCTGAATGAAGAAACGCAACAGTTTCTTGATTTTGCGGTAAACGGTGCCAAACGTATGGATGCAATGATTTTATCGCTGCTCGATTATTCCAGGGTAGGCCGTGTTTTTAAAGCCAAAATCAAGCTTAGCAGTAAGGCCTCTTTGGATGAGGCGCTGGCTTTTCTTAATCCCGAGCTCAGCGCTTGCGGCGGCGAAATCAAGGTGACCGGCGACTGGCCCGAATTGGTTGCCAGCCGCGATGAATTAACGCGTCTTTTACAGAACTTGATTGCCAATGCGCTAAAGTATCACGAAGAAAATCAACCGCCGAAAGTTCATATTCATGGAGAGAGCCGCGCCGGATCACTGCGGGTCGAAGTGCGTGATCAGGGTATCGGCATCGAGCCGGGGCAAATGAACCGGCTATTTAAAGTGTTTTCGCGGTTGCAGGCGCGCAGCCGCTTTGAAGGTACCGGCGTCGGTTTGGCGTTGTGCCGTAAAATTGTTGAGCATCACGGCGGCGCCATTGGCGTAGAATCGGCGGGGGACGGTCAAGGCGCTGTATTCTGGTTTGAATTGCCTCTTGTCAGTAGCGTAAATCCAGCATAGAAGCACAGTTCAACCGTGTCCCTATACTGCTTTCTATCATGCGAATCCTGGAGCTTGGAAACAAGCTTAGGAACGTGCATGAAATAACTTGAGCAAGTTTTATTTTTCATTTTTTAACCATGAAGGACATGAAGCGGCATGAAAGGTTTAAGTCTTCATGTCCTTCATGCTCTTCATGGTAATTGCCTAAATTAATTTATGCACGATCCTAAAACAACAATGAAACTATTTGCCAAGCGTTATCTGCGATTCACGCTACCCTGGCTAGCGTTACTGATGGGGCTGCTCGGTACAGGCTTGGCCGGATATTGGGTAAAGCTTGACATAGAGCGGGACGAATACCGCCAGTTTGCTTTTTTTTGCGACGAAGTCCGGTTAAAAATAGCGGGACGGCTGGATGCGCATAAGCAGACATTGTTGAGTGGGGCGGCGATGTTTGATGCATCGCAGACCGTGACGCGCAGGGAATGGCGCGACTATGTCCGGCGTCTGCGCAGTGACGAACATTTTGACGGCATTCAAGGTTTGGGCTTTTCATTATGGATACCGGCCGGGCAATTGATCGCGCACCAGGCGCAACTGCGTGCTGAAGGTTTTTCCGATTACACGGTAAGCCCTGAAGGTAAACGAGACGCCTATACTTCAATCATTTTTCTGGAACCGTTTAGCGGACGGAATTTAAGCGCTTTCGGTTATGACATGTATTCCGAACCGGTGCGCCGTGCCGCCATGGAACTGGCGCGTGACGAAAATAAGCCCAGCTTGTCGGGCAAGGTTACTTTGGTACAGGAAACGGCCGAGGAACAACAGGCCGGTACTTTGATGTATGTACCCGTTTATCAAAAAAACCGGCCTATCGATACGGTTGAACAGCGGCGCGCCGCGTTATTGGGTTGGGTTTACAGCCCTTTCCGCATGGGCGATTTGCTTGATAAGCTGGTGCCTAAATTTCAAGACAAAACACTGACCCATGTACATTTTCGCGTTTATGACGGGCGCACTGCGCAAGCGGAAAAGTTGCTGTATAACAACTCGGACCCGTCTTATGAGGGGCATAGTCACTTTTTGCCGGCCATAGAAATGACGACCGATTTTAACGGCACAGTGTGGACATTGCAGTTCGAGAAGATTGAGGGCGCGCAGGACGGGATTGATTACAGCAAACTATGGGTCATCGGCGGAGCTGGCGTCATCAGCAGCTTCCTGCTGTTTTTGCTGTTGCGTTCCTACCTTAATATGCACGCCAATGCCGCTAAGATAGCCTACGGGCTGACTTCTCAGCTGCGTGAGAGCGAGCAGCGCTTCCGGCTGTTGGCGGATTCGGCGCCGGTGCTGATCTGGATGGCGGGTACGGATAAACTGTGTTTCTACTTCAATAAGGTTTGGCTGGAATTTACCGGGCGTGCTCTGGATCAAGAGCAGGGCAACGGTTGGGCGGACTGCATTCATCCTGATGATTATCAACACTGTCTTAATACTTATATAAGTGCATTTGATCGGCGGGAAAGCTTTTCGATGGAATACCGTCTGCGCCGTCATGACGGTGAATACCGTTGGCTGATCGATACCGGCGTTCCCCGTTTTGACTATGATCGAAGCTTTTTGGGTTATATCGGTTCATGCGTGGACATCACCGAGCGTAAGCAAGTTGAAGACAAGCTGGCATGCGCGCATGCTGAATTGCAACAGTTTACGAACATTGCCGCACACCATTTGCAAGAGCCGGCAAGACGGCTGGTGAGTTTTGCGCAACGCTTGAGAGCAGACTTGGAAAAAGAACGGTTAAGCGAAGACGCTACGGCGTCTCTGCATTTTATTGAGCAAAGCGCGGCGCGGCAAAGCGCTCTGGTACGTGATATTCAACTGTATCTGGCAGCTGACCAGCCGCGCGGTGCGATGGCGACAGTTGCCGTTGCGGAAGTTGTCGCCGGCGTGCTGGAGCGGAAGGCGTCGCTAATACGTGAAGCGGGTGCCGAGGTAGATTATAATAATAGCTGTCATGTCTATATAGACCGCCCCCGCCTGAAAGATATTTTCGATATTTTGTTGGGCAATGCCTTGCACTACCGCCGTCCTGATCGCACGCCGCATGTCAGGATTTATAACGAAGTGAGGGCGGGACGGGTGATTTTTCGCGTCGAGGATAATGGCATTGGCATCCCGGTAGAATATCGGGGGCGCGTTTTTGGCGTATTTGAACGTTTGCAGGTGCATGACAACCAAAATTCCACCGGTATCGGTTTGGCGATTGTCCGGCGCATTGTTGAAAGTTGCGGCGGTTCTATTGCATTGGAGGAAACGCCGGGCGGTGGGTGTACCGCTTTATTTGATTTACCTGAATAAAAAAATCAGGCTGTTAACAGCAAACCTAATTCCTGATAGTCGGGCGCAGCCAGCGAGGATTCAACCGGGAAACAGGATGAAAAGTTTAGTTGCCCATTATAAATCAGCATCTGCTGAATAAGCACTACGGAATAGAGATGAAACGATGAGAGAGTCCCGTAATCCTCACTTTGTTGAAATTTTACTGCTGGAGGATGAACCCTCGGATGCGTATCTGGTAAAAATGGCGTTAAAAGAAGGCAAGATACTGGCTCACCTGCATCATGTCGAGGATGGGCGCGAAGGCCTGGATTTTTTAAACAAGACGGAAAAATATGCCGATGTACCGCGCCCGGATTTGATTTTGCTCGACCTTAACATGCCGCGCATGAACGGCTGCGAATTCTTAGCCGCGATCAAGGCCGATGAGCGTTTTAAGGGGATTCCTGTCGTGGTGTTGACCACTTCCGATGTCGAGAAAGACGTCATCTATTCATATCAGCTCGGCGCAACCAGTTATATCACTAAGCCGGTCGATATGCCGCAATTCATCAAGGCCATTCAGCTGATTGGCGATTATTGGTTCAGCCTTGTACGTTTGCCGCAAGATTGCAAGCCATGAAGCGTAACGAAGCGATTCGCGTGCTGCTGGTCGAAGACGAAGCCGGCGACGCGAATTTGGTAAAAATAAAGTTGAGGCAAACTCAGAGTGGATATTTTGAGCTGGCTTGGGCTCAATCGCTCAATGAAGCGCAAAAATATCTGACGGCCTCATCTTTTGATGTCATGCTGCTGGATTTGTCGTTACCCGATTCGGAAGGCCTGGCAACCGTTCACAAGGCGCGAACCATGGCGGTGGACATTCCGATAGTGGTGCTCAGCGGACGCGGCGATACCGATTTTGCGCTGACTGCGCTGGAGGCCGGGGCTGTGGATTATATGGTCAAGGGGGATTTTGGTTATGACGGCTTGGCGCGGACGATACGTTATGCATTGTTGCGCACCGAGATGGAAGCGCGTAACAATTTGTTGATAGCCGCATTGGAGGCGGCGGCAAATGGCATTGTTATTACCGATAAAGATGCGACTATTATCTGGGCTAATCCCGCTTTTGGCCGCTTAACCGGCTACAGCCCGGAAGAAGCGCTTGGAAATAAGCCGAATCAATTGACCAAATCCGGGTTACAGAATGAAATATTTTACCGGGACATGTGGGCGGACCTTCTGGATGGGAAACATTGGCGTGGGGAATTGATCAACAAGCGCAAAAATGGGAACTTGTATCACGAGGAACTTAGCATTGCGCCGGTAAAAAACGGCGCCGGCGAAATTACCCACTTTATCGGTATTAAGGAAGATATTACCGAACGTAAGGCAATGGAAGCCCAATTGCAAAAACTTGCCAGCACCGATTCCTTGACCGGATTATTTAATCGCCGCGTATTTTTGGAACAACTCGAGCAAGAACGGGCGAAAGTGGCGCGTTTATCCCATTATTCAGCAGTGTTGTTAATGTTGGACTTGGATTTTTTTAAACGGGTCAATGATGACTTTGGCCACGCTACCGGTGACGCGGTGTTGAAGGCTTTTGCCGAAATTGCCCGTAATGCCTCGCGTGCGATTGATATACCGGCGCGGCTGGGCGGTGAGGAGTTTGCAATTTTGTTGTCCGGGGCTGACAAAAACGACGCCTTGTCAATGGCGGAACGTTTGCGTGAACAGGTTGCCGCGACCATTATTGATCATCGGGTAGGCCCGGTACAGATTACCGTCAGCATCGGCGCCGCTTCCGTTTTGGCTGATGACATTAGCGGTGAAGCGGTGCTGCATCGTGCCGATGCGGCTTTGTATGAGGCTAAAGACAGAGGACGCAATCAAATCTGCTGGTTTGATCCTTAAGCTCGCGCAATCTCGCTCGTCCCGCTACCTGGCGGGGCGAATTGTCCCCACAAAAAATGACTCATTGGATTAACAGCATGAAAAAATTTTTATTAGCGCTTTTGCTGGCAGTCAGTTTCGCACCTGCGCAAGCCGCCGAAAAATCAACTTCCTTGCATCAGGCAATCGCCGGGAAGCAGCGTTCTGCAGAGCATAAGAGCCGGGATAAATACCGGCATCCACAGCAAACATTGGAATTTTTTGACGTTAAGGACAAGATGACGGTCGTCGAAATCTGGCCCGGCGAAGGCTGGTATACGGAAATTATCGCCCCTTACCTGAAAGATCACGGCAAACTGTATGCGGCGCATTTTTCAGACGACGCCGACCAAGCTTATTTTAAAAAAAACCTGCATGACTTTGTTAACAAGCTAAAAAGCCAGCCGAAAGTGTACGGAAAAGTCGAGTTAACCGTATTACAGCCGCCAAAATTCTTACAAATAGCGCCGGACGGTTCAGCGGACCGGGTTTTAACATTCCGCAACGTGCATAATTGGATGAAAAACGATCAGGCCGCCGCAGTATTTAATGCCATGTATAAGGCATTAAAGCCCGGCGGGATTTTAGGCGTTGTCGAGCATAGAAATTCAACCTTAAAGCCGCAGGATCCCAAAGCCGAATCCGGCTATGTCAGCGAGGATTATGTGATTGCGTTGGCAAGAAACGCCGGTTTTGAGTTTTTGGATAAATCCGAAATCAATGCCAACAGCAAAGATACCAAGGATTATCCCGAAGGCGTCTGGACTTTACCGCCCGCTTTAAAGCTTAAGGATAAAGACAGAAAGAAATATTTGGCTATCGGCGAAAGCGACCGGATGACGATTAAATTTATCAAGCCCCGGTAATCGGCAAGGTAGTTTTACGCGTTGCATATCTAATTTGTGAAGTAATCCACAAATTAGATTAGCGTTAAGATAAATTAAAATGTAACTGGAAAAAATACCTTGTTTCTGTTGAGTCTCTGCAATAAGTATTTGAAATAAAAGTAGAATGTTTGATGGATAAAAAGTGTGCAGATTAACAAAACTGTAATAAAAACCGCTAGTAAGCGTTGTTAAAAACTGTTTTTCCACAGAGTTATCCACAGATTCTGTGGGTAACTCAAATAGTCTAAACCGTATAGTGACTTAGCCTTGGAATATCAAAAATACCTCAAACACTATGGCTAAGTCGCAAAACAGAAATGAACCGATTTTCAGAGTTGCCATTGCGCTGCCTGTTTATCGATTATTCGATTATCTCGCCCCGGAACACGTTGAGTTAATTAAAGTCAAGCCGGGCATTCGTCTGGAAGTACCTTTCGGCAAAGCTAAAAAAATCGCCTTTCTGGTCGAGTGTGTTCAGCATAGCGATATAGACATCGGTAAATTAAAACGCGTCGAACGGATACTGGACGAGAAGCCCTTATTGTCGGCAAAGGACTTGACGCTGCTGCATTGGGCCGGCCGTTATTACCATCACCCGCTGGGCGAGGTTTTTAGCGCAGCGTTTCCTGTGGCGTTGCGTCAGGGCAAGCCGTCCGTTATTCAGGCAGAAAAACGCTATGCGTTGACAGAACTGGGTAAGGCTACAGATAGCGGACAGCTCAAGCGCTCACCCAAGCAAAAAAGCGTACTGGAAAAGTTTCAGGCGCATCAAAACAGCTTATCCGAAGCGGAGTTGTCGGCATGGAATGAAAACTGGCGTGCCTCGGTAAAGCTGTTAATAGATCGACAATTATTACGGTTTGCCGTATCGGAGTCCGGGACACATGCAGCCGGACCGGTCGTCAGAAACGATGCCCTGCATTGCAATCCACAGCAGCAGGCGGCGATAGATACGGTATGCGAGGGTTTGGGGCAGTTCGGGGTTTTTCTACTGGAGGGCGTGACCGGCAGCGGCAAAACCGAAGTGTATATGCAGATTATCCGCACCGTACTGGAACGCGGGCAGCAGGTGTTGGTGCTGTTGCCGGAAATCACCCTGACGCCCCAGCTTGAAGACCGGTTTAGGCAACGGTTTACGGTAAGCATTGCTATTTCTCATTCCAAGTTGACCGACCGGCAGCGGGCCAGTGCGTGGCTTACCATGCAGCGGGGAGAATGTTCGATTTTATTGGGCACCCGGTCCGCGCTGTTTACGCCGTTAAAAAATCCCGGCCTGATCATTCTCGATGAAGAGCATGATGCCTCGTTCAAGCAGCAGGAAGGTTTTCGTTTTTCCGCCCGCGATGTCGCCGTGGTGCGCGGCAAGCTGTTAAATATTCCGGTATTGCTGGGTTCGGCGACACCTGCGTTGGAAAGTCTGCATAACGTCGATAATAAACGTTACCGCTTGCTGCATCTGCCGGAAAGGGCCGGAATTGCAACGGCGCCGGTCTTGCTGCTGCTGGACATCAGGAACAAGAGGATGCAGGAAGGGCTGTCCGAAGCGTTGGTTGCGGAGATGCGCAGAACCCTGGCGAAAAACGAGCAGGTGCTATTGTTCCTGAACCGGCGCGGCTTTGCGCCGACTCTGATCTGTCATGGCTGCGGCTGGGTCGCGCGTTGCCGGCGTTGCGACGCCAATCTGGTCATCCATTACGATGAGGGGATATTGCGCTGCCATCATTGCGGACAGGAACAGCGCCTGATCAGGCAATGTCCGGCCTGTAAAACCGGGGAATTGACGCCGTTGGGACTGGGTACGGAACGCGTGGAAAAAGTGCTGGCGGAATTATTCCCCGACAAATCGATTGTGCGTCTGGATCGGGATTCCACCCAGCGCAAAGGCTCCTTGGAAAATTATTTGCAGCAAATCAATCGGGGCGAGGTGGATATTATTTTGGGCACGCAAATGCTGGCGAAAGGCCATCACTTTCCCAATGTGACGCTGGTGGCGATATTGGATGTGGATAGCGGCTTGTTCAGCATTGATTTTCATGCTCCCGAAAAACTGGCGCAAATGATCGTACAGGTTTCAGGCCGCGCCGGGCGGGCGGAAAAGCCCGGCAGGGTCATCATGCAAACCCGGCAGCCGGAGCATCCTTTATTAACAACGCTGATTCATCAGGGTTACAACAGTTTTGCCAGAACCGCGTTGGCTGAGCGCAAGGAGGCGTCATTGCCGCCGTTCAGTTATCAGGCGTTGTTAAGGGTGCAGGCCACAGATGCCGAGATACCGAAGCTGTTCCTGCATGCGGTTGTAGAGATGGCGCAGCAACACAGCAAAGGCCATACCCAGCTTTTGGGGCCGGTTGCCGCGCCCATGGCCAGACGTGCGGGACTTTACCGCTATCAATTGCTGTTTCAGAGCGGCAAGCGGCCGGAGTTACATGCGTTGCTCGATGAGCTGATGCCGAAGATTGAAAAACTCAAGCAGGCGAAAAAAGTACGCTGGTCGCTGGATGTCGACCCGGTGGATTTGTATTGAAATTTAAGGCGAAAGGCGAAGGGCAAAAAAACTTGCATTGAGGTTTAAGAAGTTTTCCAATTTTTAGCCTTTAGCCTTTAGCCTTTAGCCTTTAGCCTTTAGCCTTTAGCCTTTAGCCTTTAGCCTTTAGCCTTTAGCCTTTAGCCTTTAGCCTTTAGCCTTTAGCCCGTCCTATTTTTCCAAGCCGATAAAATCCCAAACCTGATGCGAAAAGGTTGAATCTTTATGTTCGGGAACCGGCGGGCCGTTCGGGTAGTTTAGCTCGTAGACCCGGGCGGTATCTTTGGCAAGATCCGGCAGTTCAAGCTTGTTGTAGGCTTCCTGCATGATTTGCAACGCATAGGGAACCGCAGGCGTGCGCTGGTACTTGTCAACGACGGTAGACGCCCTGTTGATGGCCGCAACATAAGCCTTGCGTTTCATGTAAAAACGGGCGACGTGGACTTCATACATCGCCAGATTGTTTTTAAGCGCAATCATGCGTTGCTGGGCGTCGGCGACATATTTGCTGTTTGGGAATCGACGCAGAAGTTCGGAAAAATTGTCATAGGCATCGCGTGCGGTGCCGGGATCGCGCTGCGACGTATCGGTGGGCAGGAAGCGATCGATAAAGCCTATGCCGCGATTGTAATTGACCAAGCCTTTCAAATAATAAGCATAATCGACGCTGGAGCTGCGCGGGTTGACTTTGATAAAACGGTCTGCGGCGGCGATTGCGGCTTCAGGATCGCTGTTTTTATAATAGGCATAAGCAACATCGAGCTGGGCCTGGGCGGATTCTTCGCCGAAAGGGTAGCGGGATTCAAGCGCTTCGTAGATCTTGATGGCTTTTTCGTAATTGCCGCTATCCAGCGCCGTTTTAGCCTGGCTGCGAAACTTTTCCGCATTCCAGTCGGCATACTCGTCCTCGGTGTCCGATTCGCTGGAGCCGAGGCTCTTAAGCGTCTCACAGCCTTGAAGAGACAGGCCTAAACAACAGATAAATAAAAATTTAATTAAAATTAATCGCATAGTGCTAACGACACGCTGTAATATAAGGGGTTTTTCTCGCTGGATTTAACTGCGATACTTGAGATGGCTTGAGAATCCCGCGAGTATAACTTAACAATGGGTTAATCAGAAGAACTTGTTATGACAAGATTAACGGCGGAAGTGCCATTTGAAATGGCCGGCATGCGATTAGATCAGGTGCTGGCGGAACTGTTTACGGATTATTCACGCAGCAAATTGCAGACTTGGGTTAAAGCCGGCAGGGTGCAGGTCAACGGCTTGGCGCTCAAACCCAAAGACAAGCTGGACGGCGGTGAAGTGATAACGCTGGATGCCGAGCCGGAAGTCGTAGTGACATCCGAAGCCGAAGAAATCCCGTTGGATATTATTTATGAAGATGAAAGCATCTTGATTGTGAACAAACCGGCAGGCTTGGTTGTGCATCCGGCGGTAGGGAACTGGAACGGTACACTGCTGAACGCCTTGTTGAATCACGATCCCAATTTGGAAACCTTGCCCAGAGCGGGCATTGTGCACAGGATCGATAAGGAAACCAGCGGGCTGCTGATGATTGCAAAAACTTTGCAAGCCCATAACAGCCTGACCGAGCAACTACAGGATAGGGACATTACCCGAGAATATCTGGCGATTACCCGGGGCCGGATGACCGCAGGCGGCACCGTCGATGAACCTATCGGCAGGCATCCTACCGACCGCAAACGCTATGCGGTCAGGGAGAACGGCAAGTTTGCGGTGACCCATTACCGGGTCGGTCGGCGTTTTACCCGCCATACCCTGGTCCAGGTCAAGCTGGAAACCGGTCGCACCCATCAGATCAGGGTGCATATGGCGCACATCCGTTTTCCGCTGCTGGGCGATCAGGTTTATGGCGGACGTTTTCAAATGCCGCCGGATTGCAGCGAACGGTTGGAAAAAGAATTGCGCAGTTTCAAGCGTCAGGCCCTGCATGCGGCGAAACTGGGTTTGCGTCATCCGGTTACCGATGAATATTTGGAATGGGAGCAACCGCTGCCGGAGGATATGACCCGATTGCTGGAAGCGTTGGCGGAAAATGAGCGGGATTAAGCACTGGCTGACCCCGGACTGGCCTGCACCGGCCAATGTCCATGCGGCGACTACATTGCGTAGCGGCGGAATCAGTTGCGGCGCTTACACCAGCCTTAATCCTGCCATGCATGTGGGCGATGACGTCGGCGTGGTTAAGCAAAACCGGCAGACCATTAAAGAATCGCTGGGCTTGCCTGACGATCCGGTTTGGCTGGATCAAATCCACAGCAATCGGGCGGTGCCCGCAGTAACAACCGAATCTTTGCAGCAAGCCGATGCCAGTTATACGGCCGAGTCCGGGGTTGTCTGTGCGGTGTTGACCGCGGACTGTTTGCCGTTGCTGGTCTGCGCGGTTGACGGAAGCTGGGTGGCAGCGATTCATGCCGGGTGGCGGGGCTTGTTGGCCGGGGTGATCGGCAATACGGTTAGTGCAATGCAAAATAGCGATCTGCTGGTTTGGCTGGGGCCTGCAATCGGCCCGGACTGTTTTGAAGTCGGCGGCGAGGTACGGGATGCTTTTTTGCAGAAATCGGCCGCATTCAGCACTGCTTTTAAGCCGCAAAACAACGGCAAGTGGCTGGCGGACATCTACCAACTGGCCCGGATTGATCTGGCTATGATGGGGCTGAATATAAAAGTTTACGGCGGCGGTTTTTGCACCGTTACCGAACAGGAACGGTTTTATTCCTATCGCCGGGATAAACAAACAGGGCGTATGGCTACGCTGATTTGGAGAGAATAAAGTAGTGGATTTATTGATATTAATTATCATCTTTACGGCGGTTGGCGGCGTGTTAAGCGTTATGGCGGCTGCAATTTTTCTGTTGTTACCGGATCATCGCAGGAATGCGGTGTTGCCGCACGGCATCAGTTTTGCGATAGGCGCATTACTGGCGGTCGCTTTTTGGGGACTGATTCCCGAGGCATTTTCAGAAATCAAGCCGGAGCGGTTTCAATCGCTGTCAGGGACAATTCTGGCAGGCGTGCTTGGTTTTTTTGTGTTGGAAAAGCTGTTGATCTGGCGGCATTGCCATTCCGGCGATTGCGAGGCGCACGGCGATGAAGAGGAACATGATCATGACCACGGGCATAGCCACAGTCATAGTTCGGCTAAGTCGGCCGGCGCATTGATTATTCTCGGCGACAGCATCCACAATTTTGTCGATGGGGTTTTAATCGCGGCAGCGTTCTTGACCGATGTGCAATTAGGCATAGTCACCAGTCTGGCCGTTGCGGCGCATGAAATTCCGCAGGAAGTGGGCGATTTTGCAATTTTGCTGCACAGCGGCTATTCCAAAAGCAAGGCGCTTTTTTACAATATGTTCGCCAGTTTAACCACGGTGTTGGGCGGCGTGTTGGCGTACTTCGGGTTGGAAGATTTGCATGACAGCCTGCCGTATTTCCTGGCGCTGGCGGCTTCAAGCTTTATTTATATCGCGGTAGCCGATTTGATACCGTCATTGCATAAAAAGACCGACATGAAAACGTCATTGCAGCAGATCGCGCTGATTGCGATGGGGGTATTGTTGATTTGTTCATTGCACGGCATTGCACATAATATGGAAGTTTAAGACGAAAAGCGAAAGGCTCAAGCGGGTTCGCTTTCTTCTTACAAGGTTTCTGGCGCGATGTCGGCTCCATTAGGCCAGGATATTGACCAGCCGGCGACAAAGAATCGCTGAAAATAACCCAAGTCTTTGAGAGGCTCAAACAGTTCGCCTCTCAGTCATTTTTTGCAATCTGCGATTTTTTCTTCGTCATTGTCAAAAATAATCCTGATTTTATAATCGGCCAAGTAAGTCGCCTGGACAACCACGGGCATATAATGGCTTGATTTCGGGAGAGGAGGGATAGTCAATTCTTAGGTATTTAGCCATGATTTTTAATCGCTCTGTAGTCAAGTAGGTCGAGTTAGCGTAGCGTAACCCGACAATTCATGAGGCACTGGATTTGATTTAAGTCACCACATCCGGCGCAGTCCTGCCGGTGCGTTTTTTAACTTCACAAAACTGCTCGGCAAGACTGATCAACTCCGCCAAGGCCACTTGGGCGTCCTGATCATGTTTGGAGGCATCCGGTTCAAATCGCTCCAGGTAGATTCTTAAGGTTGCGCCGACGGTTCCGGTTCCCGATAAACGGAAGATAATGCGGGAGCCGTTTTCAAAGCCGATGCGAATGCCTTGTTTGCTGCTGACGCTGCCGTCTACCGAGTCCTCGTAACTGAACTCGTCGGCGTATTTGACCGTGTATTCGCCGAATGTTTGCCCCGGCAATGCAGGTAGCTGGGATCGCAAGTGCTCGACGATGCCATTGGCACTATCCATGTCCACGGCTTCATAGTCGTGCCTGCAATAAATATCCCGGCCGAATTTTTGCCAGTGCTCATGCACGATGTCGGCAACGGACTGGCGTTTCCTGGCGATTAAGTTCAGCCAGAACAGCACGGCCCATAAGCCGTCTTTTTCGCGGACATGATCCGAGCCGGTGCCGAAACTTTCTTCGCCGCACAGGGTGATTTTCCCGGCGTCCAGCAGGTTGCCGAAAAATTTCCAGCCGGTCGGCGTTTCGTAGCAGGGGATGTTGTAGTAGGCGGCGACGCGGTCAACCGCCTGGCTGGTGGGCATGGAGCGGGCCACGCCGCGCAAGCCTTGGGCATAAGCCGGGATTAAATGCGCGTTGGCGGCCATAATGGCCAAGCTGTCGCTGGGTGTTACGAAAATGTTGCTGCCGGTAATCATGTTGCGGTCGCCGTCGCCGTCGGATGCGGCGCCGAAAACAGGCGCAGCCGGGCTGAACATGCGTTCGGCAAGTTCCTGGGCGTGCGCCAAATTGGGATCGGGATGATGGCCGCCGAAATCTTCCAGCGGTTCGGCATTAATGACTGAGTCCGGCGTCGCGCCGAGCATGTCGACCAGTATTCTTTTTGCATAAGGGCCGGTAATAGCATGCATCGCGTCGAAAAGCAGCGTGATATAGCCTGAGCCGATGCTTTGTTTAAGCAAATTGAAGTCGAAAATGGATTGCATCAGTTCGGCGTAATCAGCCACCGGATCGATGACGGTGACGCTCAGGTCGTCTATTTGGCAGGTGTCGATGCGATCCAGGTCTATATCGTCGATATGGGCTGTTTTATAGCTGTCTAAGCTTAAGCTGCGCTGATAAAAAGCGTTGGTGTCTTTTTCCGGGGCAGGGCCGCCGTTACCGACATTATATTTAATGCCGAAATCTTCGTCAGGGCCGCCGGGATTGTGGCTGGCGGAAAGAATCAGGCCGCCGAATGCGTTATATTTTCTGATGATATGCGATGCCGCGGGGGTAGACAGCAGCCCGCCTTGACCTATAATAAGTTTACCGAAACCGTTGGCTGCGGCTATCTTGATGATGATTTGTATGGCCGGTCTGTTAAAATACCGCCCGTCTCCGCCCAATACCAGCGTCTTTCCGGTAAAATCATGCAAAGAATCGAAAATTGACTGGACAAAATTTTCCAGGTAACCGGGTTGCTGAAATACTCTAACTTTTTTTCTGAGCCCCGACGTCCCTGGGTTTTGGTCGTTGTATGGATGCGTGGTGATGGTTTCTATTTGCATGTTGGATCCTTAATTCGACAATTAACCTGGTGGACTAAAGTACACCAAAATTCTTATCTAGTGTAGATCAATTATGTTGCGAATTTATTTATTGCTGTGTTGTGGATTTTTTTCTGTTGCTGCGGTTGCGGACGATGATGTCTGGCTTTTAGTGGATACGAAAGCCCTCACTATCGATGTAAAAAAAGGTGAGCAGACGCTTGAAACCATAAATGGTATCGCCATTGGCCGAGGAGGCGCCGGATTTAAACGTCATCAGGGTGATAACGTCACGCCTTTCGGCAGTTACCGGATAGGCTGGGTTGGTGAAAAAAGTAATTTCAGGAAGTTTTTCGGCTTGACTTATCCGTCCGCAGAAGATGCTCAAAAGGCCTTGGAGCAGGGGGTCATTAATCGGGGGGCTTATAACAGTATTGTGACGGCTCATCGGTTCCATCAAGTGCCGCCGCAAAATACGCCTTTAGGTGGACGAATCGGCATTCACGGCTTGGGGCGAGCGGACGAAAAAATTCATAAATCAATGAATTGGACGCATGGTTGTATTGCGTTGACTAACGGCCAGATTGATCATTTAAGTCAATGGCTGGACAAAGGAATGCTGGTAAAAATAAAATAAAACTGGAAAATAATTTAAAAACAGTGCAGAATTAAATTTGGTAAGGTTTTTTTTGTAGTAATAACTTTAGAAAAGGAAAATAAGATGAAAAAAGTAATGAAATTGTCAATGGTTGCTCTGGTTGCTAGCTTGGTTGTTGGTTGCGCAAGCACTTCAGACGTTGAAAACTTACAATCACAAATTGATGGATTGAAAACTTCTGTTGCACAAGCATCTGCTGATGCAGCTAGCGCAAAAAGCGCTGCTGATTCTGCTTCTGCTCAAGCTGCTTCTGCTGAAGCTGCTGCTAACCGTGCAGCTCAGTATGCTCAAGACACAAACAGCAAACTGGACAGCATGTTCAAAAAATCAATGATGAAATAAATCATCGCTGATTTGAAAAATAAAAAGCCCGGTGGGATTCCACCGGGCTTTTTTTTTGAGCGGACGATTCAGTTGTGATGAATTGAGTCCAAGCACTGTTTACCCGTGGTAGAATAAAACCTTTTTTAATTCACCACATTCATGCGTCTGATTAGAGGATTATCTCGTTTAGCGCCGTTGGAAAACGGCTGTGTACTGACGATTGGAAATTTTGACGGCCTGCATTTGGGGCATAGGGCCGTGATAAAAAAACTGGCCGAACGAGGCGAGGCATTGGGTTTGCCTGTCGTTGTTATGACCTTTGAACCGCAGCCGCTGGAGTATTTTCTCGGAGAGAACGCACCGTCACGGTTGATGCGCTTGCGGGAGAAAGTGATCCGGTTTTCTAAATTGCCCGTTGATGATTTATTGATATTACGATTTAATCAACAATTTGCAGATTGCGATGCCGAGCAGTTTATTGAGGATGTTTTAGTAAAAAGATTGAATATAAAGCATCTGGTGGTCGGGGATGATTTTCACTTCGGCAAGGCCAGGCGCGGGAATTTCGCGATGCTCAAGGATAAGGGCAAGCTATTCGGTTTTGATGTCGAAGATACCGGCTCTTATCAAGTAACCGGGCTTCGAGTCAGCAGTACCCTGATCAGGGACGCGTTGGGCGAGGGTAATTTGGCTTTGGCTGAAAAATTGCTCGGTTGCTGTTATTCTGTTTGCGGACGCGTGGAGCATGGCGACAAACGCGGACGAACCATCGGCTATCCCACCGCCAATATACAAATGTTTAGAAAAAACACCCCCGTTAACGGCGTGTTTGCCGTGACCATGACCGGTATTGATGGACGCGAGTTTGAC
>Ga0265297_10004723_pt1 | contig 21815 bp, 25 predicted proteins | sample Munlanlwell13791_FD_192502 | JGI IMG/M metagenome (GOLD analysis project Ga0265297, IMG submission 192502) | Leachate microbial communities from a municipal landfill in Southern Ontario, Canada - Leachate well 137-91 | ecosystem: Engineered > Solid waste > Landfill > Unclassified | place... | reverse complement strand
TATGTTAGCATCCCTTCTTTTACGTAAATGGGTGCTAAATCAAGGTTGAGTCCAGTTTGAGCAGAATTGAAGTTATGTTTTATGTTATCCTGTTCTTCGGCCATATTAATTAAGTATTTCTCCGCCTGTCAAAAGTTTGTATTCTTCCCGGAAGTTCGTACATTTTATGTCTATTCAAATCTTGCTTAATTCTCCTCTGTTTACTCCAAATGTCCTGTTTTTTTATCTCCACATCTGCGAGTATATAAGCTTCTTCATAGAGTTGTTTATAATAGGCAAGTTTTGTCTGAAGCTGGGCAAAAGTTTCATCAGTTATCTGATTGGTGAGCATTTCCATTAATTTGTATTTAATGAATGCTTCTACATATTCCTTAATTCTATAATTATCAGGAATCATCTGAGAACCAACATTATCATATTCAGTAGCATAGAATACAAGATGAACAACTCCTGTTCTAAAATTTGTGACAAATTTATTTCCTCTTATATCGAAGGAATCATAGAAAGATGAGAAAGGAGTGTTCTGATGAATTCTTGATACATTTTCCCAAGAAGATGTGTATTCTACATCGCATTGATGTTTTGCAGAAATAGTTCCGGGCTTCAAGAGATATTCTCTGTAAAAGGTTCTCGTGAACTCATTGTTGCTCTTATAAACTGCCTGTACAAGATTTGGCATACAAGGATCACAATTGTCATTTGGACATGTAGGTTCATTGCATGGCTGACCATCAACCACCATTGGAGATATTTGAATGGTGGATGCAGAAACTGCCTGAGAATAAAAGGAATTTGGTATCTGATATGGATACCCGGGAATCTCCGTACATGCCCAAGCTTCCCTCACTGCATAGAAATTATCAGGAAGACGAGATTCGAAGTCCTCAATATAGAGTATTTCCTCACTGATTACGTAGGATGACCTACCAAGTTTATTAAGAGCTTTATTGAGATAGGTTGGAAAAAGCAAATCATCTATTGCTCCTGTATCATAATACGATTTAAATTCCTCACGAATTATCGCATAGATTGGTTCAGGAGATGTGAAATTATAACGATAGTAGTATGACATATTTTCTTAGTTTACATTGTCCTTAATTATTGGTGTCTTATTGACATACCACTCTTTATAAAGATGTTGATACTTTTCATCCACCTTTATATAATGAGCAAGGAGTCTCGATGTACTCCTGCTTGCTTTAAAATACCATAAATCAACATTCCTAAATCTTGCTGTATTCTTAAACCAATGCCATCCAAAATAATAACCATCCGTGTGAAAATTGAAATTGTAAATTACCTTTCCTTTCTCCATCGTCTTCTTCCAATCTACAGGAAGGGTTATGTGCTGTTGACCATTTACTATAATGAATTTTCTCCTCTTTCTCTTCCCTATTGCAAATTCTCCAAAACCGAAAGGATATTTAACTTTATCTCCTGTCTCAAGAATATACTCCTTGAATGATTCATTAAACTCGTAAATGAAACCTTTCCATTGCTCATAAGTGATAGATATGCTTGGATGTTTTCTTTTAAAGTCTTTGTAGTTTTCTTTACTTGATGACCTCCAGTCCGTAGCAGTTCTCAATTAAATATCTCCTATTCTTTTTGAATATTAGTTTGTTCTTCCATTCCATTCAATTGACTATCGGTTCTTAACTGAAAATAAGTAGTGAGGAGGGCCTGAGAAGTCATTTGTAACACTTGCTTCTCAAGATATCCGGGAATAAATGATTCCTTATCAAGAGGATTCTTGCATAAGTCATCTGTAGAAGGTGCTCCTCCACAACCACAATCTGGATACATTATTTCATTAGGTACGTCTTCCTCAAATAATGCACTCACTCTTATGGCCTGTATCATTGGATTTGTCACATAGAGGTAGTCATTTGAGATGAAATAATATTCTTCTTTCTTTATGAGAGGGAGTTTAAGAAGATTTGTATATCTGTTTATTGTAATCTCCTTTAACTTTTTTCCTTTTCCACTCATTGCGTTTATGGAATAAACTCCTTGTATAAGATAGGCGTAATTACCTTCGCATATGCGAGGGAGTTTATATTTGCTTCTTGCTATTTTACAGGGGTCTACATTTCCACAACATTCTGAGGTGGAAGCTTCCACCATTTCCATGCAGGAGATCGTTGTGAAAATGGTGTCAGTGGCCCAAAGTCTTCGAAGGTTTGTTTCTCTCTTCAGAAGGAGAAGGCCATTATTCTTCAATTCAGACATTATAACCCTGTCTGTCAATATGTTATCCGTAGATAGCAATTTATGAAGCCCTCTCACAGAACTAATCAAATATCTAAATGTCATAGCCTTAGATGAAAATAAATATAAAGGTATAAACTTTTTGAGGAAAAGTCAAATTATTTTTAATTAGAATTATTAATCTCTTTAACTAATTTAATTAAAACACAAATTCCTCCCAATACGATATTGAGAGGAATCTGTTAATATAGTAGTTGATTATATTATGGAGCAATACAACTTGGTTGTATTTCAATCGATGTTTCTCCTGCGAAGGTAAATGTATATGTTGTCTCATCATCTATGGCTGAGGCACATATAGTTCCATCAACAGATATGGAGATAATAGGAGTAATTCCAACACAGCCTGATCCTCCTGCATAACAATCAGCCTCTATTGTTATTTCATCTCCAGCAGAGGGAAATAAATTTGTTGATTTAGGCAGAGAGTCCCAAGATGCCCATGTAAATGCTGTTACACTATTAATTAAAATTCGACCAGCTGTTTTTACACATGAAGTAGTCTCGCAATCATCAGCATAAACTGTACAAACTAAAGGTACTGATGTAGTGGTAGTTGTAGTAGTTGATGTACTTGTTGTTGAAGATGTAGTAGTGGTTGTAGTTGGTGTAGCTGGAGGGGCAACATCAACTATTATGTAATTTGTACATAACCCGAGAGATTGAATCTTTATCTGTGTAGTTCCTTCAGGTACAAGATTAGATGTATATCCTGCAATAAGATCCTCTCTCGTTATTCCTTCATCGAAAGCATCTGCAAAATTATCTACATCAGAATAGAGATCAAATGGACCAACACTTATTCCAGCTATGGTGAGTTTTATATATACACTTATATATGCCATTTTATTTTGATTTTAGGTTTCAGGATAGCAAACGTCTATAGTATATAGATTACTCCCACTAATACAACCATTATAGAGTACAATCCCTTCGGCAGTGGAAATTCTTAACCAAGTTACATCTTTATGAGGTTGAGGGTTATTGTCACATGAACAAGAGTAAGTCGTCATAGCTGCCAAGAATGATACTGTTATTGTGGTTCCTCCTCCTCCAGCAGCAGCTATGTCAATAGCCTGTTGTTCTGTTAATACTGTCCTTGAATATCTCGAAAATGGATGACCTGTCCATGCTCCTCCTGTTAAATAATCAGGAGTGTTATAATAATCAGTACAAGTCTTCTTTCCAGAATAAGTAATTGCTCCTCCCGTTCCACGAGCATTATTCATCAGGCTATCAGCCATATAAACTCCATTTCCATACAATTCAAAGAATGCCCTATTACATCCATGAGCACCTATTGTTCCTGATGGGCATGGATAATTATATCCAGATGGAAGAAGAGCTAAATCATTTGTAGTTGCTAAGTAAATAGTTTCAATGACAAGCCCATTCAAACATTCAATAATAGGAGCAGCGGTAGTTGTTGTTGTGGTTGTAGATGATGTACTTGTTGTTGTGGTAGAAGAAGAGGTTGTGGTAGTTGTTGAAGATGTTGTAGTGGAAGAGGAAGTAGTGCTTGTTGTTGAAGTTGAAGTGCTTGAGGTGGTTGTTGTAGTGGAGGCAACTGTAGTAGTTGTAGTAGTTGTACTACACAAGGGATTAATAGGAAGAAAGAAATATTCGCAGGTCTTCAGATCAACAATAGTCATGAACTAATTGATATTAAGGTAAATACATCACGTAGTAACAAGCATATACAGGATGAACATTTTCATGAGCTGATCCTGCTCCAGCATTAACAGCATTTGTAACTGCTACTGTAATTCCTGTATAAGAGATAGCAGTTTGTGCTGTAATAGGACCCTCGATATCACTACAGATGTTTGTAATCGGTTTATCTTCTATTTGAAGAACTGGATAAGCACATTCTGTACCTCCCTCTTCTCCTACGCTTGTTGATTTCCTCTTAAAACTTATTGTAGTTTCGTGGCCTGCATCTGTAACAACTGCTGTAGCAACGTGTGTATGTTCAGCAAGCTCGGCCGCAGAGAGAGTGATGGTATTTTTTCCTCCTGTTGTACCAAGTGTATAGGTTGGATTACCTAAAGCAGGATCAACATCAACATGGAATGCCCCTCCTCCTACATTATTTGTAACACCTATGAGACTTCTTCCTCTTAGATCAGGAGTGCCATTTTCTCCATTACACATATACACTTTATCCCATGCACCTGAACCTATTCCATTTACTGAAAAAGAGGCTAATACAGCAGCCGTTGGATAAAACGGATAGATAACATAAGGCACCATCTTGCTGTACATGTATGTGGAAGCTGTAATGGTGTTTATGTAATTCTGAATATAGGTATCAATTGTACTGGTGGTAATGCATGTTGCAAGAAGATTATTGATAGTGGTAATATCATCAACAACATCGCAGAGTTCTGCCATGACAGCTTCAAGAACAGCGTGTGTTCCTGCATCAGGGTCAACTGTAAGACAATCTCCTACAGTATAGGTATCTTCTATTACGTCAATTCTTGCTCTTTCTACAACAATTTCTGCTTCAATATCGCAAACTGCCCTAATGATGGCGGTGAGGATGTCTACAGCGGTTGGGGTTCCAACAGGAAAATACTGATTCACCACTGTACATAAATAGGAAGGGTCTATAGTTGGAAGGATGCCTTCTCCTGTATAGACAGTGGCAAGATAGTCTGTTATTGCTTTTTCAACAGAATTTAAGGTATCCCCTGAAGATATTCCAAGGAAAGTTATATCGGTTCCTGTATATTTTACACATTTATCTGACGTGGTGCTTACACATCCACTGAAACAATTTGTGCACTCCATGACTATTTGTATATTAGAATGTTTATTTTACTTGCTATGTCATCAATCGTATAATCCTCACAATAGGTAGAATTTGCCTGCCTAAAGGTAAGGATTCTTTTGTAAATCAGCAAGTCAATTATTACACTTGCTGGTATGGAGTTATTTAACATGAATGCAACATTCCCATATAAAGCACTCCCAAGAGTTGCAAGCTTGCAATCAATCTTATCTATGAGTGTTGGAATGTCAGTGCATTCTGGACAAGTGGTAAGCCTTGGCTGTAACATTTGTTGCTCCTTTCTTAAGTTTTCTGCAAGCTGCACATAAGCCATTAATCAATTGACAACCACAACTTACTGGTTTGCCACAATTTATGCAATTAGCCATTATGAGAAGGTTATTGTATAATTATTTCCAGAACATCCGCAATTTTCCGATATAAAAGAATTCAGCATTGTATCAGCCTGAGTGTAAAGTCTCGTAGCATCTACAATAGCACAATTATTAGAAGCAGCCATTGCTGCCTGCATGAAGAAATAAATACTCATTAAATTAACCTTGGATTGCTTCTTGATAGCCCTGTCACATTCTGTCATATCGAGTTTGAGGAAAGCTTCATCAAACTTCTGCTGAAGAGCATCCTCTCTCATAATCCTCGCAGTGACAGAGGCTTCAGTTTCCCCATCTATCATATAGGAGATACAATAGTTCCCATCCGGGAGGTTCTCAACTGCAGTAGATATTCCTAAATCCACAGAGTCGTATATATTCAACGAGCTCACTGTAAAAGGTAATCCAACTGCTGTATCAAATCCCGGAACTTCTATAGTGAGAGTAACTGTAGGAGGAGCTCCGTCATAAGTGGAATTATCCATTACTGCCAAGGTAGTAAGATCGTAAGTTGGGATGATCAGTATATCTATAACGTGTGCCATTTGATATATTTTATAAAAAAGAAGGGAATAGAGAGATTCTTCTCTATTCCCTCATGGTAAGTTAAAAAGTTAATAATCTATTACGTCTGCTCACCAGCAGTTGTAGTAGTAGTTGTGGTTGAAGCAGCTGCGGTAGTGGTAGAGGTAGTGGTAACACAAGCCCCACTTTCATCTACCGGAGCACCAAGAGCAGCTGTTAACATGTCAGAAACAGCAGTAGCTTCTGTACTTCCTTTCTGAACAGCTATAATCACCATATTATCTTCAGGAACATAATCTCCCCAATTCTGCAGGGATTTATCATAGTCGTTGAATTTGATATAATAGGTGTCATAAGTTGTTCCGGCAGTAACCCAGCTTTCGTAATTACCGTTATATCCTGCCATCCTGTAGAGATGTTTCAGATACCCAGCCTGATAGCTGTAATAATTCTTCTCCATCTGGATGATTTCCGCAGCAGTCCCCTTTGCATAGTTGGAATTTTGAATGGTGGTAGACACTGCTACGATATTGCAAGCATCGCTTACAATAAAGTCAGCTGTGGTAGCAGGACCGCTGTAGACAAAGGTTCTGAACCACATCCTGTCATATTCATAAGGAAATGCTGAAACATCACAAGCCTGACCATATGTAGTGAGAGCTTTTCCTTCAATCCTCAGAGTCGTATCACCAACATTAGTGAAGGTGAAGAAATCCGACAGGGAGATATTATCAGGATTACTTCCTGTATATCCATCAGGTAAGAGATAATTTGGAGCAACTTCCTCCAGAGCAGCAATAATTTCATCAATCAAATCTCCTACATCAACAGTAGCACAAGCATCTGCTCCACACACACAACAAGGAGCTACAACAGTGACACTACGAGTGAGGCCGTTGAAATAGAGAGAATCAAGATAACTTGAATGTGCACGGATAGTTAAAGTAACTTCCTCTCCACATTTGACATTCCAAGAAGCAATGTCAATTATCTGATTAACGGGAGTCGGGCAACCAGTTACCTTGTAAAACTCAGTAACGTTGCTTTTACAATTTGCAGATGGACAACCTTTAATTTTGTCCGAGCGTTTACTGCCCTGCAAGTAGGTGTTAGTCCTACCTTGGGCGACATAGAAATAGTCAGCAGCTGCAATTGTACCTGATGTCAATACAGCATAAGCCTGACTAAAGAATCCAACTTGACCAGCAGTCAAATCCTGTGTAGAACCAGCACTGGCAATCGCTGTACCAACTGGCACCACAAACAGAGTAGTCAAAGAAAAATCAGCCATGTTTTTAGGTATTTAAGGGTTAATAATAAAGGGAATTTTATTCACTTTTTTGTATTCTTGATTGAGATGTACTCATTGCTCCTGCATTTTCAGTGTATCCTGCAATATCCTGCACAGCAAGATCAACAAGTTCATCTTCTAAATAACCATTTAATTCGCAATCCTGATCGATAGAATTTGTTCCATCCAGTTTCACATATCCTACCTTATCTATATATTCAGGATATCTAAGGTAGGAAAGATATAGTTTTGTAGGAGTGAATGTTCCATCCGTGAAAGTAGCTATTTCATTGGAAGATATTGACACACATGTTTCCTGATATTCAAACGAAGGTTTATAATGAACATTGTTTAAGACAAACTGGAGATCTCCGTGACTAAGCAAATCCCTGTTCATCCATATTCTCCTGTCCTTACAATTTCCTTTGTCAGCAAGAAGATATGCATCAACATAGAACATGTACTCAGGTGACAGAGTGCTTAAGTCAGCCACCCATTTATTTAGTTCTTTATTCTCAAGCTGAAGAGGAAGAGCATGATCTTCATAAGATTCTATGAGAACCTGTAAGTCCTCATATCTCTTCCTAATGGCATTCATTCCAACACCTAACGGAGTGGCAGCACCGTCAACCTTCTGTTTTATCAGCTTTAGTTGTGCTTCGTTTAGTGCTAATATCTTGTCTTCCAGTTGAATTTGCTGATGCTCATTACTCGACAGTTTATTTAGTTTTTGGTCTATCTTATATAATAAGCTATCTACACTAATCATACGGCAGCAAGTTTCTTCATTTTAAGTTTACCTTCCAGAGTTAACAATGCATCCTGATTGTCATCGTCTGAAAGAAATTTTACAAGTTCATCTTCGTCAGCAGCAACTTCAAACTCTCCCTCATAAACTTTACCTGTAGGTTTTATTCTGTAGATTGAATATTGAACTGCTTGCTTGACCAAATCTTTTATATGGAGCACATTTTCTTTCATGTCGGCAAAACGGTTAAACACTTCAACTGTTGACAATCCCTGAAAGGTTCCTGACTTAAATTCATGTTGCTTTAGAATATTGTCCACCTGATTATAAACAGATTCTTCCGTAGTGCTATCTGTTACAGGAAGGCCAAGAAGTCTTGCAACTTTCTTCTTCTTGTCAGGAGTCATGCTGTCGAATTTTGATATTGCCTTATTGATGAGTACCTTCTTTTTGAATACTACCAAATTCTCAACATCATCATCAACAACATAAAATTGGGTTTCTGCCGGATAGTCACCCCTTTCCCAAGCCTGATATGAACTTGCGATGGTTGGGTGAACTCTCAACCATGAGAAGGCAAGCTCTTGCAGAGGGACATTCAGATCGAAATAATTGTCCCCATCCATCAGCTTTACTGGCTGAACATGAAGAGAATCATCTGTGGAGGTGGATAAACTATAGTTCCAAAAAGGAGAACGTGGCCCAAGATCAATTCCTCCAAGAGCATCCTGTAGTTTTTGTTTCAGCTTATTTACTCGTTCCTCTTCAATTTTCCTTTCAGTAGGATCGGATATTCTCTTTATGTAAGAAGCTTTGTCGTCAAGTCCCGTTCTGTATTTTCCATCAATTTCCTTGTAGGGATATTTGAAAACACCTGTTCCGGGGATTCTTGTCAGTCCTCTCTGAGAGAGACTTCCTTGCATGGTTTGCATTCCACTAACTGAATAGTCCTTTTTAATAGTAGAAATCTTGCCTATCTTTCCCATATAAAATATGTAGTTTTAATTAATAAAAAGAAGGCTCCCCCTTTCATCGGGGAGCTCTTCGTGTATTATATTTGTGGAATCTCTTCTATAAGTACAGTACGAGATAAATCTTCAATAAATATATCACAACGGTCTTTCATCCAGAGTTCGTATCCCGGGAATTTATTTGCGGAACTCATCCCCTGTGATTTTGCAAATCCAAGGTGATGACGAGTTCCATCAATATATCCCCAAGTCATCGAAGGAGCACCCTGCATCCTCACCTCACGAATGTTGTTCACCATTGAACCATCACTCATCGGAGAGACATCGAACACCATGTATACAGGGGTGGATTTCTTGTTCTGACCAAACTCAAGATTGCTCTGAGGAAGATCAAGCTCTTTCAGGTGAATAAGTTCCACCTTTCCAGTTTCCCTTGTCACCATAGCATCAAATGCCCAGTTGTAAGTGATGTGCTGACCTTCACCCTGCATGTAACGATTTCCGCTATCAGCAACAAAGGTGAGACCAGAATTGAGAGCATCATTCTTAAGAGCCTGCTGGAATACATCAAACCCTGATTCATTGGTGTACATCTTCACATGACGATCCTTTACGTCAACACGTCTGTAATAAAGATCTCCAAAGACAGAACGAATGAGATTTGCGGAAAATTCTCCCCTGTTATACTGAACAAGGTTTCCATTCATACGCATCCTGTGATAGATACCTGCAGAAGTACGTTTGAGTTCCTGTTTGCTTCCATTAGTTTTTACAGTGCCGGGTTTACTCCAGATCATACGCTTTACTTTCATTTCAAGCATACTCTTACGCATCCAGAACTCAATGAAGGGTTCCCATTTGATGTCATTACGGGTGAGAGGAAGCTGATTCCTACGCTGAGGAGCATAGACGAGAATATCAAGAGGTTTGCCGGAGGCATCTCTCATCATTTTGTCATCTGCCCATTCAGTGATTTTGTGCTCATATCCATATGCTGAACCAAGAGATTCATACATCTGAATTTTTTCACCAAGACGGGGCAGACCAAGAAGATCCTGATCAAACTCACCAATCACCCCATCAATAAGCTCAAGTTCAATGCCAATAGCAAGGAAGGTGGTGCTTACATAGTCAACAATAGGATTATCGCTGACAAGAGTGAAAGTGTACAGCCATCCCATATTATAGGGCATTGGGTCTTTTACGACATACCAACGTGGACCATATTGACGGGAGCCAACTGATACTACTGCGTTCTTTGAGAACTCGTTGGTGTCTAACACCACCTGAAACTCCTGACCATCAATTCCGGGCTTCGACAAATTGAGTGTGGAAGCAGGAATGTCAATGATTTTCGGGAATTTGCAAGGAACCTGCACTTCCCATTTCCAAGAATCGCTGTTATTGTCGATGTAATAGGGAGTGCTTTTGTTAATCATGTCAAGGAAGTCATTACTGTAGAGAGAACTCTGCGTGTACAGACTGATAATTTTCTTATCATAGTCTGCGGGTTCAGTGCTGTGAAATGATTCCAAGTGATTAGCATCTGTCAGTTTGCCCACTGCTCGCTTATCCATTGAGGCTATACGAGAGTAGACGAAACCAGTTAAACCGGGAATTGTTTGAATAGCCATTTTTATTAGTATTAGGGTTAGAAATTAATGTTGAAACCATGAAGTAGGTTTTGTTACTCCTACTGATTTGTTTTTAGTTACCTGTTTTGCAACTTCAGAAAACATCTGATCAGTCTTTTTTGTAATACCAGATTTTTGAATGACAGATAACGTAGGGTCCTTTTCCATGATTTTCAAGAGAAGCCCGACTTTAACTTTATTTATGTGGTTTTCAGGACGTTTCAGCTCCAAAATAGCACGGTCAAAATCGGTGAGAGTTTCTCCGGAAGCAGTCTTCCACTTATCCACCAATAAAAAATCTTGTAGTTCGTTCGCTAATTTGGGGTTGATAGGGATTCCATCAAACTCCTTTTCTTTTAATTTATCCTGCAGAATCTTCTGCACGTTTGTGATATACTGATTCCTTATTAACGTTTTCTGCCTTAATTCCTCTTCAGCTTTCTGTTCTATCTGCTGAAGCTTAAGGGCCTCTTTCTTCACAAGTACCTTATGGTGTTTGGCAGCAACTGTTTCAAGATCTCCGTAGTTCTTAACTCTTTCTATTTCCGTGTTAATATCTTCTGCTTCAAATCCTTGATCTGCAAGAGCCTGACGAACAACAGCTTCTTGATTCTGTTCTTTCGTCATATCCATCTGTGCATAATCAACTATGGAATTATATGCTGAAAAATATTCTTTAGGATTAGCACCTTTTACATATATGGCCTCAAATGCGTTCTGATAATCTTCACCGAATTGACCGATGAATGCCTGAATAGCTTCTGTAGCTCCTTTCTTCTTCTCATTCTGAAACTTCTCAAGAAATTCTTGAGGAGTTGTAATGGGAGCTTCATCTTCGTCTTCATCCTTTGTAAACACACCAAGTTTATAAAGGTCATTGGCAAGTGCTGTAAATGAAGATGTTTCCTGCTTTGTTTCATCTGCAGATTCTTCCTCTCCCTTATGAGATTCATCTACATCAGGTTTTTCTTCAGTTTGCTCTCCTTCTTTAAGAAATTCTGAGATGATATCCTGATTCTTTTCAGAACTTTCTTCCTCTTCTTTTTCCTCAGATGATGATTCTTCCTTCTTTGCTTCCTTCTTCTTCACCTCTTTCTTTATTTCCTTCTTCTCTGCTTTAGAAGTTTCGTCATCAACAGGTGTAAGATCGTCTGCATCTCCTGAAACTGATTCAGGTGCCATCAGGTCTTTAATAAGTTCTGCATTGCCAATTCCTGTATCCATAGTATCCTCGATACTGAAGTTTACAGACTTCTCATTATTTTCAGCCATATGTAGTTAGTTTGTTACATGTAAAATTATAACGAAATTGATTAAAATAAACATATTTAGTGATTGGTAAGGCTACTTTTGTGGATAATATAGCATTACTTCTTTTTCTTAGTTGCTCTGTTCTTAGCGTTGATCTTTGCGATGTCCAAATCGTTACGCATATTCAGTCTTTCATTCTTCAGCTTTTCCCTCTCTACATCAAGCTTTTGCAGGTTCTCTTTTGTCCTTGAAGCTATCTCAGCCATCTTTGCTGTATGAGCTTTTGTAGCATTGGCTTCCTCTGCAGCAAACTTACTCACTTCAAGAACATCAGGAATATTATTTTGATTGGTGTCCTCTGCTTCCACATTTCCAAATCCTGTAGCCTGAATGATCGCTATTTCCTTCTTTGATATCCTATCAAGTTCTCTCTGATAGTTTTCATTCTCCATTTTCTGCTGCTCAATAACCATTTGCTGTTCCAAGGTAGCTTCAGTTTGTTCTTCTTTCTGCTGGAGTTCCTGGTGCTGGAGTTTCTGAGCTTCCTCTTGCTGTTGTATCAGTCTATCCCTCAAGTCCTTGAAAGTCTTCTTCATTTCTCTCATAGACTTTGTAGAATAAAGTTCTATTACATCATAAAGACTTCCTCCATTCTGAATAACAGCTTGTGACAATTGACGAATTTCATTGAACATCTGAGTATCTTCAGGACGATTGGTCGGAAATACCTTCAAGTCACGGAATTTAATATCTGTTCCATTTACGCTTATAAAAGCATTCTGTCCTTCATCTGTAACATAGGAAATTGTTGATGTAGGCTTTGAACTCTCTATATATTGAGCAGCATCTATGATAGCCTGATAGAGCTGGCCCATTATGTATTCGTGAGCAACGAAGAGAGGCTCTGTCTGTGAATAACTCTGTTGTACAGCTGTATTCGTCCCTGTAGCTGATTCACTTGCTGTTATACTTCCAAGTCTTTGTTTTGACAGTCCTACAAGCTCCCAGCATTCATTCTTCATCTGTTGAGCAAGTGTGTAGCGAGATTGTATTTCCTGCGTACGGGTGAGGTCAATATCCCTATATTGATTAAACCCACTTGGACTCTTAAGATTTTCAGGAGAATCATCTATAAAAACCACTCCCCTGTTCCTTGCTTCCATTTCCCATGCATCCAATGCATCCTGAGCATCCCCGTCTTTAGGAATAGGCACATGCCTGATTGATGTTAAATACACCTTTCCTATTTCTTTTTCAAGAAGTTTGAAAAGTTGGTTCATACATACATTATATATAATCTGGAAAGGCTTCATCAAATCTGCCGTTGAACGAGCTTCCGTATTCTTCACCTCATACAGCATTCCTATAATAGGAGAGTAATTGAGGAGATTGAACGGTTTTAAGTGATAGATGTCAGGACCAATCTTAACTCCCTGATACCATTGATTTACCCATCCCCATTCAAGGCTAACCTCATTAGGAATACTTCCTTTCTTGTAAGTTTCGTCAACAAGTTGGGATTGAGTATTACCAAGTTCATCTATATATACCACCTTGCCTATTTTCCTCTTGGAGATCCAATAAGCCCTCACCACTACATATTTGTATCCGAATGCTGAAACATTTGATGTAAGTCCTAAGAAATCCTTCAGCGTATCAGAATTCTCCTTCATCTCAGACTCAATCAGCATTCTCGTCTGAAGGACAAGAGGATCAAAGGTATCATATTGAACAGAATCTATTCCCGGGGTTACTTCAGTATTGCCTAAATTGGATTCTCTTACGTTGATTAAACCATAGTCCTGAAGAGAGCTTCTCAGGTGATCTATTTCATCCTTCGTTAAATCAGGAAAGGTCTCAATTATTTCAGACAGCTCCATAACGTTCACTAATCCAACTGCATAGGCTCCCTGCGCTCTCCCTGAAGGATCACTGATGTATTTCTTATCAGGGGTGGTTAAGAACCACACATTCTTCGGATTTGCCACCTCTACATTAAATCCAAGTTTGGAGTTGTCTTCATAGAGATGATAGAACTCTCTTGAACTGATATTCAGATCCCTGAAGGTGTCTTCACTTTTTTCCTTAAGATTAAATTCAGCCTTCTGACAGGTGAGAATATGATTTGCCCACTTCTCGGCTACAGATGTATAGGAATCAAGTTCTTCTTTCACTTCTTCGAAGGCCATTTTCTGAATGTCATCTGTAGACAGTTCAAGTCCTTCCATTTGAGCCTTTTCAATAATTTTCAGTTTGGCCTCATTGAGGACATATTCCTGAAGAGCTTGAGTTTTAAATTCGAGTTCCTCTGATCGGCTGTCATCATCAAAAGCCTTAACTCTATATGTATCAGGACGTTTGCTTATTTCTCCAACAAGTTCGTTTATTGGAGTGGTCATAATGGAATAGTGTTTTACATAGGAAGGAAGATCCAAATCCTTTGTAAGGATTTCTGTAAAGCTCTTAACCTCTGGTTCCTGATAATAGTCCTCTGCATTGAGGATTCCTTTCATGAGATCATAGTTCTTTACAAATGTATTCCTATTCTTCATATACTCCGCATAAGCCTTATTAGCGAAGTAGTCCATAGTGTTCTTAATCCAGCTTTCATCCTTTTTTTCCTTCTCTGTCTTGAATTGATCAGGAAAAATATTCAGATAGGCATATCGGATGGTAGCATCTTCTGTATATCTAATTATGGCCATGACTCAGTATTTATGTAAATAATTTTCTTTGATATTTACTCATTGATTTAGAAGCAAGAAACAGTCTATTCTGCACCTTCTTATTCATAGAATTTACTCTTGCATCAACACTACCTCCTATTCTTCCAATAATTGGGTCCATCTTAAGAGCCTGTGCTATAGCGAGTTCACAATTATGTACAGCAAACGAAGAAACCGTATAACTATTATCTTCATCCACCGTTAGATTATAAACAATCACATTTTCCTCTTGGAGTTTTTGCAGTTTTTTTATAGGAACTAATATACCTTTCTCTATAAATCTATGATTCATTCTCTGAGGTCTTTCGTTTATAATTCTAAACTTTTTACTATTTCCTGTAATAGACCTGAATATTTTATTCAATCCTTTTTGATCTTGTATATCAATTCTTAATTGCATTTTTGCATTTGGCTTCTTTTGTTTAGAAAGATTTTCAGTACTCCAAATATCATTATCAAAAAGAATCTGTCTAACTTGATGTATCAAAGTTTGATACGTTCCACTTATTTCGACAGTTTCCCTTGGATTTATAGAACCTTTTGCAAATGTAGATTTCTGATGACCGTCTCCCTCTAATATGCCAAGAACTAAAGGTAATAAATTACTACAATTAAATAATGAGTCTTTTATTATCTTTTCTCCGCCTTTTAATATAAGTATATGATCATCAATCAGTTTATTAAATTCAGTACAATTAAATTCCAAATTATAAGCATTTTTATTTTTTATTTTGTATATTCTTGGTTTTTTTCTATCTCTATATCCAGTAACCATTCTCTTAGCCAAGTGATTATATGCAGTGACATATATTTCATCGAAGGCGTCATGTTTTAACAATAGAGAATTTATGTATTCAGCTATATGAAGTTGATCTGATTGAAAAGTTATTCTAATATTGTTTCTACTTCTATGCCCATCAGATAGATACCATCCAAGTATGTATAAAAACTCTTTATGTATTGGGGAGACGGTAAGCTCCTTTCTTTTTGGTATTAAGAGATAATCATTTAATGATAATTCTTCTGCGGTTCTCCACTCTAATTGTCCAATTGTCGTATTTTTACGATAACTTCTTCCTTTTCCCTTTTTTACAGTACTTGTTAAAAATGGATGATCCTTTGTACATATAATACTTTTCTCATATCCAAGAGGTTTTATTTCTATTAATCCCTCATTTAGTTTTTTAACTTTAGATGTATTAGTAACAGTTTTATATCTACCTTTATGGGAGAGAACTCTGTCTCCAATTACAATATCCTGAATAGGTTTATAACCAGATTCAGTCAATATCATACTATTTTCTACAAAGCAAGCCACAATCCTATCGAAGTTTCCTTCATCATCATATTGTATAATCTCTTCAAGAAGAACAGGATCAAATATCTTTGTTATTCCAAGAAGCTCTCTGGTGATTGCACCGTTTTCATCCTTCTCTGTATAAATCACTTCTTCCATATACTTTTTTAAACAGCCGTGAAGGAAGTCTATAATCTTCTGTGCTGATCTGTGTATGCCGTATTCACGCTTAGCTGTTGTATTCGGAACAATTTCCATCAACCACTCGGGTTGTTTTTCAAGATAACGGGCATCTCCTTTGGCCTTCATGTATTCTATGAAGGAAATATCGTCATTTTCACACAGAGTTCTTGCATTGTAATATTTTATAAGAAGCCTTGCCTGCTCCTCCCATGTTTCTTTTTTCTCAGGACGTGCACAATAGGAAGCTACAAACATGTCCTGAAACTTTTCACCCGTAAGGGAGTTCATTCTCTTGTATATATAGACAGAACCAAGGGATGAACTGTATTTTGCCTGTCCCTGTCTATAATTGTCCACTCCTGCTACATACAATCCATACGGAGGATTCTCCACCGGAAATTCATAAATCACAACAGGAGCATCCTTTAAATCATTAGGTCTGAGAGGGAAGTTTGTAATTGGTTGTTTATCTGTAAACTCATGAACAATCTTCTCCCCGTCATGAACGAGAATAACAGGAGTTCCCATTCTGGTGCCTTCCTGTAGTCTGAACTTCTGTCTCTTTGCTATTTCAATATCAAATATATTAACATCTTCACTCAGAAAAATATCATCTACTTCTATTGGATAATACATTTTCTCTTTTAAATATGCAATTCTATCTCCTGCTCGTTTTAATCTATTAAGATTATCATCTGTAATCTTTTTTGCTTTTTCCTCATTCGACACCAGCATCGGAACCTTATATAGAGAGCTATTTAAAGGTTTATTTAAAAATTGCCCTAAAGAAGACTGTTCTTTTGCTTCCATTCTATATCTGTAAGATAGATATAAACCATGTGTCCTTTTCTGATCAACACTATTATTATATACCAAAAAGTTAAAACTATCTACATCAAACATTAAAGTTTTTGCATCTGCAAATTTCTTCATATCCCCACCCGTTCCAGTAAGAATTGGAGAGCATGTCCATCCATATGGAGTTGTAAATCCAGGAACTGCTGCCTGAAGACCTCTCAAAAATCTTCCTTTACCTATCTCATCTATTATTAGTTTTCTTGGCTTTGTACCAGCAATAGCTTCTTCGTTAAGTCCTTCATCTAAATTTCGTACAAGAATTTGAGAAAAAGGAATTCTCTCTCCAGATTTTGTTTTAATGCCAAGAGTTACCTGACTTTTCCAATTATCCTCAACTCTCTGCCATCTCCAAGCTTCTGGAATGAAATTAAGTCCTTTATCGAGTTTATCTGTAATTAACTTTATATCTGAGGAATTCAATCCAGCAATTATATTCTGAGAATTCTCATCAAACGTTGCTCCCCACGCTATATAACTTGCTTCAATTACAGATTTTGCAAATCTTCTTAGTCCTAATATTACTAAGCCTTTTTGCTCTTTGTGTGCCCTATCAATTTCATTTGTAACTAACCACTCATTATCTCTTAATAAAGGATTATGATATTTCTGTCCTATTCTTCCTCTCTCATCAACTACGTCTATTTCTGTATGCCAAAAATTTAGATGCCACATTAAGAAAGGATTAATATATTCACCTTCCATATAACACCCGTCCAAACACAGTCTTTTGTGGAAATTAAAGAACTTTTTATATTCAGTTGATTGTTTATCTGGTATTCTGGATTGATTGATATACCAGTCCTTATAATCGATTTTTGGTATATCTAACATTTTGTTTCAAAGTTTTCTTTTTTTCTATCAATATATAAGTTGTCACAATCGGTATATAGATAATCATATAATTTTTTGCATACACCATTTCCATGAAATGCTAACGACTTTGTCCTTTTCTTTCCGTGTAGTTTATTACTATTTAAATAACAATTAGTAATTAGTACATTCATAATATGATTCAACATCTCTTCATTTCCAATTTTCCTCGTTTTCTCATTGTTCCATCCATCTGCATACAATAGACCGAGAAAATAAGATTTATCTTTTGTGTCAATCTTATCAAAATATGAAGAATCACAACTATAAAGTTTTCTAAGATCTTTATTTTTTCGAGGCGAAACGTTATATTTAGATAAAAGTTGTTGAATTTTCCATGTACTTATCTTATAGATAAGAGAAGTGTTTAATATAGAAATTCCACTTCTATACTTTTCTACTATAGTAGTTTCTTCTTTCTCGCTAAAGAATCTTCTCATTTTCTCGTCTTTAAAAAATCTTCTGCGATAATAGATACTTCTGTATTACCTCTTATCTGTAATTTACTATCTTCTTTCTCACGAAGCCTTTCCACCACCTCCAATAAGGCAAGATAGTTCTTCATTGTCTCCTGTATGAATTTTCCCTGAGCTTCAATGGAGGCAATCACCATAGGAATCAATCCTCCCCTTGCTGTTGGTTTTAGCTCTATCCTGTCCTTCATTGTATGAAGGGGATGCTCGTCAACGTATGTCTTCCAAGATTCTAATTGTGCCTCAGCCCAATCAAGTTCTGCCGACGTATATGTGTTCTTTTTTCCTGCCATTACAAAAGAGATTCAAAATCAATGTTTTCTTCCTTAATTTCTTTCTTATTTACTTTCTTCTTCACCGGAGCGTCATCATTGACAATGAACCATATATGGTCCTGCCTATTGTGCTTCTCCACTTTCATATCAACGAAATCTATTCCGCTGTCGTATATTTCTATGAGGATGTCAATGAGACCCTCAAGAGGAATTTTCTTTATTTCCATAGCTTTCCATTGCTTGTGTAATTTCTTCTTCCTGCTCAGAATTCATCACCTCTCTCCATTTATATTCAGGACATGTACAGGAGAGACATGCTGTTTTAGCCGAGAGGGTGCATCCACATATAACACAATGATGGTCTCTCCTTATAGTTTTATGATGTTTTGAGTGATGGGGACATTCATTGCATATCTGCATCCTCTCCTTCTTCACCTGTTGAATTAATGTTTTCAGGTGCTTCGGAGGGAAGAGGTTGTTTCTCCATCCTTCATAGATATTAGCCAAATTTAATCTATTCATATTTAACATTAAACTTATTACTTTTTTGAATACCTAAACAAATTGAAGAAATGTTACCTTGTGACGTAGATAGAGAAATAGCAGCAGCAGTTGCTGATGTGAATCTATTTATAATATTATTATCCTTATCATACTGGATTACTGGTTTATATCTTGCAATAGATAACTTTCTATTATGGTCAATTGTTCTATTTACTCTTCTACCTTTTAGACTGTTAGATATTTTCAATTTAGTAGTTTCCTTTACTTCTCTTCCTTTACAGTTTCCAGCAATTGGAGTGGCATTATAACCTTTACTATACGAATCATAATAATTTATCCAATATTGCTCTCTTTCTAAGATATTAATACTATTACAAGTTTCTATGATTTCAAACTTAAAATTGTCTTCTCCATACTTGTTCCAACTATTCTGAAGTTTCTTAGAATGATGTGTATTATTACGTAAATGAGATATATGAGAAATTTTACGTCGGTTAAATCCTACAATAGTAGACCCTATGTATAATTTTTCAGTTAAGATGTTAGTTATCTTATAAATCTCACCCTCGTATATCTGTCTTACATCCATTCAATTTATCGTTTAGATAATTAAAATTCTTAACCAATGACTCTATCCTCAACTGTGTGTTTCTTCTCTTAATCTCACTCGTAGAAGGATCGTTTAGAATACCATTTAAATAATCAATGTGATCAGAAAACTTCTTCAGCTTCTTAACGGCCTTCTTCCTATTGAAAAAGAGCTTTCCAAATCCGGAAAATTCCAAGCTGTCACATGTATTCATGGCTTCAAGAGCAGACTCAAATTGATGATTCACCACTGTCTCAATAATATTCTCCTGCACCATGCTCCTGACAGACATGTTCCTTATAATGAAGGCTTTGACAGAAATAGAAACAGGCTTATCCATATAAAAGGGTTATTTCTAATTTGATGGCATCGTTAAACTTAAGACAAATGACAGGATTCACTTTTGTCTTTCCATTGTCCTTGACAAACACCTTTAACCTTGTAAGCTTGGACACCATATTATTAATGGTTTGAATGGAGGTGCCATATTTCTCGCAGAACTCTTCCTTTATATGAGCATACGAAATATTCTCCCTTATGGCTGTGAAGGCAATTAGCTGAATTTCCCTCTTCGTCAGAGAAAGTGAATTTACCGAAGAGACGATGTTATAATACATCTCAGCTAACTTGTAGCTGTCATCATTGGCCTTTTTCAATTTCTGAACAATCATACATTTCCGAATGTAGTTTCAAATACAAATATACGCACATTTTGGGCAAAGTCAATATTCAATAACAAAAAAAGTTAATTTCCCTCATGCTCTCTTGAAATAATGTCCTCTATGTTTATATTTTCCATAAGGAGCGTTGATACACTTTCTCACTTTCATTTGGAGAAAGTCATTGTAACAATCCTTCATCATTCTATAATGTTTCTCTTCTCCGGTGGAAATATTAACAGCAACTATTCCCACTCTCTTTAGATTTCTATCCTCGTAGGGAATAATCTCTTCTGATGACTTTCTTTTTCCTTGTCTATAGTCTGGTTGTAAATCTTTTCTTAGTCTATAATACTCTTTTGGAGAAAGTTTCTTTCCGTATTTATAAGAAGACACCCTCTCCTTCCTATAAGAGAGGTAATCAAATAAAGGATTATAGTCTTCCTTCTTAACAATTATCCATCCATGAAGAGATTTTCTTTTTCCTTTTCCCTTCCAATAGGAAGAGAGATCAACTATCTTATTCAAAGAAATAGATGTGACATTGCTCACCTCGTTTTGTCCTGTTAAAAATAATATCTTCTCCTTAGATATGCACACATATTCAGTTAGAGAGGAATTAAATTGATTAGCTTCCTCTTCTTGTTGTCTAATATTTCCCGGGAGAGTAATATTATATCCATACTCAGATAGATTCGATTTAAAATGAATGACCCACTTTGTTTCAAATGTTTCAAGTTCCTTTTTGGACAGAGAGCAATCTAAATGTTCAAGAATGCGAAACACAAAATCATCATGTCTGTAATTATCCCAATCTTTTTGTAGGAAAGAATTCTTGTGTTTTTTACTCCTTAGACGATTCCTATGATATTGCATCCTTTTTAAACAATTCTTTGAGGAGCCAATGTACGACTTTCCGTTACTTACATTCAATATCTGGTATACCCCCGGATAACGCTTTGTTTTTCCCATAATTAAAATTTTTGTAAAGATAAGGGATATTTTCTAATTTTCAAAATTTTTATTTCATTTTTTAAATTTTTTATGTGAGTGTCTACTAAGTAGACTCCCGACAACCCCCCCACCTCGTAATAGCGAAGTTGGGGTTCACCCCCCACATTATTAATCTTAAAACACAAAATTATGGAATTAAAAGGAAGAGAATGCCTGAAGATCAGGCAGCTTGCTGGAATCTTTGATTACTCAGCAGAATCGAAAATGGCTGGTGAGAAATACCTGCGTTATGCCCATCTTGACAAGGTGTTCATTGTCAACCAGAAGGACAGGTTCAATCAGGACTTCGAAGCTGGGAAAGTTTACACTATCAATCTGACTCAGGATGAGGAAGGCTTATTGAGCTTTGCAGGCCACACAACTGTTGGTCAGGAGATCAGTATGAAGAAGACTGAGGTGATGCTTGAATCAATCACCATCGAGAATGTCAAGGTTGATTTGGCCACATTCGAACAGCTTGCTTAGGAGAGAGGGAGAATACTCCCTCTTTTTCTCTCATATATGAGGG
>Ga0265297_10004722_pt1 | contig 21822 bp, 12 predicted proteins | sample Munlanlwell13791_FD_192502 | JGI IMG/M metagenome (GOLD analysis project Ga0265297, IMG submission 192502) | Leachate microbial communities from a municipal landfill in Southern Ontario, Canada - Leachate well 137-91 | ecosystem: Engineered > Solid waste > Landfill > Unclassified | place... | reverse complement strand
CATGGAGGATGCGGTTTCCAGTTAGCGGATGCTGCACCACCCAGAGTTCGAACACGCCCTGTTCCGGTATTGGCACCTCATCGTCCTGTGCGGCAGCGTGCCCGACTTTGGAGAGTACTCCGCTCTGGTCACATAAACCTATGGTTTGGCACCACAACATGATGTTCGCGCCGCCAATATCGGACACACCGGGGAGAGCCTTCTGCACAACAGGAACGGTGATGGTGCCTCCACTTTCCAACGCCCCACGGCACAGCAACCCCAATTCGGGTCGCTTCTCCAGCCACGCCATTTCCGAGAACACAGCATAGCGGTACACACTCGCATCAGAAAGAAGCTCACATCTCATAGCGGGTTCCCTCTCCGGACGCGTTGCCCTATCGTGGGGGTGCTGCTGACAAGGTCCACAAGCTCGGGCACACGACACTCCGCGAAGTAACTTCCCTTGCCGATAACGATCAACTGTTGTCGCGCCCGTGTCAACGCTACGTTGAGTCGATTTACGCTGTCCAAGAAGCCGACGCGCCCTGTATTGCGCATCGACAACAGTACAAGGTCTGCCTCTCGTCCTTGAAATCTATCGACCACACCGCAAACAATCTCGATTCGTTGCCTGCCGTCGACCTCGATTGGGAACCGCGTCTTGCGGCGTTCGCCAGTCAGTTCTTGCAGGAGTTTGCTGATGGCCTGCTCCTGTTTCAGGTAAAAGCACAGGCAAGCAGCTTCCCAGTAGTTGGGAATGGCGCGATTTGGCGGTCCTTTGCGCTTTGCCCAAGCGATGAAATTCACCAGAATCTCACGCATGCGAGCAATCTCGGCCTCGTTGGTGCCACGATACTCATGGCCGTCCACATCCCACCACACCCGCCTGCTCGGCAGATCAGGGAGAAAGTCCCATGATAGTTCCGCATCGCGCGCCGGGATCGTGTTAGCATCCTGAAGGGCAGCACCACGGTACATCACCTTGCGAGGGAACTCAGCAATCGCTGGATTCATGCGGTGTTGAAAGCTAAGCTGACCAAAACGGATCGAGAATGCACATGAAAGCCGCTGCGCCTGATCTCCCGATATTTCGCCCCGCAGACATTCCGCCCTGAACCCCACTGTCAAGGCACTTCGGCGCGATGAGCGATCCTTACCAATCCCTTCCTGAATGACCTCCAGCAAGCTCGGGAGGCCGATGTCCTCTACTTCAGCTACGGCCTCCTCCACTTTCGGGCGCAATGTCGGGTTAGACGGGAGCAGAGCATCAACATCCTGTCGGCGGTGATTCCGTTCGTTCTGATCTTGATTGCGTCGCAACTCATGAATCCGAATGAGCCTCCAAGCGACCTCGCCCGCCCAGTTGTGTCGGCTAAGCCAATCTACTTCGCGTTTGCGGAGGGCGTCGAATGTGTCGACCCTGGTGCCGCGCTCGTGAAGCACGCGCGGCAGCCGACGTTCAGCAACCCAAGCGTTCTGCCGGAACAGAAAGGGCGATCTCTCGTCCATCGAGTCCGACCCCTGCGAAAGGTCTTGCACAGCGAGGAGATTACCTGGCAGGTACTCGGCAACATCCTTCAGCAGATCGTCTTCGACCAGAACCCAAGTCGCCGCGCATAGCAGCAGTGCTCTGGGCTCGCCTCGCCAAATCTCATTCAATGTAACTTCGGAGACGGGTGACATCGCTCGCCCATGCTCCTTCACAACCCGAACAGCCTCAATGCGCTCGGGACGCGCCGCAATCTCTCGTTCCACTGCATTAAGCACACTGGCAGGCTCAGTGATTAGCCATCGCATGCCAGTCTGCATCAAGTCCTTACGGCACAGGCGAAAAACGAGCAGTAGCGCGCGCTGGTAGTCGGCAGGCAGCACATCCCGGATTCGGCGATCCTCGGTTTCCTCGGTCAGCGAGCGCAAATTCGCCACGACATCAGCACGGTCCACATAGGGGGGCAATTGACGAACATCGCCTACGACAATCCATCGCTTGGCCATCAACGCCGATACCATGAATTCCTGAATCGTCGTCTTGCTGGCCTCGTCTACGATCAAAACGTCCCAATGCGGCATCGCCGTGATCGGCTTCTCCCACCGCCGTAGCGTCTTGTCGCGTTCCATGAACAGCGGATGGCGTATGATGCCAATGGTTGTTCCACAGGTTAAGTTCGCACCCATGACAATCGTTCGCTCTGCCATGTCGTGCAGTTCCTTCTCACCCATCGCCCGAAGGTTTGGTGTGTCTCGCCACTGCGCCTCCAATACTTCAATACGCTTATCAATCTGCGAGGCCCCCACGCGGTCGTCAACCTTCTCCGGACTCCCAATGCGCACTGCATCAAGCGGAGAACCGCTCCTAAGCATCCGTTCGAGCACATTATCCAAGGCCACATTGGTGGATGCGCAGAGCAACACTCGCTGACCGCATCGGACAAACTGGTCGATCAACTCGCAAATCGCGGTGGTTTTGCCCGAACCGGGAGGACCCTCTAAAATCGCAAAATCCTCCGCAGCCAAGGCGCGGCGGACAAATTCGCGCTGCTCCTCCGTTCCGCTGCGCGCTTTATCGATCAACCAGAACCATTGGGCAGGTTCCGAAGGGGTTGTAATCGGCCACCGTACACGCGCTGGATCTTCGCATAACTTCAGCAATCCCTGGTGATGTGGGAGCGGCGACTCCCGCAATTGTCGAAGAGCTCGTTGTTGCAGTTCCAAGCTACGCACGTCCACCGGAAGGTAGATGGGTTGACCGGCTGGAGGCAGTTGTTCGAGCAGCAATTGGTAGTTCTCGTTGTCGCGCCGAAGCACACGGATTGTGGAATCGGCGCTATGGCGAGGCTGCGTCCATATCTCGGCCATCTCGTCTTCAACGAATGCAGCGCGCGGGTCAAGATAGTCGTCTGCGGAAACGTTTTCCTCAGGGGTTACGAGTTGTATCCATGAGCCCGTTCGGCCCTCTCTTCCTATTTCGTGCCAGCGAAAGCGAACCTTATTGTCGCCGACTAGCACTTCCGAGGTCGGCAGATCCACGATCCGGAGGATCGGCCCGGATGCCCTGATCCGCTCGCCGCTCTTCGCGTCATACAGCCATTCGAGTCCATAGAAGGGAGGGAGTACTTGGACTGTATCATCGAGTTTGCCCTCTACCCAAATTCCGACATTGTCGATTGTACCCTCGACCGCAACACGCCAACCCCTGCCATTATCCGCGTCAGCTATGTCCAAGATCTTGAGCTGGCGGCCTTCCGCCAGTAATTCGCGCGGGTGCGCGGGTTCAGTCTCATGGGTCAACTCGCACTCAACGCCGCACCACAAAACGCGGTCATCGGCATATAGAGGACTGCGCGGGTAGAACCGAGGTTTGCCCTTGTTCTCCGCAGCCCGCTCAACATGGATATAGAGATCACGGTTGGAGACAAGTAAGGGTCGATCCCAATCTGGGTTCCGGGCAGAAGGCCAGTTGTCGACAACCCAAGCGGATTCTGGCTTAGCAATGTCGATCTGGGTGTCGAGCGCCTCAAGACGAAGCACTCGCAGGTTCACGACCCGTTCCCATTTCAGCACATATCGATATTGGCGCTTTCGCGCCGACCGAATCGCCCGTCCCAAGTACTGAGCAAAGGGCCCGAGCGCAGTCGTAGCCTGTCCCATCAACGCCAAAGTGACATTGGGATGGGGACTGACGGCGGCAAAGTGGAGGACTCTCATGTCTTGGCCTCAGGAATGAAAGGATTGCGACTTTCCTGCTTCAGGCGGGGTACTTCGCCGGAGCTGTCCTCCTGCAACGGATCGGGGTCTTCGTTGCTTGCCAGACGCGCCCTGGCTTCTGCCCAACGTCGCAGATTCACAATATGCTCACGCATCGTCATGGACAAGGGATACGTTGCGCGAAGCGCGGATTCGATATTCTCTGTGCGAAGTTCCCGACCTTCAGCGAAAGCCTCGAAGAGACCTTCGTGTATTGCCTCCTCGATCTCTGCTCCAGAAAATCCTACGGCAACTTGAGCGAGTTGCTCCAGATCAAAGTCTTGTGGATCCCTCTTTTTCCTCTTCAGATGGATCTCCATTATGTCCTTGCGTGCCTTCGAAGTGGGCAGATCAACAAAGAATATCTCGTCAAAACGGCCCTTACGAAGCAACTCGGGCGGAAGAAGGTCGATGCGGTTGGCGGTTGCGACCACAAAGACAGGTTCTCGTTTTTCCTGCATCCAAGTCAGGAAAGTCCCCACCACACGCGCGGTAGTGCCGGCGTCCGACTGATCCGAACTCCCAAGTCCCGAAAGGCCCTTCTCAATCTCATCAATCCAGAGGACACACGGAGCAAGTGCTTGAGCGACTTGAAGGGAATTGCGGATGTTCGCTTCCGATTGCCCGACAATGCCTCCAAACACCTTCCCCAAGTCGAAACGAAGTAGTGGGAATCGCCAAGTTGCGGCTATGGACTTGGCCACCAAGCTCTTTCCGCAGCCCTGGACTCCAAGCAAAAGAACGCCCTTGGGCGGATCTAAGCCGAAGTTTCGGGCTCCGGGACCAAAGGCCCTCCCGCGCCGCTCCAGCCAGACCTTCAGGTTCTCGAGCCCGCCAACGTCACCCAGTCGAACATCAGGCTCGTAGTACTCAAGGACCCCTCCCTGGCGGATGACGCGCTCTTTCTCTCGCATCACCAATGGAACCGCCTCAAGCCCGAGGCGCCCAAGTTGAAGCGCTGCCTGCCCAAAGGCCAATTTGGCTTCCATTACCGTGAGACCTCTGGCAGCCTCAAGCAGTGAAACGTCGGCTTGATCCGTCGGCACACAGAGATCGGTGGCTACCTGATTGCACACGACGCGAAGCTCCTCGACCTTGGGAAGGGACAGTTCGAGCGTGGGCACTTCTTTGTGCAGTTCGACTGGAAGACCAGGCATGGGAGTAGACAGCAGCAGCACCCGCCGAGGGTTGTTCGGTAACCGACAGACGTCAAGTATCCAACGCAACACCTCATGGTGTTCGGATTTCAGATAGGGCTGGGCGTCCTCGATGAGTACAATCCTCTTTTCTTGCCCATCCTTGAGTTCCCGCATGACGCCTATTGGGTCGGTGGGGCCTCCGGGAACCGGCTCCGTCGTACCTTCTGCGTCGCAAAGCATCATCCCTCCGCTTGAACTCCAAATGTGCAGAGGCAGCTTCAACTCGTTTGCCAAGCCGATCGATAGTCCGCGGACGCGTTCCCACTCAAACGACGCTATCTGAACGACTTTTGCGTCAGATCGAACAAGCCGAAGAAGATGGTCAAACTGCTCCATGTTTTATCACCTCGTCCCTTGCATGGCCGGAGGGCAACGCTCGGCGGTCGGAGGATCCACGCCAAACTCACAAGTTTTCGCCCCAAGCACAACGTTCGGGAAACATGCCGATAAATGCTAAATGCGCCGGTCGATATCTTCTGCCACAGGCAATCCGGCCATTACTCAATGCTGGAGGGCAATTGTCTCCTTTTTCTTGGACTTTCAAGTTCGCTGTTTTATGTGATTTCAGGATATGCCCTCGGGGATCGGCTGAGTTCGTTCCCATTGCTGATTGGCCATACACCTATGTCCCTCTTTGTCTATCGTTCTCGCTGGCCCCTATGGAGCACTTGCTCTCTGCTTGAGATCCTTCGCTTTCGCGACTGCCACCGGTCAGGTCGTGCGAATCGCGTGGCGCAATTGCGCTTTGATGTCAATTGCCGTGCCATCGATTCCCTGCTGGCGACTCCTCTTGATAGGTTTATCGTTGCGCTCACGACTCGCGCTTAGGCGGGATTCTGCGCCGTGTTAGTGAAATGATCTTTGTGAGCACGACCCCGAGCATCATCCGGTAGCTTTTGACACCCGTGATATGCGATTCACGCGAAGAAATATCTTCACCGGGAAACAAGCATGTCAGGAAAGTGATCCGCCTTCTACTCCGCAATCATCCTGTAAGTGCCGTTGTTGCTGTCGGCCAGCGGCTTGAGGAACAGTTCACACAACTTGCCCACGCCGATAGTATGGATCGCCACCTGCCGGATGCGGTTGAGCTGCGTGATGTTGCGGATGATGTCCGGCGGATTGGATATCGTGCCGGTGTTTGGCATTCCGTCGGTGAGCAGGAAAATCGTGTCGGGGCCGGTCTTGTACTCGGTGTTCACCTTGCCGCCGGGCGTCAGCCTGCCAAAAGCCTCGCAGAGAGCATCGTAGATGTCGGTCGTTCCGCGCGGAGACAGCGCGTCAACCCACTTGATTGCGTCTTCCTTGACCTTCGGAGCGGCCTCGGTCTGCTCCTTCTTCCAACTCATTATCTGGTCGTCGAATGCGACGATATTGAATCTCGTGTCAGGGGGAAGCGACTTGATTACGCGGATCAACTCGGCCTTGACAAAGGCCATCTTGGTGTCGTCCTTGACAACGGCGCCTTCGCCAACGTAGCCATCGGTCTTGCTCTTCACCTTCTCTGACATGCTGCCCGAGCGGTCAATAACGAAGGCCAGGTTCTTCGATTTCGTCTTGATTCCGTGGTAGTTGATATACTCGCCCGCTTTGTCCGACGGCGCAAGGGGCTCGGTAAGGTTTTTGAACCAGTTTTCCCAGTAGCGGACATCCGGAGGGAAGCTCTTGCCGGTGATCTCCATCAGAGCTTTGTGGATGTCCTCCTCGATGCGGCCCTTTTCCTTCTTCCACAGCTCGATCAGCGGTCCAACCGATTCCGTGAGTTTCAGCTTGCCGCAGGCCTTGACCGCGGCGCTGCGAAGTTGCCATTCCGGTGCGCTCAGGTTGGCAATGATCTTCGGGCCAAGCTCGCTCCGGTTTGTATCGGCAGCTATCGAGCAGGCCGCCATTCTCACGGCGGGATCCTTGTCTTCGATAGCGGAAGGTATAAGGTCATCGATGCCCACGGCTTTGCGTGTATGCAGCGCGGACAACGCCTCGCCCCTGACAGCGCCCGGAGCATTGGTCGCTGCATCGTACAATTTGAGCAGCAATTCGATCGACTTCTCGTCCTTGCACTCGCCAAGGCTCGAAACCGCCGCGACGCTGACGTTCAGGCTGAGGCTTTTCATTGCGAGTTTGTACAGGGTGAGAAGCGCTTCGTCAGACTGGAATCGCGCAAGGTTCATCGCGAGTTCCATCTGCACCATCTCGTCTTTTTCGCTCCCCGCCATCTTGGCGAGCACCGGAAGCGACCGCGGATTCGCTATCTTGCACAGCGCGCGCGTGAAACGAAGGCGGATTCGCGGCATCCTCCGCACCTCGAGGTAAATGAGCATCTGGTCGAAAACCGCATCGCCCGTCGCGGTCAGCAGGATCACATCGGCAGCATCATAAACCATATCGTATGGTTGCACGTGATTCGGATCTTCATACGCGTAGACTCCCGCGATGGCATCAACGATCTTGGGATGGTCCACGGGCTTGAGTATCTCCAGCGCGCCGATCATATCCTGCCCGAACTTCGCCGCGAAAGCTGCAAGGCGGTCTTTCACATCCCTGGAATCCTCGGCTTGCACGAGCATAATCGAGGAAAACAGCAGCAGCACGAGGAAAAGGGAGGTTCTTCTCATCGGGGTCCCTTTCGTGGAAACGGGCGGTCTTCCGCTTCATAATAGCACATTCGCGGCCCTTAACAACACCGAATTCGTTCTGGGCAAACAGCACATTGATTTTCCCTCGGAAAGCTGCCTCTCAGGCACCTTGCAGACGACCTTCCCGTAATCGGCCATGTATGGGCCTTATACAATGCCTGCCCTTGTACATCAGCCTGACTGGCCGCTTTCCAGCGCTGCCCTTTTGACGCTCCGATGCCGGTTTTGGTGGAGTACCGAAAACTTGTACAACGTTACTGCAAATCATTCGCAATATGGCTATAACGCCGTAACCGCTTGTGCCCGTAGATGTTACACCAATACCTACACAGAAGCTACGAGAATTCGCATCCCGACTTGCTTGCAACCCCATATGTTGTGGTATAGTTTGCCGGTTATGCTATTAGTTGTGGCCAGCAGTACACCTGCTGCGTCACGTGTCCTGTAAAGAACGAGTTTGGAGAGTTTTCATGGAATCTGGCGAGACCATCATCAGAAGCAACGAGCAGACTCTGTTTCCACCAGAGCTGCTTATGCCCGTGCTGCCCAAGGCCATACGCAAGCGCGACGGCTCGATCGTGCCTTGGGACGAAAGCAGGATATACAACGCCATTCTCAATGCGGCGAAGGTAACCGGCGAGTTCGACGAGAACGCTGCCCGGATGCTCACCGACCGCGTTGTGAAGGTGATATCCCTCAAGTTCAACCCCGAAAACGAGTTTCCGAAAATCGAGCAGATTCAGGATATCGTTGAGGATATGCTCATCCAGGCGGACTACATCAGTACCGCCCGGGCGTACATTTCCTATCGCCAGAAGCGCGCCGAATTGCGCAAGGACCGCGCCACGCTGGTCGAGGTGGAAAAGACCATCAACGAATACCTCGAAGCGTCCGACTGGCGCGTCAAGGCAAACGCCAACCAGGGCTACTCCCTTGGCGGGCTTATCCTGAACATCAGCGGAAAACTCGTCGCCAACTACTGGCTCGCGAGGGTTTATCCGCCCGAGGTCGAAAACGCACACCGCGAGGGATTCCTGCATGTCCACGACCTGGATATGTACAGCGGATACTGCGCGGGCTGGTCGCTGCGTATGCTGCTCGAACACGGGTTCAACGGAATCCCGAACAAGGTCGAGGCCGGTCCGCCCAGGCACCTTTCCTCGGCCGTCGGGCAGATGGTGAACTTCCTCGGCACGCTTCAGAACGAATGGGCCGGGGCCCAGGCTTTCAGCTCCTTCGACACTTACCTTGCGCCCTTCGTAAAGAAGGACCATCTCACCTACAAGGAAGTGAAGCAGAACATCCAGGAGTTCATCTATAACCTGAACGTGCCTTCCCGCTGGGGCACGCAGACGCCGTTCACCAACGTCACATTCGATCTGGTCTGCCCGGGTGACCTGCGCGATGAGAAGCCCCTGATGGGCGGAGAGCGCATGCCATTCACCTACGGCGAATGCCAGAAGGAAATGGACCTGATCAACAAGGCCTACCTGGAAGTGATGTTCTCCGGCGATATTCACGGCCGCATCTTCACCTTCCCCATCCCGACTTACAATATCACTGCCGACTTCCCTTGGGATTCCCCCAACGCGGATATGCTCTTTGCCCTCACCGCGAAGTACGGAACGCCGTATTTCCAGAACTTCCTCAACTCCGACCTCGACCCGCATATGGTGCGCAGCATGTGCTGCCGCCTCCGCCTCGATGTGCGCGAGTTGCTCAAGCGCGGAAACGGCCTCTTCGGCTCGGCCGAGCAGACCGGTTCGCTGGGAGTCATCACCATCAACTGCGCGCGGCTCGGATACGTGGCCAAGGGCGACGAGACCAAGCTCCTCGCGCTGCTTGACGAATACGTGGATGTCGCCAAGGTCTCGCTGGAGATCAAGCGCAAGACCATCCAGGGAAGCATTGACAAGGGACTTCTGCCCTTCACCAAGCGATTCCTTGGGACGCTGCACAACCACTTCTCGACGATCGGCATCAACGGCGTCAACGAGATGATCCGCAACTACACCGGCGGCCGCGAGAACATCGCCACCGAATGGGGCCAGCGGTTCGCCCTTCGGTTCATGGATCACCTGCGCGATAAGATCGTCTCCATCCAGGAAGAAACCGGCAACCTGTACAACCTCGAAGCTTCGCCCGCCGAATCCGCAACGCACCGGTTTGCCCGCGAGGACCAGAAGCGTTACCCCGGCATCCTCCAGGCAGGCACCAAGGAACAGCCTTACTACACCAACTCCACACAACTGCCGGTCAACTACACCGATGACCCGTTTATGGCCCTGCAACTGCAGGAAGAACTTCAGAGCAAGTACACCGGCGGCACCGTGTTCCACGTTTACGTGGGCGAATCCCTCGACGGCGCAGCCTGCAAGGCGTTGGTAAAGCGGGCGCTCGAGCGTTTCCGCGTGCCGTACATCACGGTTACCCCGACCTTCTCGGTCTGCCCGGAGCATGGATATCTCAAGGGCACGCACGAAAAATGCCCCAAGTGCGCCCCCAAAGAGCAGCCGTGCGAGGTGTGGACCCGCGTGATGGGTTACTACAGGCCGGTTTCGCAGTTCAACACCGGCAAACTCGGCGAGTTCGGCGAGCGCAAGTACTTCCAGGTCGAGAATCCCGAAACGGTCGAGGCCAAATAGTGACGGCTCCAAGCGCTTCACCCTCTGATTGCCTGCCGATCGGCGGGGTAACGGGGTTCAGTTCCGTTGACTGGCCGGGGCACCTCTGCGCCACGGTCTTTGTCTCCGGCTGCCCCTGGAAGTGCGGATACTGCCACAACTCAGGGCTCAAGAATGCGGACCCCGACCTCAAGTGGAGCAATGTCCAGCAACTGCTGATCAAGCGCAGGGGATTCCTCGATGGCGTGGTATTCAGCGGCGGCGAGCCCACCCAGTACAAGGAAATTGGCCTGGCCGCTCGCGAGGCCCACGATATGGGCTTCTCCGTCGGTCTGCATACATCGGGATGCAACCCGGAGAACTTCGAGCCCCTGCTGAAATCTTCCAACGTTGAATGGGTGGGGCTCGATTTCAAGGCCCCCCTTGCACATTACGAAGAGATGACCGGCCGCGCGGGCAGCGCCGCGTCCTTTGCGGCATCGCTGCACATCCTGAAGAACAGCGGAGTCCGCTTCGAGGTACGCACAACGGTTGCATCCTCGATCGCCGACCCTGGCTCTCTTGAACGGATGGGCATCGAGCTTGCCGGAATGGGCGTGCGCGATTGGACACTGCAGCAGTGCAGGACCGGCGAGCCCCTTGGAGGTTACGTCTCCACCCCGCCTTTGAGTGACCTTAAGGAGTGGGCCGGGGCGGTTTCCGCTCTGACCGGCCTGAAGGTGACCGTGCGGGGAGAATAATATATGGTCCTTCTCCTCAGCATAACGGGCGTCCCCTGTGGGACGCCCGTTGTGTTTAGTGGGGCGGTGGGTAGTACCCACTCCCATGTAGGCAGCCAAGGCAAGGCCATTTCCAGCCGCCCTCGATGGGTCGGCAATAACCGAGGCACCGACATTTCCTTCGAAAACCTGCAAAATCCCATCTGCCTAATCTCTGCTATCCTGAGTATCCTGCGTATCCTCGCAAAACTGCCCCTCTACCTCTGGGAGAGGGGAGCAAAAGGGGTGAGGGTAGTTGCTGGCCTGGCTTCAAAGGCTGTTGGTCCTGCGACGGACGACAGACGACGGACGACAGACTGGCTTTAAGCGGCATACCGGGTATAAAGCCTCCGGCGAGAACGCCCGAAGACAAGGCATCCGATGACCCTCGCGTGAGCAAAGAGGCTTGTTTGCGAGGGAGTGAAGACGTAAGAACGAGCCGAAAGGGGAGTTAGCACAGGGCAAAGTTGGTCGAGATTGCTGCCCGCGCATCTCAGCTTCTTCACTGATGGGAGTGAAAACGGCCCATGAACGACCTGTGCGCATCGAGTACCTCTGGAAGCGGCTGTAGTCGCCAAGTCCAGTGCGCCCAATTTGACTCCGAGACGTGCGTTTCCATGTATTAGCGTTTTGCGAGTGCGCCCATACATGTCAATTACTTCCTTTAATCAAAGTTCGCGACTACTGCATGAAGTGGCCTGTGAAGAGGGGCGCACTGCATTCGCAGAAAGACCACATAGACCGAATAAAAGAATGGTCTGCCTCTGTGGCACATAGTATGGTATAATTGCCTGTGCTTCACCGGAACAGTTTGCGCGTGCATGAGAATCATAGCCCGTATAGTCGGAAAGAACACAAGGAGATATATGCTGCATAACATGCCAAAAACAATGAGAATTGGGATGGTCGCCTACATCGGGGACTCGCTTCCTTTGGCTGTGGCGTTGCGAGAAGCTGTTTCGTACACCCTTGACGTCTGCAACGGAGCCGTTCAGCGCAAGGGGGAGTGCGAGACCCAGACCGTGAATGTCGAAATCGAGTTGTACGTAATCGTAGGCGGAGCCCCGGACATGCGGATTACTCCCTTCATGGGGATCGAAGTACACATCAGCCTGGATGTTACTTCTCCCGTGAATGTGCAATGCTCACCATGTACTTGCACGCATGTCCTTTCTGGGTGGGAACTCGATTGACACAGGCTGCACCATGGAGCTTGATTGGGCCGAGCAGACCTCGTGGCTGATGTTCTTGTATGCATCGGCGGGCTGGAGCAGGATCGGGCGGCGGAGGTCTAGAACCACGGACAGGGCTTGATCCCTTTGTCGCGCATATCCTTGACAAGGAAGACTTGGACGCTGGGGTCGCCAACGTATTTCCACTTTCGTAGCTTTGCCTCGGCGGACTTATACGACACCAGCAGGCTCGATGTGGAGATGAGAGTGCTTTCGAAGAAGAAAATGTCGCTCTTGCTCACCGGCGTACCTGCAAGGCGGTCCTTCAGAACCACGCCGACCATGAAGTGTCCTGGAAGCTGCACCAGAACTGGTTCCAGCCCGATCGCTTCGAGAATTGAAGCAAACAGCAGCGATAGCTCGATGCAGTTGCCAGCCTTTGCATCAATCACCTCCGCAGGAGAACGCACACGCTGCGATTCGAGTACCGTCCACCACTTGGCTGACGTTCCTTGGGTGTCGAATCTGCCAATCGTAGTGTTCAAGTACTTATATTCGTGCTCTTGAAGGTAAGCCCAGATCTGCATGAGCTGCGCAAGAAGCGGAAGAGGCCCGTCCTTATCCGTTCCCTGGTATCCAGTGAACTCAAACCCCTTGGCCTTGGCTATCTCTTCGACCAATGAAAGGACTTTTCTCCCCGTATCGTCGGGCGTGACCCAAGCACCCGCGAGCAGGACAGACATGCCGCCCTGCCCATCCGGCAGAAGCGGAACTTGAAAAGCAGATTCGACCACTATGGGCTCGTCAAGTACAAGGGCAGCAGTAGTGATTTCAAACTGCGGGCGTATCCACGCCTTCGCCCGTGCAGGGAGGGCGGAATTGCCGGTCAGAACCGCCTTGGGAAACGCAGGCGAAATTGTCAACCATGCTTCCTCGCCTGGCGCCACCGTAAGAGTCTTGTCCACTCTCTCGGTGACGCCCTCGATCATGAAACTGACGAACAGCGTCTCGATGATGCTGTCGCGATTCTTCAGGTTAACTGTGACAAGGGGCGCGAAGAGAGTGTCGCGCAGGTGTTCGATGCCAGGATAGACCGTCATCTTCCCATCTGACAAAAGGGCTGACATTCCGATTCCGTAATCCACCTTGCGTCCCAAGACGTGGCCCGACTTCGTGTAGGACTGAGCCGCCACGGAAGCTGTGAGTGGCTGGTCAATGTAGAAGCGTGTCTCGTATCTCGATACGGTGCTCTTGTCCTGTGGGCCCGGAACAAAGGTGACCTTGGGGGATTCGAACTTGCAGACAATTGTCTCTGACCACCTGCTGATTGTGCCGGAGAGTTCATCAAGGCTGATCGGGTTCGGGATAAGGACTCTGAACTCGCGATGGCCGGGCAATTCGCCGCCGTCGTACTTCCCGGGAGGAGCGGCAAAGTAGGCAGTGTCCCTGCTTTCGAGAAGGATCTTCTCGAGAACTGCGAATTTCTCGCGGGGAAGATCACCGATGTGGATGGTCAGGACCGCGAGCCCTTGGAAGGCCTTTTCTTGACGCTGGCGAAAATCGAGGTACTTCAGTTCGAGTGCCACACAGAAGGGGCAGAAGGTCTTTCCTTGGTTGTTGCACTTTGTACAACCTCTTCCCGCGCATGCTGGACAGTCAATTACCGGCCGCCCTCCGTGGTCATTTGCACACTGGGAGAAAAGGAAACCGACCTGGTCGCTGAGGGTGCGGTTCCATCGCTTCTCTGCGTACATCTCGACCTTCAGGAAATCCAGACCTGTCAACTGGCGATGTATTGCGCCGAAGAGATCCGCTGCTTGTTCATTGGGCTCCACCGCCTTCAGAAAGAAGTTGTCGACAGCTTCGCGCCAGAGCCAAGTGTTTTCGGCCACCTCGTCCTTGTCAATCCGCTCAACATCCTTCTTTTCCAGCGTGACCGTGCCGCCTGAGAAGAGCCTGACGATGTAGCGGTCCTCGCTCTGGGCAACGATCTTTCCGCGGTACACCTTTCCGTCCTTCATGCGGAAGACCTCGGCGTTGCAGGCCGTGCTGACGCACAGAGCCACAAGAAGGAGAGACAAGATCAGGACTACTTGGGCATTCAGACGCATTCAGGACTCCGACGTAAGTCGACCAGTGATTCTCCCCGCACGGAAATCTTGACATGGTGGTTGGGAATTCCACAATCTTACTTCGGCACTCCCGGGTGTCAAGGGAATGGGGCTGGATATCCATATGCCCAGCCTCAGGGACTGAGACAGCTTGAAGCGCGTTCAACGAGACACCTTGACTCAAGGTGGCCTTCTGATAGGATTCGCGCGATGGTTGCATTGCGCAGGTTCGACAAGGAGAATGTAACGATGCAAATGCTGCTGCTGGGTGCCGGAGCTTCAGTGCCTGCGGGGATGCCAACATCAAAAGGCCTTCAGGGGCTGATACGCGACCAGCTTGATAATGAAAGCGATCTCCTGGCCGAATGGGATCGTGTCGGAAAGCTCCTTGGTGTTGATGACGACCTCGAGAACAGAATGGAGTACCTCTTCAATCTGGAAATGGCGGCTCGGACGCCGCAGTCTTTAGAAACGCCCTTAGCAGAACGGCTCCGCACGAGCGTCAACAACATATTGGCGCGTACTCTCGAGTTCAAAGGAGACTCCTCCAAGCTGGCATATCTTGATCCCGTAATGCGGTTGGCGCGGGAGCAAGAAGGCTTGGTGATCGCTACGCTGAACTTCGACGACGTAATCGAAAGGGCATGCGATAAGAACGGGATCACTTGGTCGCACGGTGTCAAGAACGGAGGTGCAGAACTGGACTTTCAGAGCGCGACGGTGCACCTACTGAAGTTGCACGGTTCGACAAGATGGGTCTCCTTGATAGGCAAAGAAACCGGGGAGCTTTTTGCCATCGAGTTCGATGTGGACTTCAGCTATCCGGAAGATTCGACTTGGGACAAGCGGGCAATGCTGATAGGTCGGCCGAAACTGGTCTACAACTACCCCTTTCCCCAGTTGTTGGCGCGTTTCGGGGAGGATCTGCTGCGGCACGATAAGGTGACCGTCATCGGGTATTCGTTCCGAGATGATCACGTGAATGAGATGCTCCGCCTCTGGCTGAAGAGTCGGAGAAATGTGTTGCTTACCATCGTCAATCCTGATTGGCCGGTTGGGAAAGACCCATTTGAGCGGAGGAGCCTCAGGCTCGTCAGGAATCCGCCGCAGAACAAGCGAATACGCTTCATCTCGAAGGGATGTGAGGATGCCCTTCCCGGGCTGTTCTTACAGAATCGCTGAATGAAGGAGGCGGATTGCGACAGTCAGACCACCGTTTGCTTGCTGCGGAGTTCTGCGGTGTATAATTCTTCTGCAGGGAGCAGCGCAATTTCCACACTTGCTTCAAGCCCGATTTGCTACTCGAACTCCAGATCCAGTTTGCGCTTCATTAGCTCCTTCAGCCTGATTACCTCGATTCTGACGCGGTCTCCAGGTTTCTTTAGGAAGTAGCTCGGAATGCCATCGGCTTCCTCGCGCTCCAGAAGGCGACGGTCGCCTTCCTCGATTCCCTCGACTGCAGTTCCATCCAGAACCGCTTGCGAGATGTCCCAGCACACCAGATAGCGCAGGAACCTCAAGGTGTGGTTGACATCGCGCTCAAGCAGCTTCTTGAACTCTACGAAGAAACACTGTTCATCGGCATTGCAGTTGCTGCTCGTGGGAACCGCGAGAGCGTCGATACTGGCTCGGGTGTTATAGTCCACAAGCTTGAAGTCAACGAGGTCATTGTGCAGACAGGTGAGGATTACGAACAGGGTATACAGTTCTGCTTCGTTCCTAGGCTCCCAAAGATATGAGCCGTTGTATGCCAAGAACCTGCGTCGTCTCACTTCCCTTTTGCGCCTCTCAAATTCCGCCCTGTCCTGTTGCACTGTGTGGTGCTCATCCTCGAGTCCACGGAGAACATGATAGTCGGCATTTTTGAGCGCCTGATCCACTTCCTCAACCTGCCGGGCGACTGATGCTTCCAACTCAGCCAATAAGGCTGGTTCCGTGTTGGCAATGTCACCGCGATTCGCGGTAAGCAAGAGTTGCTGGCAGTTTACGAATGCGTGCAGTAGCACGTAAGCATTGCTTCCTTCTCCAAAGGATCTGATCCAGTTGTTCTTCCTTACCACTGGGATGAAGTCCTTGCAGATCCATAGCCCGTATCTATCACCGACCCTGTACTTATGAGTTGGCTCGCCTGGAGCGATGGCACGGCGACGCTCGCAGATCATCGGGTTATAGGATCGCTTGGCCAAGTCACCTTCCACCGAGTAAATGGCATCGAATCGAACTTCGGGATGGTCGTGCAGAGCGATACTCGGAAAAGGGAAGCGTTTGACAAAGCGTTGCGACGCATCCAAAGGGAATTGCGCGAATAATTCGGCAATGGGCGGAGTCTGAGGTGGAAATGGATGCCCATACGGGAGTTCCCGCTCAGTTTCATCGAAACACCGTAAGAAGAACCGAAATGCCTGTCTCGGCTGAATGCCGAAGATGGGCTCAATCGAACCTACCTTTGTTCGCCATAGCACGAAGTCTGTGACGTTATCTTGGGTGAAATCGGCTCTCTTGTTGTCGTTGTACCCAATGAGAGTGATAGAAGTCCCGTTGTGACCGTCCAGGAAGGGCTCCATCTCCCTGACGTGGACCTCGTGCAGCTTGTTAGCGTGCAGCATCGTCATCGGCGTATTACAAATGGCTTCGCACGCTTTTCCTTCCTTCTGGGTCCTCACGTGGATCTGCTCAGACCGAAGATAGGTCTTGGTGCCGTGTCCTTTCTCGCCAATCTTCCGGGGATCTTCTCGTGAGGTCGAGTGCCCAAGTCCCCAGAAATGCCGGGAAAGAGTCTCTCGGTCCATTCCGCAGCCGTTGTCAGTCATTCTCACCACAAGCCTTCGCGCGCCTGCAACGCTTTCCACCATGAAACTCACGTGCATTTCCGTCGCACCTGCATCCATGGAATTCGAAATTGCCTCTCGCAGCATCTCAAGTGGATCGCCAAAGTCGGCTGCGATTTCGCGGAACTCCGAGGCGGAGTTCACATCTGGAGTCACCAGCGACCAGCCGATCTGAGAAGGTGATTCGCTCATCTTGTCGCCCTCCATGTCGCCCGAATAGGGGCACATTTCATCGCTCCGATCTTATGATCGGTGGCGCATTCGTCAAGCAGAACAAGGAGCCATGCTTTGCAGGCCGACTCGTGAAGCAGTGCCGCACTGCGCTCCCGATAGCAGGAGCATCTTTCCTGAAGGAAGATGCTTCCACGCGGTTTGAAGGCCTCAAGCAGATGGGACAGAACCCTAATCAACCCGCAGTTTCTCAACTGTTAGCAGCGGAACTTCCGTTCCGTCGGAGAAGACCTCTTTGTCAGCAAATATGGATACCGTCATGCAACTGTCCCCTCACGCCACCTTGCTAAACCAGCATGGCACAATGGCTTTGTGCGTTTGGTGCACAGGCGGGTCAAGCGGGAGGCAGGTCGGCCTCCACATGTGGTCACCCTCAGGGCTTGACTGACAGCCAGCCGCAGCGATAATCTCCACTCTTGTTGCAGGTTCGCTGTTGCTCGTGTCCCGCCCGGCGACGCGACCATCAAACGATGGAGGAAGTGCCTGATGCCAGATTCATCCCTAAGAACCAGAGACTGTGCGAAATGTGGGAATACTGAATCTATTGAAAACGGGCGTTTTTGCAGTGACTGCGCCCAGTTCTACTGTTTCAGTTGCATGCCAGACTACTACATCTGTCCCGACTGCAGCAAGCGTAGGCGAGCCCGTGAGTTATCACTGGAATTCAGGGGTGAATCCGCTCGCCCTTCTGAACAGTCCACGGTGGACAAGGTCGGGGTCACGGTAGTTGGCATTGGCATTGTGCTTTTTCATATTGCGCTGTGGCTGTTCGGAATAGCCATGTTCTTGGTTTTTCTGCAGGCGTGCGGCTGTAAGAAATTCTGGTTCTAGTCAAGCAATCACTTCGCTCGCCCAAAGGCGCGCTTTGCGGAACGGGTGTTCTAATCATGCTGGCGAGCAGTTTTGCTGGGCGGGGCCTGATGAAACAGCCCCGCCTCTTCATCTCATCTTCCTCCTGAGAAAGCGCCCACCGACCTTCTGCCAAGTATGCTGTCTTTGCTTTCTCGTCTCACTGCACGTAATCCAAACGTCCGGCCTTTCTTCCCTCGCGCTTCCGCCATTGTAGCAACGTGACTGACCTTGCGGGTAAGACGGCTTGCCCTTACTCCGCAATCATCACTCATCAATCATCACTCATCAATTCTCTCCTGCCTCCTCCTACTTCCCCGTTATCCTGAACGACCCCATCATGGCGTAGAAATCGGGCTGGTACGTCTCAAGCTTCGTCTTCAACTCGGGGGTGATAAAGACCACAAATGGCCAGATGAAGAACACATGTGTATCCGAGAAAGCAGTCATCACATAGTAGGTCGCAGTCTCATCCGTCCCGATGACTCTCGCTTCGATTTCCGCGCCCGTAATCGTCGTGTTCTCATCGAACTTCAGCGTCTCGAGTGCCCCTTTCACCTCCTGATCGCGCAGAGCTTCCAGATACTCCTTGATCACGTCTTCGGGCGTCTCACCATCCTTCTTTTTTCTGGATCCCATTGTGAGACAGAAGATGGATCCCCGCTCCGCGTCGGCTTCCTCAGGGGGATAGATTCCTTGTGCCATCATGTCGAAACCGCCAAGCTTGACAGTTGAGTTCATCTTCAACTTCCAACCTTCCGCGGTCCTGATCGAAAAGGCTCCCGCGCCATGCTTCCTGATGAATCCTCCACTCTCCTTGCCATCCTCGTCCGCGCCTACCGGATCGAGGGCATTCTCGAACCGGGTTCCTTTCAAAGGGCTGTTCTCTTTCCGGGTCTTCTTTCCCTCTTCCTTCGCCTTCTTCTGGAACTGGTCGAAATCCAACGGGGATTTCGCCACCTCTTCGGGCTCGCAGATGTACTTGGTTGTCACCTTTGCCTTGGTGGTCTCGCTCCACCACAGTGGCGAGCCGTCTTCGCCCTGCACAAGCGTGAACTTCTGCGACTCGGTCTCGACCCACTCCGTCGCAGCGGTGTTGTTCCCCTGGAAGGTGACCTTCTTGGTCTCGCCGCTTACGTTAAAGCCTATGACGGCGCAGCCCAGTTCAACGATCTTGCCGTATCTGTGCGGCTTGTCAGGGGCATATTTCCGCGCCGCAAACATCAGGGGCGCGCAGAAGCACCAGCAGTCGCCTTCGACCAGATTGACCTTGCGCGGGGGATTGGCAGCGCTTGTGCCGAACTGAACAGTGATCTCGGCAACTCCGGCCGTCACGCGTGCCCTGATGGTGTTCTTTGTTGTCGCCTTGGTCTCAAGCGCATCGTAGCTCATCGGCTTGAGGTCGAGCCCCACCGACGCCTTGTAATCGCAGCTTTCGGTAACGTCCTTGTCCTTAACCTTGAATGCGCGATTTTCCTGACCCGTGACGTAGTAGTACTCCGCGGTTGCGCCCTTCTTCTTTTCCACAGCAATATGCAGCGAGCCCTGCTTGACCCCGTCCACATAGAGGCCAAACCATGTATCTCCCGTTTTGATGTCCACACCCACACTTTCGGCCTGTGTAAAGGCCGTTAGTGCGCAGAACAAAATCACTATTAGCGCGATTGTGAGTTGTCTCTGTGTCACGAGCCCCTCCCAGCTTTCAGTATTCTAACAATGAGTGGGCCTTATGCAAGCGAAACGAAGCCAGACCGGAGACCGTGGGCCGTCGTCCGTCGCTGATCCAGCAGCCTGGAAAGCAAATGCCGCGCGGGTGCGCGGCGCTCCCGGGGGTATGGCTTTTCTTTGGCCGCGGCTTTCTACGAACCCGTGTCGGCTACTTTTCTCGGGCTTCGCAAAGACCATCCATTCGCGTGCATTGTGCAATCTGCGGCGCTCATCTTACGTCTTGGCTGTCTGCCTGGGCAAAACCCTACTCCGCGCTATTGGCGTTCATTCGCGTGCATTCGCGGAAAAACTCTTCTGGCCTCGAAAGCAGGGATCTGTTTTCTACTTCGCGACTTCGCGCCTTCGCGTGACACCCTCTTCGCCCTGTCCGCCCTCCGCGTCTCCGCGCCTCCGCGTGAGAATGACTTTGTCTTCTGCCTTTGGCTTCGCAAATCAAGGTATTTCCTACCCTCTGCGTACCTCTGTGTCCTCTGTGGTTAGATGTCTTTTCCGCTCTTATTCATCATTCATCATTCATCATTGTTCATTTCCCGGCTGCCCCCTACTCCACCGGCTTCTTCATGCAGGCCAGATTCCCCCGATACAGCGCCAGCACCGGTATCGCCATGGTCGCGGTGTATATCCTGCTGGATTCCCAGATATCGCTACGGGCGTCCCACGAGCCACGCCGCGGCGAGCCCGACCTGTCCTGCGTGTCAACAAGGTGGGCGATTATCCGCGTGTTGTAGGCCGCGGCCTCGTGCATTTCCATCTGCGCCAGGCCCAGCCCGTAATAGTAGAGGTCATAGAACGACGAAGTGGCGATCGGTCGCGCCAGGATCAGCGCAGCGGAACGCCTGTTGACGGTCGATTTCATATCCCAGTCGAGCTGCCCCTTGCACAACAGGCCCACTCCTGTCATAGCGGGAGTTGGCTCCTTGACGGGGATACAGCATACAAATCCGCTGAATTCCTCGGTCGCGCGGTCGAACCAGTCGGCAATTCCCTCGAAACCGGTTCGCGGCAGATCCATGCCCGCCTGCCGCCCTGCCGCGAACGCGCAACCGTACCACACCGTCACGCACGAATTGCTGGTGTTCCCCGGCATATTCGGGTATCCCCACGACAGGTCACTGTCGCGATACTCCATGCACTTGGCGAACGCTTCGGCAGCGAATCTCCCGTAGTCCGCATGGCCTGCGGCGACGTATTCCGCCAATGCCCAGGTCGCGACGCCCTGCTCATGTACATACGTCACGATGTTGTCGGTGCGGTAATTCCCCGGAGTCGGCGGCTGCTTGACAAGCCACGCCATTGCCTTTTCGCAGGCGGCCGCGCGCTTCTTCGAAGCCGCGTCTTCGCCCTTGATTCCCGCCGAGATAAAAGCAAGCGCCGCGAGCCCCGTCATACAGATGTCCGTCTTGATCCTTCCGGCCCCTACATCCACCCCTTCAAAGTGCTTGCCGTAGTTGAGCGAGTCGAACCTGCCATCGTCGTCCTGAACGGAGATCAGCCAGTCGCCGGCCAGGTCAATGGCCGCATCGAGCCGCGCGGGCTCCACCGTCTCGGTAAGCATAGGGGGGATATTGACTTCGGGGGGCCAGGCGAAGGTTTCGCGCTCGCCTTTCCACCAGTTCTTCCAGACATCGTGTGCCGGGAGGAAACTCTTGCCGGTGGCCGCCTGCAGGGCGGTCCAAGCGGCATCAACGATTTCCAGGTCCTGTTCCGCAAGCAGGGAGATTAGGAAGTCAACGCTTTCGATCATGCGGAAAGAACCCAGCGACCCGATGGCCTGGATCCGCAGCGCGGGGGCAAATTTGCCCTCCGCAATCCCCTTGAGCAGCGCGAATCCACGGATATCCGGGCTGCGCTGAAGCACGCGCAAAGCCTTGGTTATGAGGGTGGTGTCAACCGAGTTGCGCAGCAGGTCGCCGATAATCGCAGCACCCTCGTCAGTTCGAAGATAACCGAGGGCGTCGAGCGC
>Ga0265297_10004721_pt1 | contig 21822 bp, 16 predicted proteins | sample Munlanlwell13791_FD_192502 | JGI IMG/M metagenome (GOLD analysis project Ga0265297, IMG submission 192502) | Leachate microbial communities from a municipal landfill in Southern Ontario, Canada - Leachate well 137-91 | ecosystem: Engineered > Solid waste > Landfill > Unclassified | place... | reverse complement strand
ACGTCCGAAGCGGGTAAATCCACCGCTACCGCGATCGTCAACGCTTGCGGTTCTCCTTACTCCGTATTCTTTACTCCTTACTTCTTCTCCGTCACAGTAAAAGAACCAAGGAATGAGTCAGAAATCTCCTCAAATTCTTTTATGTTTCATTATAAATGTTTATCTAATTTTGACCTTAAATTGTTCAATCATTTAAATGCTTAGATATGCAAAGAGATAAAGTCGTTTTCGACATCATTAAAAAAGAAAAAGAAAGACAAATGCATGGCATTGAGCTGATCGCTTCCGAAAATTTCGTCAGCGAACAGGTATTGAAAGCCATGGGTTCCGTGATGACCAACAAATATGCCGAAGGCTACCCCGGCAAAAGATACTACGGAGGATGCCAGCATGTGGACGAAACCGAACAATTGGCTATTGACCGCGCAAAAGAATTGTTTGGTGCCGAATGGGCAAATGTACAGCCCCATTCCGGTGCACAGGCCAACATGGCCGTCTTTCTCTCCTGCCTGGAACCCGGTGACAAATTCATGGGACTTAACCTGGCGCATGGCGGACACCTGAGCCACGGCTCCCCGGTCAATTCGTCAGGCATACTCTACAAACCTGTTGCCTACGAAGTGGAAGAAGAAACAGGAGTAATCAATTATGACAAGATGGAAGAAACCGCACTCCGGGAAAAACCAAAGCTTATTCTTGCCGGAGCATCGGCCTATTCTCGGGATTGGGATTTCCAGCGCATGCGTGCCATAGCCGACAAGATCGGAGCAATTCTGATGGCCGACATTGCACATCCTGCCGGATTAATAGCCAAGGGTGTTCTTAATGATCCCCTGCCCCATTGCCATATCGTCACCACCACAACCCATAAAACCCTGCGCGGCCCCCGCGGAGGAATGATCCTCATAGGCAAGGATTTTGAAAATCCCTTTGGAAAAACCGACCTGAAAGGAAACATCAAACTCATGTCGGCAGTGCTTGACTCTGCCGTTTTCCCGGGAATTCAGGGTGGTCCGCTCGAACATGTGATTGCTGCCAAAGCAGTGGCTTATGGAGAAGCACTCAGCGATGATTACCTGCATTACATCATACAGGTGAAGAAAAATGCCACCGCCATGGCTAAAGCATTTATGGCCAAAGGATACAAGATCATTTCCAACGGAACCGACAACCACCTGATGCTGATTGATCTGAGAACCAAATTCCCCGACATCAGCGGTAAGAAGGTCGAAAACACCCTCGTATTGGCAGATATTACCGTAAATAAAAATATGGTGCCTTTCGACAGCCGGTCTCCCTTCCTCACCTCCGGAATACGTGTGGGAACTCCTGCAATAACCACCCGCGGGCTGAAGGAAAAGGATATGGCTCCCATTGTTGACCTGATTGACGATGTGCTCTGCCATATCGAAGACGAAAGCGTCATTACCAAAGTACGCAAGCAAGTGAACGACATGATGTCGGCTTATCCTTTGTTTGCATAAGACACGAATTCAGTAATCCACAAATGCCATCTGATGTCAGGTGGCATTTGTTTTTATACAAAAAGGATTTATAAGATAATCCATACTTATGGTTAGTAATTCTCTTTAAAACATCAACCTTTTCCTGAAAGATTTTCTGGTCAGGGCTTCCGGTAAAATTGTAAAAGATAGTGCAGAAGGAATAGCCCTCAAGCCAGGCGGGATTATTTTTCTTTTTGCTTGAACAAAAAGAATCAAAAATTCAAGGCTTTGAATAATTACTGGCTTTTCTAATCTTCGGATTGTCCACGAAACGCAAGCCACTCGGAGGCTGAAGGTATTGCAAATATTCTGAGTTTTGTGGCTCCTCGTTCGTGCATTTCTTGCTGCAAAGCCCCCCGCTCAAATCCTCAGAAAGAAAAGCAGGCGTAATTCTTCAATGCCCAGCTTCTGCCTGAGAGTAGTACAAAAGCATAAGGGAACATGCTCTTACAAAGGTTTTTAGGGGGAACGTATTAATAATTCGAAGACGCAGAAGCGTGGGGAAGTCGGAAAGGCGGGCCAAGGGAGGGGTTGGGAAAAAATGCGTGAAAATTCGTCAAAGGCGATTTCGTTTGATGTTTGCCTTGAAGAAATTTGAAGGCAGAAGAAAGTGATTACTAAAGTCGGAAATAGCAACTGAATGATACTGCTCATAGCAAAGATCACTTACTTTGACAGAATTTTCCGCATTTATTCCTAACAGGGTGGCAGCATCTTTCCGACAAGGCTTTTTTCTTTGTTTCGTTTCTTTTTTGGCCGCAAAAAAGAAATGAAAAACCCTCTTAGGGAAAAGTACGAATACTTAGTTGTTAAAGCTGGAGGAAGCGCAAAACAAAAACAATGCTCATGACAATTAAAGGTCAGAGGTTTCATATCTCAGCAATCCCACATTTTTAGTACTTTTACCAGCCGGAAAAAATCAACCTGAATGACCTGGAATGCAATTATAGTGATCGTTGTTGTTATCCTTACCCTTATTGCATTGTACAAAGAAGTTTTCCCTCCAGTACTGACTTTTGCATTGGCGATCATTATCTTCTACTTTACAGGAATTCTCAATATCAATGAAATTTTAAGCGGTCTTGCCAACGAAAATGTCATCCTTATTTTTCTTTTAATTTTAACCAGCGACATTGTAAAAAAGACAAGCATTATGGACAATCTGATATTTCGGATTCTGCATCCAAAGCTGTCGGTAAAATCTTACCTTGGACGTCTTTCAGGGCTTGTTTCATTCTTTTCCGCTTGGGTAAACAACACCCCACTGGTGGCCTTTATGATCCCTTATGTGTATGAATGGGCTAAAAAGAAAGGGATCAGTCCTTCCAAAGTCATGCTGCCCTTGTCGTATGCGGCCATTTTGGGAGGAACTGTTACTCTGATCGGCACATCCACCAATCTTATTGTAAATGGATTAGCCATGGAGGAAGGACTTCCCTCCCTGAATATTTTTGATTTCTCGTGGGTAGGAGTTCCCATGGTCATTGTGGGTACATTATATATATATATTTTCGGACAAAAGCTGCTCCCTTCGCGTAAAGACATTCTGTCAACAGCTACGGAGCAAAGTCGCGAATATTTAGTAGAAACCATTGTTCCCCAAAAATCAAAGATCATTGGCCGATCTGTAGAAGTTGCAAAACTCCGAAATCTTAAAGGGCTTTACTTGGCGCAGATCATCAGGGGCGAACAAATTATCGCACCGGTTTCGCCAAAAGAAAGTATATTGGAAGGAGACCGTCTTTTCTTTGCTGGCGATACAGCCATGATCATTGAAATGGTGGAAGGCAATAAAAACCTTGCTCTCCCCTACGGAGACAAAATGATAAAACAGGAGAAAAACGATATTATTGAGGTCATTCTTACCAACAATTCCCTTTTGCATAATCAAACTGCCAAAAGTTCCAACTTCCGAAAAAAATACGATGCAGCCATCATTGCCATACAAAGACACGGAGAAAAGTTGCAGGGGAAAATCGGTGAAATTACGCTCAAGGCCGGAGATCTGCTGCTTTTAGTAGCCGGACAGAATTTTATTTCCTATTCGGAGAATGAACAGGATTTTTTTGTAACTTCACGTATCAAGCAAATAGAGATCATTCCGCAATGGAAAAAGACCTTGTTTCTTGTCACTCTCCTGACAGTATTTGTTCTTTCTGTCATCAAGGTGCTTCCTCTTTTACTCGGACTGCTTATGGTAATTGCCTTATGCGCCATAATAAAAATGGTCCGGTTCAGCGACCTTCGAAGAGGAATTGACCTGAACCTGCTTTTCATTCTTGTTCTGGCGCTGGCACTTGGCAAAGCGATCAGTAACTCAGGTGTTGCCGGCTTAGCTGCAAACACACTGATCAATATTGCCAACGGGAATCCTTTCTGGATACTCGTCAGTATTTATATCATTACCAATCTTACCACCATGCTTGTCACCAACGCAGCAGCCGTTGCCATCACTTTTCCGGTGGCTTTTGCTGCCGTGTCCGGTTTAGAGGGGATTCCCATGACGCCATTTGTTCTTGCCGTTGCCTTTGCCGGTTCCGCTGAATTCATTACCCCTTTCGGATACCAGACCAATCTTATGGTTTATGGCCCTGGAGGTTATCAATTCAAAGATTATATCAAATTCGGACTGCCTTTGACCCTGATTTATATGATTTTGGTGGTGGGTATTCTCTCTTATCTGTACAGACTTTATTAAGATGTCTTCCTTATGCCGCACCTCCTCGATATTCAAAATGTTCATTTAAAATACAATCAGAAAGAAATCCTGACGGACTTTAATCTGAGCGTTGATCAAGGAGACAAAATACTGATCTCAGGAATTTCAGGCAGCGGAAAGACCAGCATTTTCAAGCTTATTCTGGGCTTCATCAAAGCAGACAGCGGATCCATACTGTTCAAAGGGAATAAGGCTGATGCTCAAAGCTTTCAAAGAATCCGGCAACTCACCGCTTACATTCCTCAAGACCTCGATTTTGCAGATGGAAATGTGCAGGCTTTTCTTGACCAAATGATGCAGATAAAAGCAAACCGTTCAATCAGCAAACCGGATCCTTTGCCTTTATTCCGTGAATTCATGCTTGAACCTGACATCCTGAATAAGAATATTGAAGAATTATCGGGCGGTGAAAAACAAAGGCTTGCCCTTATCACAGGATTATTGCTTCAGAAAGAAATATACCTGCTCGATGAGCCGGGTTCAGCTCTTGACCATGAAGCCCGGTTAAGAGTAATCGCACATTTCACCAACTTTGATAAAACCCTCATCGTGGTAGCCCATGATCCCGACTGGCTTTCCATTTCGTTTGCAAAACATTATGAATTAAAGAACGGAGCAGGATGGGAGCACACGATATAAGCATATTTGGCCTGATTATCGGCTACCTGCTTCTGCTGATCCCTGTCGCTATTGCATGGTGGCTGAAAATTAAAATCATTAAAAGCACACTTATCGCTTCCCTCAGAATGGCCGTCCAATTGGTACTCATAGGCCTTTTTCTGGAATATCTTTTTAAACTGAACAATCCTCTGGTTAATATTTCCTGGTTGCTGGTGATGATCGTTGTTGCTTCCTTTGCTATGATCCGCACCTCCGAGCTTAAACTAAAAAACTTCCTTTTACCTGCCTTTGCCTCATTATCCATCTCCACTTTACTGCTTTTATTCATCTTCAACCTGGTAATCCTTGACCTTGATGATATCTTTGACGCCAAATATCTGATCGCCATCGGAGGGATGTTACTTGGCAATTCGCTGAAAGCCGACATAATAGGAGCCACCACTTTTTATAAAAGTATCCGGAGAAATGAAGTACGTTATCATTACTTGCTTGGCAATGGGGCTACAGCCTTTGAAGCGCTGCTACCTCATATCCGGGAAGCCTTTAAAAATGCCCTTGATCCCTTTATTGCAAGTATGGCCACTTACGGAATTGTTTCCCTGCCAGGAATGATGACCGGACAGATACTGGGAGGCTCGAGCCCGCTTCTCGCCATAAAATACCAGATCACTATTGTTGCAGCAATATTTGTTGTTACGGCCTTATCGGTGATCCTGACCATTTTATTTTCTCTCAGGCCCAGTTTCGATGCCGCAGGAATGCTCAATAAAGACATCTTCAGGGAGAAGAAAAGCAAATAAATATCTTTCCCCTTTCAGAAAATCAAGGTAAAGCAAGGGCGAAGATATAAAGGTACTGTTTGCAGACTGAAACGTTTAATATTTTGCCCGTAATTAGCCCATGCCGGATTTTCAATGCGGGTGACATAATTGCTTTCCGATAAAAGAGAGACCGGCATGGATAATTCCAAAACGGTATTTTTAAAAACATCCATAGTTACAACGGGTAAAAACGCCAATTCTGCCCCGTAATAAAATAAATTCACAGGATACAGTGTATAAATCGGTTGAGAACGATAAAAACCCCAATGCGGATAAATCCCGAGGCCGATAAAACACTTGGTATGCTTCTTTTTTTTCAGTATTTGTTTTGTGAATTCGAGGTAAAATGAGCTGTTCAACGATTGATTCTCATAATTAAAATAGGGAGTTTGAAATTTAGAGGTATCCGTAACTTCCAAACCGGAACGGAAGTTAAATCCCAAACCTGAAATACCAAACCGAATTTGCATCTCTTTCTTAAGTGCCTTTTGGATGCCGATGCCCAACGGATAAAAGCTACTGGATAGCAATGTTATTTTATGCCCGTTGGTAATTACTGCAGGAATATTATTTTCATTAAAAAACCAGGGGAAAGACAGGGATATGCGCGGAGACCAGGATGAATCCGTTTTCTGGCCATTTGTGTTTAAAGAAACAACAAACAGACTAATCATCAGGAAAATGAGCTTTTTCATAAAAGTTTTTCTGTAAAAACGATGCAACCTTAAGATAATTGCCTGAAGTAGTTTTCCAAATAAATATTTCTAATGTCGAATCCTTTCAGTTGATTAGATCAACAATATAGTTTATTAATCTTATGTTTCCAAAGCAAATGTCTTATGAAAAAGAGGATTTGAAGAACGTCCCGAAATTCTTGTACAAATAACTTATTTGTCTTTCAGAATCTCGGTCAGTAAGGTCCAAAACTTTTGCGTGCTCGGGATATTCAGTTTTTCGTCAGGCGAATGAACTCCCCGCAATGTTGGGCCAATGGACACCATATCCATCCCTTCAAAATTCTTTCCTATTATTCCGCATTCCAATCCGGCATGTATGGCTCTTACCACAGGTTCTTCACCAAACAAGTTGGTAAATTTGCTTTTGGTAAGCTTCAAAATTTCAGATTCCAGCTTTGGCTCCCAGCCGGGATATCCTTCCCCTGATTCATAGTTTGCACCTGCCAGTTTAAATACACTTTGCACCATGTTTACCATATTATCGAGGGCAGATTCAACGGAAGACCGCTGAGAAGTAACTACCTCAATACGATTATCTTTCATTTTTACGGAAGCCAGGTTCGTTGATGTTTCCACCAATCCGGGCATAGTCTGACTCCAGGCCATTTCGCCATGCGGACAAACATAGATCAGGTTGAAAAGTTTCCGCATGTTGTCGCAATCCATCACTTTTTCAGGAACTGCACAAGTTTCTGCAAAAAGCTGTAAGTCGGGTGCAGTGATATGGTATTCATTTTTCACTTCTTTGGCGATCTTTTCCACATCAGCAAGGAAGGGTCCAACTTCAGCATCATTTAACACCACAACAGCAAAGGCTTCGCGCGGTATGGCATTGCGGAGGTTCCCTCCATCAATCTGTGCCAGCATGATTTTGTATTTTGAATCGGCAAGCCACAATAACCTGTTTAAGATTTTTATGGAGTTACCCAAACCTTTATGAATATCATCTCCGGAATGACCTCCTTTGAGGCCCTTAACCTGCACTTTAAAAGCTTTTGCACCCGGTTTCACTATTTTCCATTCAAAGGGGAAGTCTCCTTTGGTATCGCGCCCACCGGCACAACCGATAAAAATTTCACCCCAATCTTCAGAATCCAGGTTGATCAATATTTTACCTTCCACAAAACCGGGTTTAAGAGCAAATGCTCCTGATAATCCGGTTTCTTCGTCCACCGTAAAAAGGCATTCTATTTTCCCGTGTTCCAGGATCTCATCCACCAATACAGCCAGCGCGGCAGCCATACCTATTCCATCATCGGCACCAAGGGTCGTCCCTTTTGCTTTCACCCAGTCGCCATCCACATAAGCTTGAATGGGATCATTTTCAAAATCGAAGATCGTATCCGTATTCTTTTCGCAAACCATATCCATGTGGCTCTGCAAAACAATAGTCTTACGGTTTTCATAACCCGCAGTAGCCTCTTTAAGAATGACAATATTCCCGACTTCATCCTTTTTGTATTTCAGATGGTTCTTCAATGCAAAATCTTCAAGATAAGCAATTATTTTCCCTTCCTTTTTTGACGGGCGAGGTACCTGAGTAATTTCGTGAAATATCCTCCACAGACTTTCGGGTTTAAGTTTTAATAAATCTGACATCTCTTTTTCTTTTTATATTCAAACAATTAACAAAGGTATAAAATCCATGCATTTTGATTTTCATCAAAGCAATAAAATACTTACCACTTTTCAATAAAAGATTGAAAAGTGTGCGTTGCACTTATCAATCGTACCACATAGCATCCTTTATTCAAACTGTGAGTGCTGATGCTTATTCCCTGAGCAATTTCATCTACTGTTGATGAAAATCCGATTAATTCGCGGCCAAAAACATCCAGTATGGATAGGTACACCTCTCCCTGTTCTTCGGGATTTTGAAGCACCACATGCAGTTCATCTCCGGCAGGTACGGGGTACAACAGGAGTTTTGTGTTTGACCAGGTTTGAATGTTTATTCCTGAGGGTTGATAATACAATGAATCCGAAAATACGGACCAGCAAAAAAGGTTAGCGCTTTGTACTTTATAATAACCGCTTGCCGGTGCAAGAATGCTTTTCGTGGTATCCGGAATCTCGTTTCCGTTTAAATACCACTTGTACCGGTATTCAATAGTGTTGCATTCCAGACTGTCGGAAGCAATAATATTTATTCCGGGTTTAACCGGAACGGCCAATATTTCTGTAGAAACTGATTCTGAAAATTCGCTGATACACCCATTGGTATCCCCGACTGCAACAGACCAGCTTCCTTCGGTTTTGACGTATATTTTACCGCTATGACTGTTGTCTGACCAATAATAGGAGGCATATCCCCCCGGAGCTTCCATCAAAAGGGAATCTCCGTCACAAAAATCCGTATTGCCCCATATTGTAATGGCAGGTTTATCCGGTTTCGGATATAGGGTAATATTTACCGTATCTGATATCGGACTGATGCAACCGTTTATATCCTCGACATAAAAATAAAAGCTCCCCTTTGTTTTAATGATCCGCAGAGTATCGTTCTTCGCATCCTGCCAGTAGTATTGCTTAAATCCTGACGGAACTTTGAGAATCACACTGTCACCCGCACAAAAATCTGTTTTCCCCTGAACCAGAACAGTCGGTTTAGCCGGATTTTCAAAAATGGTGACCTTTACCGAATCCGACCATGGACTTCGGCAGCCATTGTTATCTGTTACATAAAGACGGTACCATCCCTTATTCATGGCAAACCTTTTCATCCCCGTTTGCTCATCATTCCAGTGATATTCCTTATATCCCGATGTTGCTTTCAATTCAACACTATCGCCATAACAGGCATAGGAATAAGAGGGAAAAACTATCACGGGTTTAACGGGCAATGAATACACGACAATGCTCATATCATCTGAAACAGGGCTGACACATCCGTTGGAATCGGTAACTATAACATTGTATTTCCCCGCATCCTTCACAATGATGCTGAAGGATGAATCTTTGGTGGACCAGGCGTATTTGAAATATCCCATGGGTGCTTCAAGTATTGTGCTGTCCCCTTTGCAGAAGGAATCGGGATAATTGCTGTTAATTAATGGTTTCGATGGATTTTTATACACAACCACGATCACACTGTCGGACCAGGGACTAACACAGCCTTTGGAATCGGTAACTTTCAGGCGTATGGTATCCGATGCATTCACATTATCATAGCGGATGTTTTCCCCATCCGACCAGGTATAGGCTTTATATCCGGCAGGAGCTTCGAGTTGCACGCTACCTCCTTCACAAAATGCCAAAGCTCCGTTTACTTTAATCATGGGCTTTTGAGGTAATGAATTGACAAATACCGAAATGGTATCATTCGCAATACAACCCAAAGGGGAAATGACATGAACGGAATAAGCATCAGAATCACTAACCATTAATGTTTGCTTAAATGACAAGGTATCTCCGGTTGATACCCGAGTCCATAAATAGGAAAACGAAGTATCGGAGGCAGCAGTCAACTGTATGCTGCTCCCCATGCATATTTCCCGGTCTACCCCCAGGTTGATGTTGGGCTCATCGGTATAGGTTAGAATCACCGTATCCGCTTGGGAACAATTATTAATATCTGTCACTTTCAGCCAAAGCGAATTTTTTCCAACATTAAAATCATACCTATCCACATAGACACCTGAAGTGGTATCTCCTGTGGACCATTGGTATTTGAGATACCCTTTCTTTGCCTGATAAGTAATCCCGTTATAGATGCAGAGCGTGGTATCCTTCCCCAGATTCACTTGCGGGGGATTGTATATGCACGGATCAACTGCACCCAGTTTTGCAATGTCGGTTGACGACAAGCAGGTGTCAAATACAGCAATGGCAGTGACATCAATGGTGTCGTCCTCCTGGTTGTTGTCGGCAAAAAACAATATCTTGGGAGTCAGGGCAAAGCGTTGGTCAACGAAGATTTCATCCGTATCTCCTTTCAGGATCAACTTTCCATCCAGGTAATAATCGTAATAATGTCCCAGGTTGACGCTGATCACCAACCTGTGCCATTTCCCGGGAACTACCCTGTCATTGGAGTAACCTGTATATCCCACTCCAATAGCTCCGGGAGTTTGAGTGCCCACCGGACGTATGAAGCATTCTCCGTCATTCAGGTTTGTGGTATCGGTTTGATGAAAAGTATGCCATCTGTCGAGATTCAATACCTTAAAATCAAACAGTAAGGTGTAGCGGTTAACGGAATCTCCTCCCCCGTTGGGAGAAATATTATGACGGCAAATGTAATAACTTCCGACAGCTATTCGAATAGCAGTATCTCCATGTTCAGCACCTTTCACGTATTCATGATTCCCCGCCAAGCTAAGGTCATTACCGACAGTAGCTTTTGTCAGGTTTGCCGTATCCTGAAACTTCCAATAGCCTTTGAGGTTTCTCCAATCTTTTGGATTAATTGATTGAGCTTTTAGTATATTGTTTGCAAAAATTAACAATAAAAGAAAGGCAACTAAATAAAGGCATTTTGTTTTCATTTTACTTTTTTTGAAGTATTTGTATCAGAAAAAATTCGTAGTAAAATTAACCCTTTTACAGGAAATCGAAATTATTGTTTTTCAAGAAAAACAGCTTGATCATTAATTTGAAATGGCATTATTTTAAGCCCTGAAAGAGTGTCTTAATATTCAAAGAAATTGAAATGGCTTCAAATCTTTCGAAAGTTTGCATAATGATCAGGCATTACAAAATTCAAAACCAATTGTCAAGCAAGATTAATGATTTTGAATATCTTGTTTCTAAGCTTGGTGTAGCGTTTACGGAATTTCTTTACGTGTTTTTTTGTTTTTTCGTGATCCGTCAGGTTTTTATCAACAATATCAACAGCTGCAGCAATACTCCCCTTTTCATTTTCCGGAATACCAATATCATCACTTTCCTTAACGATCTGCATCATTTCGCTGATAAAAAGCTCATGAGTTTTAATGGTTTCTTCCAGCGCATCTAAAAATCTCAGATTGTGATCCAGGTGATTATTATATTTTGAAATTTTTTCCTTTGTTTCCTTTCTTCCCTTTTTTTCATTGCGCTTGTGAAGAATTTTTTTAAGAAAAGTGATTTCTTCTTTCCAAAATCCGATCTCTGACGACCAGAATTTATGCTCCAAATGTAACTTATCGGATGAGTTTTGTCCCATAATTATTGTTTTAGCGTAAATTAAACGGTTATAAAATAAAAAACTAAAATAATTAATAGTTTGTAAATAGATAACGCTTTAATTTATCATCTTATTTAATTTTGCCCCAAATAAATCATTTGGTTTCGTTAAAGAATAATAAGGTGAATATTATAAAATTTCTTAAGAGCAGAATCTTCCTTATTAGTTTTGGAATTTTTATTGTTGGCATGCTATTGTTCCTATTTATAGGTCTGCGTTTTCTTAACCTGCTTACGCATCATGGCGAAGCCTTAACAGTTCCTGATCTCACAGGTTACAGTATTGAAGAAGTTGATGAGGTTTTAAAAAGTAAAAAACTGAGATACGAAGTAATTGATTCGATGTATCGTGCTGACGTTCCTTTTTTTACTGTAATTGAGCAAAATCCGAAACCAATGTCGAAGGTTAAAAGAAATCGAAAAATTTACCTGACCATCAGCTCAGATATTCCACCAAAAGTAAAAGTTCCCAACCTGATTGACGTAACCCTGCGACAGGCAGTGACTATTTTAAAAGGTCTTGGATTATTGGTAGGCGATCTCGAATATGTTCCCGATATAGCACAAAATGTTGTACTAAAAATGAAAAAAGATGGGCGTATTATTAAACCGGGCACCTCTATTCCGAAAGGCTCTACCATTGACCTTATTTTAGGGGATGGGTTGAGTTCGCAAAAAACCTATATTATTCCTTTAACCGGCTTAACGCTTGAAGAAGCAATGATCGCACTCTCTTTATCTTACCTGAACATTGGGGCTATAATGGCAGACAATTCAGTTAAAGATACATTAAATGCCATTGTTTATAAACAATATCCTGCACCATCTGACGTTGAAATAGCTCAGGGTGAATCCGTTGATGTTTGGGTTACTCATTCTGAGAATTTCAAGAAGATGAACCTTCAAAGAGTTAAGCTCGACAGTTTAAATTTTTACAAAGATGAATAATGTGATCAACATTTTAAGATTAATAATTCCTGCTTTTCTCCTTTCAGTATCCGGATATACGCAAACAGAGCTAATCACTCCGCTTTCGTTCAATCAAGCCCTTAAACAATTCAATTCAAATAATTATCGTGAATCTACCTTCGATACACTTGATTTGGATATCAATGCCTTTTGGGATGATTTCTCTCAAGATTTTCCCACACCAAAACCTGAATTCTGGATGGATAATTTCGTTTACATCAACAGCAGTTTGCCATACAAACCAATGAGTTATAACGTAGCAACCTTTGATGGATTAAATGAAATCGGGAATCCCTACAATCCGGGAGTAACCAATTCTAAAGGCAGTATTGCCGACAGGCTTACTTCTGTTCCCATCAACCTCTTGAAATATACGGATGCCGATTCCATCTATCTTAGTTTCTTTTATCAACCCCAGGGAATAGGCGATGCTCCTGAATCTTTTGATTCTCTTGTACTTGAATTCAAACCGGTAAAATACTGGAACGGAAATACATGGGACAGTACGGCATGGGTGAGAATGTGGAGTATGGAAGGAAGCTCCCTGCATCCATTTAAACAAGTAATTATCAAAGTTCCCATGTATTTGATTGACACATCCCAAACGGTTGACACCATTGCCTACTTTTACCATTCAGCATTCCAGTTTCGGTTTATGAATTACGGAAACCTTGCCGGTAATATGGATCACTGGCATCTTGACTATGTTTATCTGAATAAAGGCCGACACATGAACGACCTTTATTACAAGGATATGTCCATTACAAAACTTCCTCTTAGCTTGTTAAAAGATTATCGCTCCATGCCTTGGGCTCATTTTGACCGCGAGAGCAGCTTGCTTCGTTCCACCCTGAAAATTTATGCCCGAAATATGTCTGACCAACCGTTGAATCTGATCGGAAGATGCGGTGTTATTGATACAATAGACCATGAATATCTGCTGTTTTCGGGTGACAATAAAACTGTTTATAAAAACGATACAGCATTAACCCTCGCATTTAATGTCAGAGACAGTTTGCAAACCGGTAAAATAAAAAATGCTGATACCGTCATTCTTCGAGTGGAGTTGTCGAGCCGCATTATTGATGATTATAAAAGCAATGACCTTAGCGTTTTATATCAGGAATTCAATAATTTTTATGCTTATGATGATGGCATTCCCGAAATGGGCTATGGCATATATCCGGGTAATTTTTCACAGGTAGCTTATAAATTCAAGGCCGGAAATATCCCGAATGAAGATTCACTAAGGGGAATTTATATGTTCTTTAACCGTTCTGATGAAAATGTCAGTAACATGGCTTTTAAAATCCTGATATGGAATAAAGGAGATTATAAAACAGAACCTGTGGTTATTGAAACACACATTCCTGATATTGACCCGGTAAATGGCAATGGATTTTACTATTTCCCTTTTGACACCATTTTATCCATTAAAAGTGATTTTTATATCGGATGGGAGCAAAATGCGGAGTATTACCTCAATATTGGACTTGATATGAATTACTATGAATTACTTGAGGATACTTTTCCTGTCACTGCAAATCCAAATATTTTTTACAAAACTTATAGTGATTGGAAATCATCTTCAGCAAAAGGCGCCTTAATGATACGTCCTCTATTTTCAAGCAAGTCTCTGGAGCCTTCATCAATTCAGATGGCAGATAAAGTGGAAAATCAGATTAGTGTTTATCCTAATCCCGCCTACGACTATTTGTTCATTAATGGAATAGATGAAGGAAACATGGATCTTTTCGATTGCCAGGGGAAACTAATAAAAAGCTGTACATGTTTTAATAATGACAGAATTGATATCTCAGAATTGAATCCCGGATTATATATAGTCAGGATTACAGAGCATATTACAAACAAAATGGAATTTAAAAAAGTAATTGTTAAATAAAATCATGAATAAGGAAGTAGCGATTTTAATGGGTTCGGATTCCGATCTGAATATAATGCAGGAAGCAGCAAAAACGCTTGAAGAATTTGGAATCGAATACTATATTGATGTAATCTCAGCGCACAGAACGCCACAAAGGGCAATGGAATTTTCAAAAAACGCACATAAGAAAGGATATAGAGTAATTATAGCCGCAGCCGGACTAGCCGCACATTTGGCAGGAAGTATTGCTGCTCATACTCCACTTCCCGTTATAGGAGTTCCGATTGCAGGTGGCGCTTTAAATGGGGTTGATTCCCTATATTCCACAGTGATGATGCCTCCCGGAATTCCGGTGGCCACAGTTGCTGTAAATGGTGCGCGCAATGCAGGGCTTCTGGCGATACAAATTCTGGCTGTTGGGGACAGAAAACTAATGCAACGCTTTCTTGCCTTCAAGAAAGACATGGAACAAAAAATCATCGAAAAATCGGACAAACTCCAGAAAGAAGGATACAAAGGATATCTTGGGAAGTGATTTCTGAATTGAATTTTCCCTATTTTCCTAGGATGATCTTGGGGGATATTTTTTTGCCGTATTTCTTCTAAAAAAAATTTGCCTTGATTGATTACCTTAAAAGCTTCGTTCCGATAGCACAGTCCAGGCATTTCTTTTTATCACAATAGTCTTTTTTCAACAGGAGTAATGCCTGAGAATCGTATGAAGATGTGTTCCGAAAATCCAGTGCTTCAAAATGTTTTAAAATTGTGTTGTTTTCAGGTTTTATACTTTCCAATAATGACACTGCTTTTTCGCAGAAATGATCCAATCCTTTTTGTTTTCCATAAGTAAAAAGATAGGGGGCTACTGTATTGATTAATAAATTGTCAACGGAAGACTCCCCTATTTTTTTTCGTGTCTTTCGATCCACTTTTTTGTCAAAAACAAAATGATTGTGCCAATAATGACTTGACTCAACAAAAAACAATTGTTTTAACTGATCCGTTTTTTCACAATCAAGGATCACGGAAAACAAGGATTCCGATTTGTAGATCAGTTGAGCAAATTGAGATATCCGGATGGTAGGAAAATTTACCGGGCGCATACGGGCAAACTTCCATTCCACAGCTTTTACTGATGACAATCCATACTTGTGTTTTAGAAATTTATATTCCGCTGCGAGGCTTTTCGGAAAGTCGTCTGCAAAATGACCGTCCAGCAATCCGGATTGTCCAAAGAGAAAAGCTTCCACCTGAAATAATTTATCTTTATGTTTAGCAAGGATTTTTAAGGGCGTTACTCTCGCCAGATGCTCAAAGGCATCCGAATTGACATAAAATCCAAAATTTCGGGCAAGACTGATGTAAAAGCTTTCATGCCAGTTATTCTGGCTTGATTCCAACATTTCAAGGATTTTGTCGTGCCGTTTTTCAAAACGCTCAATACCTAAACGGTTAAGCCATGCAGTTTTAGTGAACCTTTCCATTTCCATGACCATTCTTTCACAAGCAATCCAGTCCTTTGATTTGAGCATAAGCTGATATTGCAGCAATATTTTGCGGTCAATAAAACGGGACATTTCCAAAATCGGCATCCTGCTTTCAGAAACATCCAGATCATTCGTAAAAACAACATGCAAAATGACATTATTGTAAGCAGGATCCAAATGATGCCTGTGGGCAAACCAATAGGAAGTATTCAGGTGGATCTCCACATTTCCGGCCCAAACCGTATCCCCTATCCGGACTTTGGCATTACTGAAATCTGGCCCTGAATCATGATTTACAAAACCGGGGTGTATAACCTCAATTTCTTCTTCTTCAGCACTTAGCAGATAATTGCTGCTGAATAACTGGTATTTCCAAATGAAGTGAAGTAGTTCTTCTTTCATACATCTATTATTTAATTTCAATTTGTTGAGCCGAAACAAAAGAGAAAAGTACCGGATCAACTTAAAACAAACCTAAGAAAAAATCCATTTTATCATTTGCTGCTGGTATTCCCATGCCGCTCTTCTAATATTTTCAGGAAAATCCTCCTGTCTTTCAGGAAACAAAACGGCTCTTGACACATTGACCAAAACACCCACATCATGGTTCAATGCGTATTTGCCAATATCATCCACCGTTCCACCCTGAGCTCCTACACCGGGTATCAACATAAAATGATCCGGAATGATTTTTCTGATCGGAAGAAATGATTCAGGGTGGGTGGCACCCACAACATACATCATATTATCCCGACTTCCCCATTTCATAGAGGTCTTTAAAACTCTCTCGTACAAAAAGCCCTCATCAGTTTTCAACATCTGAAAATCATTAGAGCCTTTATTAGAGGTCAGTGCAAGAATGATAACCCATTTGTCTTCAAATTCCATAAATGGGCTAATGGAATCATACCCCATGTATGGTGAAACTGTTATGGCATCAAAATGCATGTGTTCAAAAAATGCTTTTGCATATTGTTTTGAAGTGTTTCCAATATCACCCCTTTTGGCATCTGCAATTTTAAAAATACCGGATGGAATATAGTCCTCAGTTTTTTGCATACTTTCCCAACCATTGGTGCCATTCTGCTCGTAAAAAGCAGCATTCAGTTTATATGCAACACAAAAATCTTTTGTCTGGTCAATCACTATTCTATTAAACTCAAAAACCGGATCTTTAAAAGATTTGAAAGAAGCTGGGATTTTATTTAAATCAGTATCCAAACCAATACAAAGAAATGATTTTTTTTCTCTGATTCTGGAAACTAGTTGGGCTCTGTTCATATAAACTAAGGATTACAGGTAATAACAGGACTTTCGATGATATTGCTTCTATGCAAAGCCCTGTCGTATATAAATATTTTAAACTTAATAACATTACTCTTAATCGGTTCGATTTGGCTCGTATGCCACTCAATTTCTCCTTTGATGGCCTTATTGGGCGTATTTGGAGTCAGATTTTTAAACCTGTATTTAAATCTTATGGTATCACCCACAGGAATACCGGAGATTTCGGGACGAACTTCCTTAAACTGACTGTCAACAAATTCATAATAATAAATGTACATGCATGCGTAATACTTGCTTCCGGGATTAAATGGAGGCAAGGTATCGCCTTGTTCCAATCCAAGATCCCCGTCTCCATCCTGAAAATTTATTACTAAAGTAATGGCAGTATCCCTATTGATGGCATTTTTGTATAGCGTGTACTCCTTAAAAGAGATTTCCGGAATAATGCTTATATCATTATGATCATTGCATCCACTAAATAAAATGCATCCACAAAGTAAATATATTGTCGAAAACACATTAATTTTGAACCAATTTGAGATCATAATGGACTTTTATTCAACTTTTAAAAATAAGATTTTTTCAATTAATACAGCAAATTTCGATGCATTTGCTATTGAATTATTCCATTTTCAAAGCAAACAAAATCCAATTTACAGCAAGTTTATTGAATACCTTGGAATTAAACCTCATGATATTACCCATGTAAATGAAATACCCTATTTACCCATTGAGTTCTTTAAAAAACACCATGTCATTTGTAATGGCTTTACTGCAACGGATTTTTTTGAAAGTAGTGGAACAAGTTTGCAAAGAACATCAAAGCATTACATCCATGAATCAGAGATTTACAGACAAAGTTTCCTTCTCACCTTCAAGCAATTTTACGGACATCCTTCCAAATATACCATCATTGCCCTGTTACCTACCCGTGAGGAAAGAAAAAATTCTTCACTTGTTTTTATGGTTGATGAATTGGTCAGATTAAGTTGCAAAAAAGAATCCGGTTTCTATTTGAACAGATTAGCAGAATTACCTGACATTTTATTATCAGTTAAAGGGCAAAAAATCCTTTTTGGTCTAACCTACGCCATATTGGATTTTGCTGAACAATTTCCCATCAAGCCAAAAAACACTTTAATTATTGAAACGGGAGGGATGAAAGGGAAACGTGAAGAATTATCCCGAAAAGAATTACATGATATATTGAGTGCAGGACTCGGAATTAAAAAGATTCATTCTGAATACGGAATGACAGAATTATTTTCCCAAGCTTATTCAAAAGGAAGAGGATTATTTAAAACACCTCCCTGGATGAAGATAATGGTCAGGGATCAAAGAGACCCATTTACAAAGATGGGGATAAATGAAAGCGGTTGTCTGAACATAATTGATTTGGCAAATATATCCACTTGTAGTTTTATTGCCACTGATGACTTGGGCATCAAACGAAATAACAACGAATTTGAAGTTATTGGGCGTGCCGAAAACGCTGAAATCAGAGGATGCAACCTAATGATTTGACAACAAATTGTTTCCACTTATCTATGTACAATGAATATAAGTGTGGTTTTCTATAACTGATCAGAAAAAAAAACCGGTTCTTAAATTGAACCGGTTTCATATGATTGATGACACAGCTGATTATCTGGCAATTAGAAACCTATCGGATATATCTACAGATTCCCCTTTAAGTCTGATGATGTATGTCCCGGGCTTTAAATCATCAACCCTAATCCAAGATTGATTTTCACCTTTTAGGTTGTTTTCAAGAACAAAGGTTTTAACGATCTGTCCATTGATATTGTAGATATAGCCATTAACTTCCGAAGATTGATTGAGGATATACTTTATATTTAGCTGAGAAACTGCAGGATTTGGAAAAACACTCATTTGAGTATGATAATTTCGTTCCCTATCTTTCAATCCCGCTTTGGTATCAAGAGTATTTGTTTCAAAAAATCCCATACCGTGTGAAGCTGCAAAAACAGTATATCCTGTACTCCAGGGATGTTTTTTCATTTGCTGAAGCATAAAAACAGGGGCTCTTTCAATTCCATCATTTTCTTCAGTCCAGCTTGATCCTCCATTTGTTGTGGAATAAATGCCCAATTCGGTTGCAACAATAATAGTATCCTGATTCGAAGATTGCGAGTTAATCACAGCATCAAAAGCAGGAGTACGGGGTAAATTTCCATGAATGGATGTCCAAGTGACGTTTGCTGCCGGATCAAGAGCATTTTTTGAGATATAAACATGTTCTCCGTTATTGATATAATTACCAAGCGTAACCACCACGACACCATTATTACTTGGAGAAACACCAATACCGGTAACCACTCTGCTTGACCATGATCCGATAACCTCTGTTGTGATTCCGAAAGAGTCAGGAACAAAATTTCCATTGGCATCAAACCACAATTCATTATCTTTAAGACCGGTAATACGGTAAAGGCTTCCGCCACTACCCGACCTTGTCCCCACGTAAACAGCATCTCCATCCGATGTATATTCCATGGAAATAATTCGTTGGGTTAAATTTTTGGAAATTTTAAACCAATTGAATGTATCCGGTGATTCTTCAGTAGCATGAGGAGTCATCCAAACACCATCTTTTGCAGCAAAGAAGAATTTACTGACATGAATTTGTGTGTCTTTTGGATTTCCATTTGTATCCAATACCTGTATTGTTTCCAAACGGTCCCAAAGGCGAAATGGTGTGTTAAATTCATAATAGGTTTGGCTGCTGGTTCCTCCATCAATCTGAGTTTTATAAGGAATTTCCATTCGTTCAGGATCACCAACGGCAGCTTTGAACGATCTGTAAAGATTACCATATTGCGATTCAAAGAAATACATGTCTGGATTGACTCGGGAAACCTCGCAGTAAAATCCATCCCCACTTAGGATATTTCTTCCTGAATTGCCTGTTATACCGTTGTATTCGATTTTTATTGATCCCTGGTCCTGGGTGCCACCAATGATATCGCCACGGGTTGAAATTGCCATTGCGTAAAATTGTGTCGTCAGGTAATATAAATTCAATTCTTTGTAATATGGATAATTATTGGTGTAGTTTTCAGACATAAAAATACCTCCATCTGTCACAATATACATTCTTTTTGGACTTAATTTAGTATCAAAAATAATGTTGTGCATATCCGGATGAATGTAATATGGATTTTTATAAAGCTCATCGGCATCAAGAAATTCATTGTCGCTGGCTCCTTTATACCAAGCCCCATTATTATAAATATACATACTTACCCCTCCGATAAAGGCACGGTTGGGATTAGAGGGATCAACAGCAACACAATTATCATACTGACCCTGGTAATGTCCATTTCTTCCGAAAGGTTCTGCTTCGGATGCTCCTGCAACAGCCTGCACCCATGTATCACCATTATCAGTACTTCTATACAGGCCTCCAAAACTATGCACACCCGGATAGGGTGATGTTCCGTTTGATGCAGCACAAACATATATATAATTCTGGTTTGAAGGAGCAATTGCCAAAGTAAGACGTGTGGAATTGGTAATCTGGCTGACCGTAGAAGCGATGGTCGTAAAAGCGGCACCATTTACTGACCTGAAAAGTTTACTTCTTCCAGCGGAATAAGAGGAAGTGAAAATGGTTTTGCCATCATTACTTATTACAATGTCCACAAATATCTGTAAGGTACCTCCGTCAGGCATATCCAGTCGTGTCCAGGTATTTCCTGCATCGGTTGATTTCATCAATCCCGAATAGGTGGCTGCATATAACGTATTTGCATTGGCAGGATCAGCTTTTATGGATTGCACATTATACCATCTTGTATTTCCTGCTGTGGATGGATCGGTTGAAGCCAATAATGCCCATGTTTCCCCTTTATCCGTTGATTTGTAAACACCACCGCCACGGCTTCCTGAGGTAAGATCCCCATTAGGTCCACTCATAGCATTGAAATATCCTTCACCGGTTCCAATGTAAATGGCACCGTCAGTTGATTGTGTAATGCAGGAAACTATGAGTCCTCCGGCACTTGCAAGATATGATTTCCTGACCCAGGAGACTCCCCCGTTGGTTGATTTAAAAATCCCTCCGGAAACACCACCGGCAATAAGAACTTTTGAATTATCTTTGTCAATAAGTAATGCTCTTGTTCTTCCGCCAATATTGTCAGGCCCCCTGCTTGCCCATTTAAGATTCAACCCAGCCCTGTAGTTGTGTATCTTGTCTGCCTGAAGATACGCTTGATTGACCAGTTCAGGATCAATTTCACCTGTCTTGAAATCTCCCTTGATCATTGCATAATACTCTAAAGCACCATTAATTGATCTTGCAGCTTTCCCTTTAAAGGTGATATCCATATCTATTATGTCCTTTTCATCATGAATTGATTTAATGATAAAAAATGAAGCAAAAGCAAACAGACCTATAAATACCGGAATAACTAAACGTTTCATTTTCATATAAATACTTTATGTTTTACTCATATTTTTGAAACTACAAATATAGTCAAGTTGGTTATAAATTATATGTTTTACAAAAACTTTTCATTAAGGATGGTGGAAGTCCAAAATAAAAAAAGAGGCTGTCCAAGAAATGGAACAGCCTCTTTTAATATTGCGCAATTATCTAT
>Ga0265297_10004720_pt1 | contig 21826 bp, 28 predicted proteins | sample Munlanlwell13791_FD_192502 | JGI IMG/M metagenome (GOLD analysis project Ga0265297, IMG submission 192502) | Leachate microbial communities from a municipal landfill in Southern Ontario, Canada - Leachate well 137-91 | ecosystem: Engineered > Solid waste > Landfill > Unclassified | place... | reverse complement strand
TTATAATAACCCAGATAAGGTTAAAAAAATACTTGACTCTGGTGATGCGGAAGAAATTAAGAAAATTATTCTTATTAGCAAGGACTAATTATTCAGAAAATAGCGTTGCAAATCCTGGGGTTCTTTTTCCCATGTAAGTGCCAATAGTATTATAATAAAAATATTCAAGAGCCATTGTATTGGTTTCTTCTTCTATTTCTTCTTCTGTTTTATTAGGTTCTTGTATTCTCATCTCTTCTGCAAAATCCTTTGCTAGAATTTCAATACACTTTTCTGAGTTATAAATGACAAAATTAATACCTTCTTTTCCGTGAGCGTACCCGATTATTGCATCATTAAGCCCATCAGCTATTAACATTTCACCGTCATCAACTTTTTCTATTTCCTTTAATGTTGCTTTTGTAAAATAGAGATGTCCTTCCTCATACCAAAGTGGCTCATATTTGAATAGTTCGAAAATTTTGTTTTTATCATATAGTACAAAAGCAGAGTCACAAGCTCTTTCTACATATCCAATAAGTGCTTCATCTTTGCTTTCATCAAATAACTCTATTCCATTTTCTTCAATGAATTCTAAAATTTCTTCACGTTTTTTCATGGGTTAAATTTTTTTACAAATATATGCATTATTTTTAAGAATAAAAAATGTTGGTCATTTTTTTTTGCAAATAAATGATTTACAACAAGTTATAACAATTAATTGTTCTTTAAATTGTCTGTAAATAAGGTGATGATTTATTAATCAATTGTTTTATAGGTCTAAAAACAAAAGATTTCTATTTTTTTGTATATTTATATAAAAACCAAACAAGATAATGTTATGGACTCAAAAGAATTCAGACAATTCATAATTAAATGCGCTGAAGAAATTATCTTTGAGGGGGTTAATTTGGATGAAAAGGAAAAGATTCTAAAACAACCAGAACCTCCCAAGCTTACAAAGCCTTCTTTTACAAAGAAGAATGTTAATAAGCTACCAAAAGAACCAAAATTACCTAAAGCGCCAGAGGCTGCTTCTATTGCCGAAGAAAAAGATACAGTAAAAGAATCAGAAGAAATCACTTTTACTCCTGACAAAATTAAAATGTTGGCAGAAGAAATGAAAAAAATTAACAAGAAAATTGATTTGAGAAACCCCTTAATTAATCCTGAATTATTTAATATTATATCTGAGAATGAGATTGTTGTTAAAGAAGACCAAGAAAGATGGAAAAATTTATACAATTATGAAATTCCTAAAGATGAATCAAGATAGATTATTTTATTTTTATTGTTAAAAGAAAGCCTCACAGAAATGTGGGGTTTTTTTATAAGCAGCCAAAGCTATATTTTTCATAACACTTTTGGCTACTTATAAATTTGTAAAGTTTCATTTTTTTTTATAAATTTGCTATTAAAACAGACATATGGGACAATATAATTTTGAAAAAGATATTGAATTTGGTGAAAGTGGAGAAAGTGTAGTAAGAAAATTTTTAGAACTTCATGGGATGAAATTTGAGAGTGATAATAAGGATAGCAAATATGATTTAAAAATGTTCTATCCATTAACAAACAAATCATATACCTACGAAATTAAAACAGATGAATATCCTGATACTGGGAATTTAGCTGTTGAATTTGAATGTAGAGGTAAAAAATCTGGAATTGAAGTTACTGAAGCAGATTATTTTCTTACATACTTTATTAAGCTCGGAGAAATTTGGAACATAAAAACAGATAAATTAAAGTTGATATTACAACGATTTGATTTTAGAAAAACAAATAATTCTGGAGATGTTGGAAGTGGCACCAGACTTTATTTAGTAAAAAAAGAAGTTGTGCAAAGATTTTTCAAGATACACAAAGTAAACAGAGAATATCTGCTAAAATTAATCGAAAATGATAAAAAATAACTATTTATAAAAAAATAGTTATTTTGATGGACAAGGAAAAGAAAAACCCGTATATTATCAGGAGGAATTTTCATTTTTTTAATGAGGAAATTTCCCCTGCAGATATTGATGTTCAGGTAAACGAGCCAAAGGAAACACTGAACAATGAAATATGGGAAAATGGGAAGCTAAAAAAGAATATTAGAATTGCAATCTTAAAAGTTGCAAAAGCATTTAATGAGTATTTGAAGCTGGGTACTCCGCTTAAAGATGTTATTTTTACTGGTAGTTTGGCTAATTTTAACTGGACTTTGGCCAGCGATGTTGATGTACATCTTATTTTAGATTTAAAATCTCTTGGAGAATCGGAAGAATTTATAGAGGAATATATTGCTGCAAAAAAATCTTTGTGGAATGAAAATCATAATATTACAATTAAAGGTTTTGAAGTAGAATTATATGCCAAAGATGAAGAATCACTTGTTTCGTCAAAAGGAATTTATAGTGTATTAAAAGACAAATGGATTCAAAAACCAGAAAAATACACTCAAGATATTGATGAAACTGCAGTAAAAGAAAAAGCTGCTACAATAATGAATGAAATTGACAGTCTTCTTCAAATGAAAGACGATGAGGCGATTGTCGAAAAAGCTGAAAAAATAAAAGAGAAAGTTAAGAAATTACGTAAAGCTGGACTTGAAAAGGGTGGAGAATATTCTGTTGAAAATCTTGCTTTTAAGGTTTTAAGAAAATCTGAATATTTGCAAAAATTATCAGACATCAAAACTAAAGCATTTGATGCTTCACTAACTTTGGTTGAGAAAAACAAACTAGCTGAAAGGAAAATTTCAAAAAAATCTTTATTAAAAGAGCAAAAGGAAGCATTTAAAAAAGAATATGGATGTTTAATGTTGGATTTTCCAATAAAAAACTGGAAACAAATTACCAATATAATTAAGAAAGAAGATGTATATGATGTTCCAGGATATGGAATTGAAGATAAGCCACACGTCACTGCACTTTTCGGATTCATTGATGAAAAAACAGACCCAAAAGATGTTGAAAAAGTGACCAGGCAAATTTTGGATGGTAAAAAAAGTCTTGAAATTAAACTAAAAGAACTATCGTTATTTAAAAACAAAGATTTTGATGTATTAAAATTTGATGTTGATTCTGATGACTTAAAACAGTTAAACAAAGGACTTACAAAGAATTTTGAATATAACAACGACCATCCAGACTATCATCCTCATATGACCGTTGCATATCTAAAACCAGGAATGGGAGAAAAGTATATTAAGAAATTAAAAAAACCAATAACATTTGAAAGCGGTAAATTTACATATTCTTATCCCCCTGATGAAAAACATGTATTTTCTACAAGAAATAACACTAATATATTAGGCGTAGAAAAGGGAATTGATGGCATGACTGATGAAAAAGTTGAAATAATAAAGAACTTTATAAACTTTGTTTGTAATAGATTAGACTTAGAAGAACCAGTTGAAATATATCTTCACAAGGGCAGGGATGAATATATAGCAACGACAGCTTCCTATGTGCCAGATGAAAATTCAAATCACATCAGATGTACAGGAAGAGCTTTGGTTGACATTTTAAGAAGTATAGCTCATGAACTTACTCATAACAGACAAAGAGAAATTAAGAGTTATGAAATAGGTGAGGAGGTTCCAACGATTGGCGGATGGATAGAAGATGAAGCTAATGCAAAGGCAGGAATTCTAATAAAAGATTTTGCAATGAACCATGGATTTGACGAAATCTATGATTTATAATAAAAAAGCCAGGGTTTTACCTGGCTTTTATTTTATACTGCTACTGGAGCTTTAATTGCTGGAAGTGGATTATAATCTACCAACTCAACATCATCAATTGTAAAATCAAAGATATTTTTTACTTCTGGATTCAATTTTAATGATGGAAGTGGAGGTCCATAATGATTGCCAACACCATAATGTGGACTATTATATTCAGCATCTGGCTTCGTTTGTATTGTAAAATATGAATCTTGCATAGTAAGATGTTCCCAATAATCATATTTTTCAACTTCTTTATTTATATGTGTTCTGTGTAAAAATTCATTAATTTGTTCTTTGTGGTTTAAGTACAAGTGAGCATCTCCAAGTGTATGTATAAATTTATATGGTACCATATTCACAACTTGTGCCACCATATGTAATAAGAGTGCATAGGATGCAATATTGAATGGGACTCCAAGAAATGTATCTGCGCTGCGTTGATATAGCTGTAATGAGAGTCTAAATTGAGGGATTCCTTCTTCGTCTAACCATTTATCTGCATATAATTTCCCATTTTCCATTAAATAATTATTTGCTCCTTTTCTACTGAGAAAGCTTGACATTGTTCTTTTGCCTTTGTCATTCATTCCACTATCTGTAATAGAATAGTCATCTTTATCCACATATTTTTCAATATATATGCTATACCTTTCTTCTGTTGTTAAAGGTTCTGTAATAAATTGAAATAAAACGTGGCAAGGTGCAAGTGCCATTTGTGGAATTTCATTAACATTCCACGCACTTACAATTAGTCTTCTGCAGTCTGGAACATTTTTAAGACGGTCAATAACATTTTGAATTTGATTAATTCCTTTTGTTATAGCTCTTTCTCCATCCAGTTCTACATAATGTCCTCCCCAGTTGACCCATTGTTTCCCATAAACGGGACCTAGGTCTCCCCATTTTTTTGCGAATTCTTCATTATCCATAATTGCCTTACAAAACTCTTCTTGAGTCATAATTCGTGTACAATTATTCTGGGGGTCATCAACATGAACATTAAAATCTGGTTCTTCCAATGATTCCGCATATTTTTTGTATTTTGCATATGGCCATTCATCCCAAATGTGAACATTCTTTCGGTTAAGAGATTGAATATTTGTGTCACCTTTTAAGAACCAAAAAAGTTCTTCAAAAACACCCTTGGGATATGTTTTTTTCATGGTAAGCAATGGGAATCCATCTTTCATATAATAGACAGATTGATGCCCGAAAATTGATATAGTTCCCGTACCAGTACGGTCCGTCTTAGTGCGTCCATTAGACAATATTGAAGTGATTAAGTCAACATATTGTTTCATAATTGTTTGTTTGTTTGTTTGTTTGTTTGTTTTTTATATTTCCAAAAATAACCTCCAGCAGATTTTCTTTTTCCCTTCAAGACAAGAACTATATTTGATATGTGTAAACAATCCTCTGCATCTTTTGTTGAATCCCACTCTTTGATAAATTCTCCTGTTTTTTCATATTGTAAAATTGCTATTTTTAACTTATATGCTCCACAATTTGGCTTCCCTCTTTTTAAATTTCCTATTTTTTCTCCAAAACCAGGTGGTTTTTGTTTTCTCATTTTCAATTTTGTTTCCTCAGAGTGTTTTCTTCCAGTAGACTTTTCTTTAATTATATTAATTGTTTCTTGTGAATGCTTCCAACCATTTTTTATTTTCTCTTTTTGAAATTTTGATATTTTTTCTTTCCATTCTTTTAATTTTTTGTCTGCTATATTTTCCCCATATTTTTCAACCCAAAAATTATATCTTCCAAGTTTTATCAATTTGTTAGGGTTTTTCTTTAAAGAACTAGATATTTTTTTATTTGCATTTGCTTTTCTTCTTTCAGCTTCTTCTTTTCCATATTTTTTATTCCAATAATTGTATATTCCATTTTTAGCTATTTCTATTCCTATTTTTCTATCACCTTCTTTTCCGCCTTTTGAGATGTTATATCCAATCTTTCTATTCGTACTATTAAGTTTGTCAATCCAATATATTTCCCTTTCGTTCAACTCGTTTTCTGTTTTGCAAAACTCTATTATAGTTTTTTCAAAATTTTCTTTTCCATATTTTTTTATGGCTTTTTTAATAGTTTTTCCGCTTCCAAAATAGTTTGGATTATTGTTTTTGTCTTGACCAACATATATTTTGTTGTTGATTAAATTTGTGACTTTATATATTATCATATTCATGTTTCAATATAAATATGTACTATTTAATTTAAATCAACCTTCAATATAATTATTTCTTTCCTGTATGTCCAAAGCCGCCTTGTCCTCTTTTAGTATTTTCAAGAAACAAAACGTTTTCAAGCTCTACTTTTTCGTGCTTTGATATAACCATTTGAGCAATTCTGTCACCTTGGTTAACCACAAAATCTGCATCAGATAAATTAATAAGAATCACCCCAATGTTTCCTCGGTAATCAGCATCAATAGTGCCTGGAGTATTTAAAACTGTTATGCCATGCTTCAGAGCCAAACCGCTTCTGGGGCGTATTTGAGCTTCAAAACCTTCTGGAAGCTCCATAAACAAATCTGTTTTAATGAGAACTCTCTGTAGAGGTTTAATGGTTACTGGCTGTTCATCTTCGAGGCTTGCTCTTAAATCCATTCCAGCTGATAATATAGTTTCATAGCTTGGAAGTGGGTTTTTGGAATTGTTGACTATTCTTATTTTCATTACTTTGTTTTATTTCAGCAAAGATAATAAAAAAAAATAATTAAACAAACTAATTTACATGAAAAGTTTTAAGAAATTCACAGTAAGGAATAGATTCTTCCTTAATTTCACTTATTTTTTTAATTTTGCTTTTAATGTATTTAATGTCAGTCTTTATTCTAGCTGCTTTCTCAAATTCATCTTCATCTGCAAAAGAAAGCATCTTTGGATTTAAAACTTCTATCATTTTAATAAAACTATTCAATACATGTCCTATTGCATAGTTTTTTTTCATAACAAGTTCATAATTTGATTTTATTTTCTTTGACATTTTAATCATTTGTTCAAAGTTATATGAACTGTCTATTTCAATTGTGATTCTATTCTCTAATGGAAAATTATTCTTTACTTCCATTAAGTAATAAACAAAAAGCTTATCAATAAGTAAGTTATTCTCTTTAATCTTTAAATTAAATGAACCACCATAGTCCATTGGCAATTTTTTTAAAATATCCTGATTTGTTTTACAACTTTTAAGGATTATTTTGTTTGGGTTATTAACATTATTGATTCGAATAAAATCACACTTAAATGCTCCTAAATAGTTTCTTAGCTCATTATTTTCACTTGAAGTAAAGTCTCCATTAAGATTTAAATAACATTTTTCTCCAGAAAATCTACATTCAATAAAAAGATGAAAATACAAAGTTAGTTTTTCTCCGATTTCTGGAATTTTGTATCGACTTTTTTTGTTAAACAAAAACATTTGTTCTGGTGTGATATAATTTCCTTTTTCTTCGTTCATTCCAGATTCTTCTACTAAATTGTCTATGAATTGCTTTGCTCCACTAATATTAAATAAATCAAACTCGCTTCTCATTGTTTCTTCTAGTTCTACACTATACTTCATGCCTTTTTCTTCCAATATTTTCTTAATATCATTTGGTGCAATATTGGGAAAATCTGGGTCTTGCGAAGATTCAAATGTCAGTATGTCAGATTCTACATAACCTATATCTTGAATAGCAAAAATAGCTTTTTCGTAATCTTCTTCGTTGATTACGGTCTCATCTAAATATTGTCTTCCCTTTCTTGTTACAAATATTATTGGCTTTTTGTTTTTGTCCAGGGGATTTTCGATTATACAAAAGTCTAAATTTATATAGTTCATTACCATTGAGGTTTATTTAATAAATATTTCCTAATTTTTGGTCTTTCTTAAATATAAAAAAAATGAATTTTAAAAAAAATAGTTTTTGAGAATATTTATATGAAAGTAGCAGAATAATATGGAACTCGAAGAAATAACAAAACTAAGAAAACAAATTAGAGAAATGCTTTTAAATTCTGATGAATTAAAAGACATTGACTCTATAAAAAGCAAAAAAAATTTTCAGGAGATAAAGAAAGATTGCTATATAAAGCTTGTGGATTTAAAAAATGATTTTGAAACGGTTGAGGAAAAGCCAAACAACAGTAAATCTATTAAGAAAATTGATGCTACAATAGCTGCACTTGAAAGAGTTAAAAGAGGTCTCAGTAACCAGATATAATTAGGTTTTGTATGCCATCAACTGTGGATGATAATTTGTAATATTCTTCCAATTAGTTTCATTAAACTTCCAATAGCAGCATATATCTATAAATTCATTTGGTTTAGCTATTATTAATTTCTCCCAACCAAGAGCGGACAATTCATCTATGTAATTTCTGTCTTTAATCAAAAAATCAAGATTTTCATACGGGAATAGACAAATTAGTTCTACGCTATTGTATATGTCACTTTGCTTAAATTTGTTTAGGTCACAATATTTTAAAAGTTCTGGTCTTATTTGAAGGATATCTAACCATTTTCTTGCTGTAAGTTTTTTTAAGTCTAAAATGTCAAAGAATTCGTCCCCAGTGTTAATTATGATATTACACACATGATAGTCTTTGAGCTTACTTAAATCAAATTCTCTTACGATTCTATCATAAAAATTATTGAATTCTATTATTTCATAAATTTCTTTAGCTGTAAAATCATATTTTTTTATATCTATTCTGTTTGATATTTCCTCAGCACCAATTGTTAATAACAAAAATGCGTCTTCATGTCCAATGGTTTCTAAATCAATTTTTAGTTTATCCAATAGATGTGGGCGAATTTTTAACATGCTTTTTATTTCTCTTATTGTGTAATCATATGAAGAAAGGTCAATATAATCTGCTGTTTTTATGTTTCTGGCAACTATTCTCATTATCTTCATTCTGTCCAAATTTTCCCATGGAATCATACTGTGAAGAAATTCATTATCAGCTATAGTTCTATCTGGAATTTTTTCATAATTAACATATTGACATAAATGACGCAGTTCTTGTTGATTCAATTCATTCCACTCATCAGTTATGATTTTTGAAAGGTGTGACTGGATAATAATATTTGATTTTTCGTTTTTATTCATTATATTTGCAATACAAGTGAAATATATACTATTTACAAAAAAAAATCAATATGGAAGAAAACAAAAAAGAACTGGCAATTGATGTAGACAAACTCATTATTAGAGTTCATAACAAAATTGCCATATGGAACAATCAAGAAGTTTCTGCAGAAGAAAAAACTATCATGCTTAAAGTTTTAGCTCAAGACATTGTTGCAGATGTTATTACTACAGCTTTTAGTCAGCTAGAAGGGGCAAAAGTTAAAGAAAAAGTTATTCCTGGAGAACAGCAACCCAAATCAAAGGGTATATTCAGTAAAATATTTGGGAATGGTAAATAAAAAAGGGGCACAAAGCCCCTTCTTTATTATTTTTTCTTTTTTTCCATTTTGTACAAATCTATTTCTTCTTCTGTTTTCTTTTCTCCAAGGCCATCATTGTTAAATTTAACAATATCGAACTTATTTGGGTCTATTTCTTCTTTGAGAAGTTTTTTGTTTGCTTTTTCTTGATATAAAAAATTTTTTAACTGCTTTTTGTTTTCATTTTCTACGATGCCACAAAGTTCTTTAAATCTTTTAGCTACATTTTCCATAGTAAGTTTTTCTTCTTTTTTTTCTTCGTCGTTATCTTCTTTATTTTCTTTATCATCATCTTCTGTATCAGTCTTTACAGATTCGGCTTCTTTTTCCATTTTAGTAAGTCTTGTATAATAATCAGGTAACTCATCTAAGTGTGCCATAGCGATTTTAAGAGTTTGTTCTGGGTCATCATTAGTAATATTCGTTTCTTCGTTGTGACTTCCATGCTCAAGCTCTACCAGCATTCCTTGAATAAGTTCCTCCATATCATATTTGGAAATGTCTAAATTTGATTTTTTTGCAACTAAATTGATTAATTTTTCGGCGTAGCCTTTAGCTTTTTCGTTTGCTTCCATAGTTAATTTGTTTTATATAAATATTGAAAAATTACTAGAACCTAATAATGGAATATTGTAAACTTATTCCAACCCCTGGTCCCAGGATATATTTACCATCATTTCCAAATGCCAACCCAAATCCAATATAAGGCCCTACAGACCACTTTTTATTCTTAGATGGTGGAATTGGTGGATTTATCATATTAGATACGTCAGCGCCTTCTAATTGCGTTATAATGACTTTATCGCTGCTTGGTGTAATAAATATTTTGTATAAATCTCCTTCTTTCTTAATTCCAGTTGTAAATCCAAGACTTAAACTCATATCATCTATGGTCGATAATCCAGATTTTGTTAATATTGAGTATTTGTTGGTAACAGGGTCTATAAGTATTGGCTCTGCATAAAATATATTGGTAGATTTTATGTGTAATGTACTGTCTGTAGAAAAATAATCGTATTTTAAAGCATATTTATTACTGTCAAGCTTAACTATAGCATTTACAACAGAACCAGTGTCTTTATATATAAATTCTGTTTTCCATATAATTTTAACTTCTCCAAGTTCGGCTTTTAATCTTTCATAAAGAGCTGGAAAATATTTTTTTATGTCTTCGGCATTCATTTCAGCTATTGGCTTACTAAAAGAAGTTTCTCCAAGTAAGTTTTTATAGACTTTGATAGAATCATTTAAAGCGGCATAGTTTTGATTTGCTATCTGCTCTTGACGTTTTAATTCGTTTTTAAGTTTTCTTGTTTGATTACACTGATTTAAGAAAAGCATCATAAACAGTACTCCAGCAATGATAACAATTGCTTGAATATATTTTTTAATTTTTGTCCACATGGTTTTTTGTTTATAAATATACCAGGAAAATAATAATTTAGAGTGTTTGCCTTAAATTTAATAGGCGAGAAACCTCTCCATTTTCTAAATTTTCATAGTTTGTGGCAAATAGTACAAACTCTATTATTAATCTTTTGTATTCTGATTTTGGGGTGGAATTCCCCTTTCCATATTGTTGAATGATATTGCCACTTTTGGTGTCTATTTCTGTCGTTACGTGTGGTACGTTCTTTTCATCTCTTAAAGAAAGTATTATAGACCTTTCATTCCTAACTTTTGATTGATAATTGTCCATACCAACACACATACTCATTAATTTTCCTTCATATTTTAAATCCTCAGCATTTAATAGATAAATGAAGTGATTTTTGTCAGAACATCTATAAAGAACTCTATCATTGTCAACTTCCTGAATATTTAATTCTTCAATTTTGTATTTTTCAAATAGGTCTTTATGCCAAATTTCCTGATGCTTAAATGCCTCTTCGAAAGAAAATGAGAATATGTCGGCTTTGGTTTGTATTGCCCAATCTAAGATAAGTCTTATTTTGTTAAATTGATTTAATAAATTTAAATCTTTTTTTATTTCTTTCGCAATCCAAACATCATACTTGTGTTTTCTTTTTGATGACTTTTCTAAATCGCCATTTTCTTTATCTCCGACAAAGCCATATCTTTCTCCTATATTAGAGATGTCTTTAATTATTTCGAGCACTCTTTCTTCTGGGAGATATTCCTTTTTTTCACTTTTTTGTTCTGGAAGAAAAATGGATTTAATGTGTTGTTCTCTTTTTGTTAATTCTATGGAGCTCATTATATTATGAGTTTAAGAACAATTTTTGATGGGTCATCAGCGCCAGCCACTTCATATTTGCCAACATACTCTTTGGAGTCTTCCATTTTTAACCCATTTATTTTATGACTTTTTTTAAATTTTACTGTGAAGTTTATTTCATCAAGAACAAGCTCTCTTATCGTATAACACTTCATTAAAACTCTTAATTTGTGTTGGAATATAGTAATCGGCTTTTTCTCAAAATCACTTCTTTTGATTATAAAGCTTTGACTTACCATTAATTATTCCTCCATCTTTTTTCTTTTAGAGCCTTTTTTGGGACCTCTCTTCTTTGGTCTTCCTGGTCCTCTTCTACTCTTTGGTTTTGTTGCCTTTTTCTTTTTCTCAGAATATTTTTTTACTTCTTTGATTGCTTTGTCTACAATGGTCTCTTTTGTTTCGGTATTTCCAACACTTTCTGTGTTTGTAGTTGTTTCAACGTTTATTTTTGCTTGTGATTCTGTTGGTTTTTCTGATTCATCTTTTTTTAGAGAATTTTGTAGTTTATACAGAAAACATTTGTCATCAATTTCTTCTTGTTTATATCCAACATAATATTTTAAAAAATCTGGCTTTGCTTCTTCTTTTATTTCAATTATGCCTTTCCTGGAATATATTTTCAAGGAATTAGAAAGATGACTTGTTTGCGAATAAACAACTTCACCTGGGCGTAAATCAATTTGAACATCGTTGCTAAAGATGTCTTTAAAAAAGACTCTGATTTTTTCTGTTACACCATTGTTGGCAGTATCTATAAAAGTTACTTTAATGTCCTTCGTAGAATTCATGTTTTAATTTTTCATTAAATATAGTAATAATAAATAATAAAATCAAAAAAAAATCCATCAAAAGATGGATTTTGTTGCAAGCAAAGGTTTTTATTCCTTTGATTTATATAGTGGATTAAGTACTAACTTTTTAGTGAAGTGGTCTATTAAATACATTTTGTTTGCCTTAACATCAGATTCTGAAATTCTAAAAACAATCATACTACCTTTTGCTTTAGGAACATCTACAAAACCTTCTTCTTCGCCAGAAAAAGGAGTATTGCATAAATCTGATTCAATTGGATTATTTGCAGAGAATTCCTTGTTGGCTTCTTCTTCGTATTCATCTCTGGTAGTAATATCATCCCCTTGGTCTTTTATTCCACAAAAACAATCATTTTCGTATAATTCTTTCCATCTTTTAACTTGGTCTTCTTTTGATAATTTTTCTGTGATTATGTATCTCTTGTTGATGCCTTTTTCTTCATTTTCTGCCAAAGAAGAAAATTTCTTTTTGGTTAAATCCAAAGATTTTCTGTAACTTTCTTCAACTGGGTCTTTTTCTTTTTTTTCTAATTGACTTAAGTCTCCATGGCCAGTTTCGGCAAGCTCTTCTGGACTATTTACTTTAACCCCATGTTTTCCAAGTGCATATGGGTGCTCCATACCTTTTGGAGGCCATCCATCTGGACCCATAGGAACAACATCAACATATGGAGTTTTTACAGAACCTTCAGCTATAATTTTATAACTTCCATCTTCTTGTCTTACTTTGTGAGCTCTTGGAGTTCTCATTTGACCATAAGTTGTGTTTTTTACGGATTCATTCATTTGAACTTCTGTATATCCAAGACTTTTGTTTGTTTTAAAAGCTTTTGTTTTCCCATCACTTGTAAAAGCATGAGGGGTAAGATATGCTCCACCAGCTGCATTTCCGCCAGAAGCAGTCATTTCTTCAACTGTTTCTTCAGTCTTTTCTTCTTCGGTTTTATCTTCACTTCCAATAACCAATTTTTTATCTGTTGGCTCACCACTTGATGTAGATGGAGTTCCAGAAACAGAATCTTCTTTTTCTTTAGATTCTACTTCTTTAATTTCAACTGATTCTTTCACAAGATTGTCTATTTGATTTCCAGCATCTTCAAAAGAGCTTGAAAAAAGGTCTGTTAATTTCATAGTAAATTTATTTTCTTTTACGATTGAGTCGTTCATATTTTTTTCAGTTTTGTCATCATTTGCAATTTTAGTACCTATCAAATATCTTGCTTCAGCATCGGCAATTGAACTGAAAAAATCTTTGAAATCTTTTTTAAAGGTTTTTTCATTTTCAATTCCAGAAATAATACCACTTTTATTGAGTTTGTTGGGTGCATAAGTATCTTTTTCAGATGATTGATGGAACGCTGCAGCTTCAGTATTTTTATATTCTACGTGAACTGTTTTGTCTTTAATTTCGAGATAAATTTCGCTAACGATTTTTTTTCCGCCAAAAGTAGAAACTTTTTGCATGTAAGAAACTGGTTTAACAGCTCCCATATTAAGCATTTTGGGAATAGAAACAGTTACAATAAGCTTCCCTTCAGCTGTTCCCTTTCCAACTTCTTTTTCTTTGTTGTCTTTGCCACCAGCTGCAATAACAAACATATATCCGTCTTTTTCATCATAACCCAATTCTTTGAAGGCTCTTATAGTCTCTTCTTTTATGATTTCTTCGACATTTTCCCCTACGATTTTTTTGATTTTTTGACGCAGAGCAAAATCTTCTGTTTGTTGTACTATTCCTTCTGGATATAATTCTGTATTTTCCATTTGCAAAAAGATTTTTTTATAAATATCAAAAAAAAACCTTTTTGCATTTATTTAAAATAAAAAAGCTGTGTTTCCACAGCCTTACTTAATCAATCTCTTCTTTTTCCAAGCCTCCCAGGTTTCTCTATCATCAACCTTTAGCCCTGGATTATCCAAATAAATATTGTTGTTGTAAAAATATCCAACAAATCTCTTGGAGCGTATTGTCTTTTTCTTCTTTTTTAACGTATAGTCAAAATCCATGTTATACTCACCATCTTCAACTTGGTAAGAGACTGTCTTGTACATTTTTTTTGCAAACAACCAGAACTTATAATTCCATATTGCATTTAATATATAGAATCTAATCCTTGAATGTCTCCACATCTTTTTAAAAAACTTCTTCATGCCTATAAATATGGAAATAAAGTAAAGTCTTGGTTTCGCCCCCTGTATAGATGGTTATATCCATCGGATGTCTTCGGTCAGCCGTAGCTATTAAGGGAGCCACCCCCAAAACTTTACCAATTTATTTGCATTGGAGCAATTATGTAATAAAGAAGGAGTAAACAAAATGAACATATTGCAATCAAAGAAACATACAAAATAAATTTGATTTTTATTTTGTCTGCAATAGTTACATTTTCGTATTCTTCTGTTTTTTCTGTCGCTCTAAAATCCTTATAAAGGGTTCTAATTACAATGAACCCTAAAACTATAAAAAGTGACAGAATAATTTTAAGGAGTATTATCATTGCCATCTTGTTTATTTTTTTCTTCTTGTTTTGGAATTAGACAATGCTTTGCATAATATACTTGAATAGCTTCCATTGTCAACTCTGCCTGTGAAATTTTCTCAAACTCTTGTTTAAGCAATTGAATGTTTTCATTCATGTCTGTACATCCACGCTCTAAAACAAAAGAGATGCTGGCAGCAGCTTTATCTCTGTCTGCTACACATTGAGAAAGTGTTGCCAACAACATTTTTGCTTTGGTGTTGTTTTCTTCCATTATTCTTCTTTCCTTTTATTTGTTTCTTTGACTGCTTTTCTTTCTGTTTTTTCTTCTTCAGTTATTCTTTCAACAGCCATATCAACAATTTCTGAACTATTTAAAACCGTTTCAGGTCCATAATGTCTCAAATTGCTTGTGTATTCTTTGCTATCAACAGACATTTTTTTCGTTTTGTTGTCGATATCAATATCAACTCCACAAAGGATTTTGTCTAATTGAATGACTTTATGTTGAATATCTAATTCTTTCCAAGTTTTGTAATGAACAAAAAGAATGTAATCATAATCGTCATTTACCATTTTTTCTACCTCACTACGCAAAGATAAGGTTCCAAGAACAAATCTTCCGCCGTCTTTTTTCACAAGTGTTGTGTAAAGATATTTAATTCTTTCTGGTTTAATGTCAGAATTATGTGGAGCATTCATCTTTATCCAATTTGCTATTTCAAGCAATTCGTCGTCAGCGTCTAAATATTTGCTTCCACCAGCAAACACAACGTCTTTTTCTCTTACTTCAACCACTATCTCAGGGGTTTGAACATTTTCTAATGCTGAAAAGTTTTTTTCTGCCATGATTATAAAATTTTAAAATTTGACAATCAAAGATAAGAAAAAAACACCAGAAAACAAAATTATCTATTAATTCTTTGCTGAGATGGGTCAAATTGTGTTCTAAAAACACCCATTCCATTGTTCTTATAGGCACCACCAGCCTGGCGAAGTCTGCTTTTTTTACGATTTCCCTGTTCATGAGTATCTGACAACTTAGAATCTACCCATTTTTTACACTCATCTCCACCATGCAAGTTCCAAACTAGCAAAAGATTGGATTTAGTCATTTCATCAACTGTCCCCCTTCTTTGCTGAATAATTCCAATTTTTTTTCTTTCTTCTTCGACTTTAGAAGAGTTTGATTCAAAAAAAGCCTTTAGTCTTTTCATTTCAGCAAAACTTTGTTTTGTTTTTTGTGAAAGTTGTTGCGCCTTTCTTCTACCACTTCCTTGGTTGCCAGATTCATCTACACTACCAACTTGAATACCTTTCTGTTTGGCTATATTAATAGCTTCTAATGCTATCCTAGCTGTTTTTGCAACATTATCTGTGGGAACATAGGTTTTCCTTTCATTTTGCATTTCAAATGATTCAAACAGCAAATCAATTTGCTCTCTTATTAATTTTCTAAGAGCTTCCATTATTCTCCTATCATTCCAAGAATTGCGGTCTTAATATCAACTTCATTAACTGCTGGAAATCCAAGATTCATCAAGTTCCAATTAACTTCATCGTAAAAAGAAATGTTGTTTATTGGCATGCCAGATTTTAATACTCTTTTAATGCAAACTTCAAGTGCTTCATCTGGTTTTAAATTAGATGGAGAAACTTTCGGAGTTTTTACAACTGGATTATCTTGATAATCATCCAATATGGAATTTACAGTTTTTCCTCTTCCACCAGTTCCAAATTTTCCAGATATATAGTAATTTTCATTCAAATCTTTAAAATCTTGATTTGTATTTTCAGAAATAAGACTTTTTAATCTTTCGTTTTCTGCTAAAATTTTATTTTCATCAACATTTTTGGAGTTATCTTTATAAACTTCATGAGATTCTTCAAGCGATTTCATGATGTCTAACATCCTTTCGTCTTTTTTCTTTTCCATTATTTTAAATTTTATATGTTACCAAACTACTGTTCCCAACCCCAAGTTTCCAGAATAATTTCTGACTGACTTTGGCATTGACCTTTTAAATATTTTTTCTAAATCCATTGTATGATTGGTGCCAACCATTCTGTTTGTTGCATTTGATGGCATGTCATCATCTGGAATAATTTCATTAGTGTCGTCTATTATTTCGTCTATTTGTTCTACTTCTGCTTCTTTCGAAGAATTAAAGAAATCAACTAAATAATCATGAAACAAATTAGGAGATTTCCCTTCTAATTTGTCTGATAACCAATTTTTAAAATCGGTTAGTTTAGCCACAAATGAATATTTCTTCTTATAGGTAGTAGAAAAGTCAATCCTGATGAAATTTTCTTTGCTATTAAAGTCTACGTCATGGACTCTAGCAATTGTATCCCCTTTGATATAAACGAAATTCTCATCTCTATCGCTTTCTGATTCCAATAAAAAGTTTTTAATGCTATTTTTCATTCGAATATTTTATAATAAATAGCATAAAATTCTTTTTTCGGAGGCTTAAAATCAATTATGACTACTCATTTTGAAGCTTTAGGTCTTTAATAGGTCTATAAGAAATATCTTTGATTGTTAAGAATTCCATCAATAATTTTTTAAATCTATCTGTACCTGGTTTGTTTGCAAATCCTTTTACTTGATGGAATTCCAATCCGTTGACACTATCAAAAGTAAATCCTATTGTAAATCTTGTTAATTCATCTTCTGGTAAATCTGGAGTTCTATCAAATATTTGTCCAATAAGATAGGACTCGGTAATAACTTTTTTCGAGTAAGATGATGCACTATGTTTCATTTGAACTCCTTCGGTTATAAGCATAGCTGGAGTTGATATAAGTTTAAACTCAAGAGTTCCGTCATAATCTTCTCTGCTTTCTAAGAATTTAAATCTGTCAACAAATTCTTTGAATTTGGCGTTTTTTTCTTTATCAGCTACAACATTGAAATATTTAACGAGATTGTCGTGATAATCTCTAAGCTCTTTAAATGTTTTGATTTTATTAAATTCTCTTCTGGGGTCGAATTCAAGCACTTCCATCATCATTACACTATCATCATAATATACAAAATCAAATTTCTTAACATATGAGTAATCTATTTTGAAAGATTCCATGTTTAATGTTGGTTTATACATCAAAGTTTCTTGAGTAGCAAAGTCTTTAATTATTGTAATGATTCTCTCAAATTCTTTTATATCTACGCAATCTCTAAAATATATAAGGTCAATCACATTAGAAAGCAATTCCAAATCGTATTTTTGAAGCAATGTTATTATTTGGTGTTTGTCGTAAAATTTGAAATACTTCAACAATTGTTTGTAATCCGAAAAGTTTTCAATTTTTTTGTAAATAAACTTCGAAGCATTGGCATCATTTGAAATTTCCATTACCTGAAATTTGTTTGCGCTGGTATTGTGGAAAATCTTACCTTCTTTGTAGTCTTTGTTTTCTTTGTAGACAATTTTCATTTCTTTTTCTTCGCCAGTATCAACAACTTCAAAACTCTTCGCTTCTTGTTTAACATCCTTTTCGTCAATTTCCATTTTAACTAATTGACTAGATTTAAAAAGAAATTCGTGAATTTCTTTATTGTCTTCGTTTACTTCTTCGTTAATTTTTTTAATATAGTTACCAACTAAATAGTTAAAAATAGGTATTGGAGAGGTTAATCCTTCTTCTTTTAGTTTTTCACTGCTTGGAATATCGCATTCTTTCATTAAATCGTAAAGAAATTTACAACCTTTTGTTAAAGCTAGTGTAGATAAATTTGAGTATTTTATTATACCAAGGAATATTGATATAACTTTTTTGACTGAATCTAGCCCTGCGTGATTGAATCTATTTCTGACTTCTCCCAATAATTCTTCAACAACATTTGTATTATTTACATCCATTACATATTTTGCTAACTTGCTAATATATAACTGGACGTAATATAAGTTGTGGATATTTGGTACATCTTCAAAAAATATACTATCAGTTATTTTTGTTATTTTATCCAAATCAAATTCAAATTCATCCACATCTATATCCTTAAAAAACATCTTTTTGGATATTGTATTAAATCTGATGTATTTTTCTTTTTGTTCAAAATCTAATACATATTCTACACTTCCATCTTTATCTTTTTTTCTAACATTTGGTTTGATTTTAACGTAATAAAGGAAAAGTTCATCGTCCTTTTCTAAAACGTTATATCCAGAAATAAAATATGAATTATCTACTATCAATTTTTTTTGATTTTCGAGGGTTACAAAGTTTTTTTGACACCCACTACATCTTATTGCGTCTTCTTCTGAAAGTCTTATACTCTTAAACAAATCTGCAAATTCATCTTCATCATTAATAGAAACATCTCCATCCTTTGGGTAAAGATAGTTAACTCTTTCATGCGGACTAGACACCAACATCTCATTTATTTCTTCAGTAGATAATGGTTTAACAATAGCGGTTTCTTTATTTTTTTCTATCACAGTAACAGCTCCACAATTACAAAAATACACTTCTTTTCCTTCATCATTATTCAAAAAAGAATATTCTTTTTTAATTTCTTCAACATCTAAAATTTGCATATAATTTTTTTGTTTAAATATAGTAAAAACAAAAAAAAGAGTCAAGATTTTTCTTGACTCTTTGTATTATATGAATTATTTTTTATTTGCCTTAGATAATTTTTGAAATTCTAAGAGCTTCTTTTTTGATGAATTCCAACAAAGCGGCTTTGTTTTTGAAGCTTTCTGGAAGCTGAATGGTTTTAATCGAATCAATTAATTTCTGATTATATTCATCTGTTTCGTTTTCAGCTGACACATTAACATCTTTATCTGTTTGTCCTTTTGAAAAACCTTCTTTTCCCATTTCACCTTTACCTAAAACTTGTGTCATAGGCTTAGTTGTTTTATCTTCCTTATCTTCTTGATTCATTTCAGCATCATTGAGTTTTTTACCAGGAATTCCACCTTCTTTGGTTGGGTCATTATCTGTTGTAACATTAGGTTGCTGAGTTTTGCTATCAACTTTAGGTTTAGCTTGACCTTTAATAAAAGGATTTGTTTCGGTACCACCTTTTTCTGAATTGGAACCTTCAATTTTAGCTGCTGTAGCAATTTCTTCATCATGACCACCATCCCTTTCGGTCATTTTAACATCAACTGGGTCTTTCGTTGTGTCAAATTCATCTGGAATATTTGTTGGAGCATCTTTTTTAATTTTACCTTGAGTAGTAACTTGTGCACCAGTAGAATCTTTTGACCCGTCCATTTTATTCATTGCCAAATCAGTTGGAATGCCAAGACTTTTTATGTTTTCTTCTTTAAGAATTTTGCGAGCTTCAGCTTCTACATATTTTGCAAATTCTTCCTTGTTTTTGAATTTCATAGTGTCCATATGGGTTAATTTTTTATATAAATAGACAATAAAACATAAAAATCAAAAAACAAAATAACTTTTTTTGGAAAAAACGCATAATTTTTACGAGAATACTTTTAAAGTCAAAGAATTTTTTTTATATTTGCATTTATGAAAGACATACCAAGACCATATAATTTGATAGTTACCAATAGCTATCCAGAAAAACAGTTTATAAAAGTTTATGGACAAGAATTGTTCGATAAGCTTAAAGATGAAGCATTTTCATTAGATAGAGGTAGATGTGCAGCTTGTGGTCATGAACCCCCAGAAAGTAGAAAAAAGGATTGTTTGTATTATCATGTATACGAAGTAAATCCAAAACAACCAGAACTATCAAAGGGAGTAACTTTGTGTAAAATGTGTCATATGACACAACACATTGAGGCTGCCATTAAGAAAAAATGGGTTTTGCTTGTTAATTCTGTTTATGACCAGAACAATATCGTTAGATTAACCAGAGGAAATCAGATATACGAAAACTTGAATTCAAGGGCTATCGTTCAGCTAAAGAAAACCCCAGAAGAATTTCTTAAAGAAATATATTCTGGGGAAATGAAATTTACGACTACATTAAAAGTTATTTTTAATAACAACTTTAATATTGACGATTTGTATTAATGTTTTGGAACTACTGGCTGTAATTTAAAGTATTTGTCACCTATTTTTACAACATTTTGTTCTTTATTGACTACCTCAAAAATATTTTTCTTTTTTTGACTTTCTGCATATTCTTTTAGAACTTTTCTGATTGTATCTTCTGCGGTTTTTTTAGCAATAGCACGTACTTCTTCTTTTAAAGCATCAATATCAACAGAATTCTGTTTCTGTTGGCTTTTCATCATTGCTTCCATCATAAGCATCATTCTATCTAATTGCTCAGAATTGCCAGTCTGATAAATTTGATGATTTTCTCCTTCTGTTAAAACTTGTCTTTTTTTGTTTAAATCAATGACGATTCCTTTTTCTGCAGCCTTGGATTTTAAATGAGCAACGGGGTCAAAAGAAGGACCTATATTTGAATAATTTTCATCTGTTTCGATAAGTGTTCCTTGTGGAGCAAGGTTTCCTGATGAACGCACATTAATTCCAGAAGCTTTATCTGTGAATAAACTCTCAAGTAAAGCCGCTTCTCCACCCCCACCTTGTGGCGAGAACCCTTCTGGAGCGATTGCATTTGCAGATTTTTCTTGTGGCTGGCCAGGTCTTGTTGGTCTTCTCTTCCCAACTTTTGGCTCTGGCAATTGATTTCCTTTTCCTCCGTTTGATTCTGCTTTGATAAAGTTATTAAATTCCTGCTTTTTTGCGCCACTTTTTATCGCTTGTAATGCATTAAATTTGTCTCTCGGTGCCCTATACATATCCATTTGTCTTTGAGCCTTTTCTTCAGCTAGTTGTTGTTGAATGGCTGCTTCGAAATTTTCTTTGTTAGGAATTTGAACATCCCTTTGTTGTGGAACGTCGTATTGTGGTTGAATAGCTTCTTCGACAACAGGGGCTGGTGCCACATAAACTCTTTGTTGTGGAATACTTTCTACTGGAACGTCCATGAGTTGCCCAGCAGCAGCTGGAAGTCCCATAGCCTTAAACCTTTCGGCTCTTTGTTGTTTTATTCTCTCTAGTTGAGCTGGTGTTAATTCTTGTCCCATATTAATGTTTTTAAATTTTTCTAATGTCGCTTATTTCGTAATCATGAAGAAATTTAAGCTTCTTCTCTTTTATTAAATATTTCAATTTTTCTAATTCTTCATCCAGCATTTCAACTTTAAGTGTTAAAACC
>Ga0265297_10004719_pt1 | contig 21828 bp, 23 predicted proteins | sample Munlanlwell13791_FD_192502 | JGI IMG/M metagenome (GOLD analysis project Ga0265297, IMG submission 192502) | Leachate microbial communities from a municipal landfill in Southern Ontario, Canada - Leachate well 137-91 | ecosystem: Engineered > Solid waste > Landfill > Unclassified | place... | reverse complement strand
TATTTTTATTTCATTAATCTAAGGTTATTATATCATAAATAAAAACCGACCAAAAGTCGGTTTTCTAGATTTGCTCGCTTGGCAGGACAGCTTTCGAACCTTTGATTGGATAGAAGCAGTTGGAGATTTAGAAACTACAACTAAAGAGATTGCTCACCTATTATTACTAGTTTAATTTATAATTACTAAGCTTTTTTCTTTCTTTTTTTCTTTGTCTTCTTCTTGTATCACAATAGCCGGTTCTTTAGCTGTTTCATCATAAAAATCAACCACAATGGGTTTATCGCAACTAGAACCTTTTCCAACAATCATCGCTCTAAAACGGGGCAATATACTCATACCATCTAGATATTTTTGATTAACATAGGAACTCATAAAGTTTTTTGATGTTTCATCGAAAGACTGCAAAGCTATTATAGTATGACATTGGTGTAAAATAGTCTTTGAGACAAGTGCGGTTCTTTGCGTAATTATAAAAAACCCGACATTATGTTTTCTACATTTAAGAACTAACTGTGATATTCTACTAACAGCAGGCTGTCCAAAATCTTGTTGTCCAAAATTATTTTCTGGAATAAAATCATAAGCTTCTTCCATAACAATACATATCTTACTTTCTGGATTTTTTCTCTGATATGCAAGAACACTCATAATAACAGCTATCGCTCCATCAGCTTGAGATAATGGTCCATCGTCTTGTGTCTTACTATTATTGTCCCAATTTATCAAAAATATATTTTTCCTATCTTCTGATTCAAAATTTATCTTTGCAGTCCACTCATCATATGTAGATGATCTACCGCTAATCATCTTAGTTTTACTTTCTGAAGACCAAACTACTTTTTCTAATGATATTTTTTCTGAATTAATATATTTTGATAACGACTGCTTATTTTCTTGATCAATTTCTAGAACAATCACTTTGTAATCATTTTCTACTAATTTTTCAATAATTTTAGCAGACATATAAGATTTACCTGTACCAGTTTTACCTATCATTGCAATATGATGATTCACGCCCTCTTCAAGATTAATTGATATCGGATATCCAGATTTTGGAACATAGCCTACCTTATAGTATTCTTTTTTTATTACCTCTATTTTTTCAGCTTCGTTTTCAAGATGCACAGGAGTATTAACTGCTGGAACCCAACCATTATCAATAAATTTTTGTTTTTCTTTATCCCAAGACCCTATTTGCTGGGCGGTTATAATTTTAGAGCCGGCCTTACTATCCCCATCAACGCTTTCTATATTTGTTTGAACATTTATTATTTGATACTTTGTTTCCATTTTATGAAAAGAAACCGACACAAGATCGCCATTTTTTAAATCTTTTTCTTCATCAACTCCATCAATCATTCTTATTTTAATAGTATCAATATCAGAACCAGTGTGTATAAATCCTATCATTCTTTCTCTTTTATTATAAAAATCATTATCAGAAATTATTTTTTGCACTTCAGGTAGCTCTAGATCATTAATCTTATGAACAAAAATCTGCTTACTAATATCTGAGATATCGGAACTAATAGAATAAAATTTTAAAAAACGACTGGCATCAGATTCGTGAAAACCAATAAATAAAACTAAATTATCGCCTTTGCTTACGCTACTGACTACCGTATTTTTAGTATTAATTACAGCTAAATCCCCTATTTTTATCTCTGGAGAATTGGGAAACTGCTCAGCTATTATAATGTTTGGTGCTTGGCGTGAAGATATACGCCCAATAAGACTATTACTTATTTTCTTTGTGAAAGCATTAACTATCGGCTGAATCAATTTTCTATCAATTGGTTCAATAAAAATCATTGCTCCCCAAAAAATAATCAAATATATAATAGCCAATTGTTGTTGTGTTATGTTTTGAGTTTTCTCAATCGAAAAAACAAAATAATTAAAAATGGAAATAATAAAAATTATTGAAAAAAGAAATTTAGAACTTCCCAAAAAGCTAGCAATAGCATTAGTTGATTTAGCAACTCGCTGAGTCCAGTCACCTCTATCCTTATTATCATCAATAAATAAAAAAGAAATCATTGCAATTAATCCAACAGTTACTGAATAAAACATTAAAGAGCCCCATAATCGAAATCCGCCCTTATCGTCTAATGTATAAAGAACAACAAGGGCCGTTATTATGTTTACCATAACGTCAACAGGGCTTGTGAAATTTTTCTCTGTAATAAAAATTCCGAGAATAGCGAGAAGTAGACCACTCGAAAACCATATATTAGCATCGTAAGGCATATTCTGAAATACCTTATCTATAACAAAAAATTTTAACAAAAATAATACTGTGATATATATTGCTAAATACAATAAGCTTCTAAATTTGTTCATATTTTAAATTGTTGACTAATATAAGCTGATGTCCCCCCCTTATTTACAGTATTTTTTACTTATTAATTTTTTTTGTTTTTGCTTAGCAGACTCATATGCTTTTGTCCAAATCTTTCTATAATTAGGACTTATCCAAAAAATAAATGGAATTAAAATTTCGGTTATGCTAAGTCCATAGTAAAACAAAGCGAGTCCTTCGTTAGCACTCCAAGAGCTATATCCTAAATATACAAGCACTGGACCTATTGCTAAAATAAAAATTACTCCTAATGACCATTTTATGAAAAACTTAATTTTTTCAATTCCATAAATTTGGTCTATCAAAATGTCCTCTGTTGTTCTACTATAGCTTTCCTTATTTTTTAAAGACTCTTCTGTCTCCTCGACTCTGCGTTCTAATTTTCTAGTATTCTCATCAATACTCATTTTTTTGCGTTGAAAGGTTCTTCTTATTTCTAGCTGTAATTCGCTATCATTTTTAGATTTTCCAGACATCCTTAATTTTCTCATTTTCGCGGCAAACTTTTCGATTTCAACATTTTCAAGTTCTTTTACTCTTTCTTCTAAATCTAAAAGAGCATCAAGATCTTCAAGCGTATATATAGAATCATTTAAATGGACATCTTCCTTAATAATCGTACTAAAAAGTGGTGCAAAATTTTCTGGATTATGCAATGACCCCCCAGAAGAAATAGCTAATATCTGAATGAATGTTTCTACTCCAATCCACGTGGGCGGTTCTTGCCCTGCCCATTTTAAGGCTGTTGCTTGCATTGGTCCATCTACAGTTATAATCCAAGAATTTAATCCTCGCAATCTAAGTAGTTCATTAATTGAATCTAGCGCAGAATCGTGCTCTAGCGAATGTTTAGATTTATCAAAATGTCGCTGAGATTTCCACTCAGCATTAATCTCAGCTTGTTTTCTTTTATCATTGTAGCCATTTTGTCTCGCTTTCTCTATTTCTAAATCGTCCAACATTTCAATGTTTTCTGTGCCAATTTTATCAGGAATACATTTAATTGAATCAAAAAATGTAATGAGGCTATCTTTATCTGTACATCCTCTATCAAAAGCAGCGTTCAAAAAAGCATCACGAGTCTTCTCAAGAACATCGAGAGGGTAATTTTCGATTACACGAAGAGCTTCTTCCCTCTTTCTCGCAACTACTTTTTCGTACTCATCTTCCGTCCCTTTTGTTGTCGCAAAAGATGCATCAATTCCTCGAATAGAGGCTGCAAGAGACAAAAACGATTTAGCAAGCCTACCTTTTTCAAGGGCGGCAACAAAAAGTATATTTGTATCAAGCAATAGTTTTGAACCTTTGAATAAACCTATTGATAATGGATCTGGACCTATGCTCGCTGTAAGTAATTTTGCTGATAACATTGCCTGAGCAAATGACCAAACTTGTTGTTCTACAATTATATCATCATAATCTTGTAAAAAAGCATTAAAACCAGTTATAAGTTCTGCTGATTTATCCTCTAATTTATATTCTTTTAATGTTTGGGTTATTATATTTTTTATCTTTTCTGAATCTGGTAATTTCACTAATTCACGTCTTAATCTTTTTGCCCAAACTTCACTAAATTGGCTAAATACCCTAACTGATGTTTCTTTAAACCAAGCTTTTATTTTTTCTTTTTCAATTTTTTTACCAAAATGTTTATCAAGAATATAATCAATTCTTTTTTGGGCGCTTACTAAATTTACTTCAATTTGTTCAGTTTCTTCATTTTTTAAAACCCAGAACTTACCCTGTTTAGTTATTACTCCTTTGTCTTGTAAAAAATCTAACCCACTTCTTATATCTTCTGTGGTTATCTTCTCTATTCCTACAAATTTGGAAACACTTTCCCCTATTTTATTAAATCTGTCTTTTTTATTTTTATTTAAAAATAGAATCTTAGTAATAATCTCCCCGAAGGCCCTTGCCCTAAGAGATTTATTTCCAATATCATAATAAAGATGAGTAGCCACAAGTAAATCGCGCAATGAATAACCCCTCCCTGAATCTAAATTTTCCATAATTTTGCTATATTTTATAAATTAAAACACATCAAAAAGATGTGCCGTTATTGTCTATTAAATTTTTTAATATTAATTTCATTGCCTCCAATATATACCTAAAAATGAGATAAATCAATGATAAATCGCTGTTTTTTAGATTTTAGGTCTCGTCAATTTAAAATCTCGATTTTAACGAAATGAAACTACTTTTGTTTCGTTTGTTTCGTTTTTACTGTCTTTATTTGAAATAACCATCATATAACCAATTAAAAAGGTATTTTATAAAGTTTTCGCTCCCTCTTTTAGCCCCTTTACCAATGCTTGACGAATCAATCCGGTGTTTTCCTTGAGATGCTTCTTCTGCTGATCCAAGTAATCCTGTCGTTTCTTCGTAGACAGCTTTGCTAATTTTTCCTTGTTGATATGCTTGAATTGTTTCGTCATAGTATTTTTAGATTTATTTTTCTGAAACTTTTCATCCAAACACTTTTGCTCCACTAAAGCTCCCATAAATTTTTCTTGAAGCTTGCTCTTAATAGATATCTTCATATTGTATTTATTAAATTAATATGATTAAAAAGCCTAACAATATACCTACAATATCAGCGATTGTTTCATAAATTTCAAAAAGTCTATCTTGATTAGTGGTTTTTCTTATTCTTGTTATTCCATTTATTAAAAATAATACAATAAGAGCAATAACAAAAAACCAATTAATATTAAGCTTGAATGTATTTAATAATCTGTCTAAAAAAATAATAGTTAAAAATGCGGCACAAAAAGACTCAATAGATAAAACTATATTGAGTATTTTTTCCTTATTCTTTCTTTTTAATAAATCGATAACTCGAGCAAAAACAATTAGGAAAATAAAGTTTAAAAAACCTGCCACAAAAGGAGCTAAAAATAAGGCTAATATATAAAGTAAAAAATTTATCATATTTTCGCGTAGGTTTTAATTATTATTTAGAGCAACAAAAATGGTCCTCCGATTACAGCGGTGAACCCTTTCGAGCTCATCATATGCCCTTTCGGAACATATACCTACGCGAATAAGTGCTGGTCGGAAGACCATCTTTATTCGCGTAGGATTTATTTTTACCATACCTGTCGGAAAGCCAACAGGGTTAGGTATTGTTGATTTTTTGACTTTTATTGTCTAATGTGAGTATACCGCAAGTATAGATTACTAGCAATATTAAATGATAATTACTCTAAAATTATATGACACCAGAAGAAAAATTCAACCAAAATATTTGGAACACCCTAGAAAGAATAAAGGAAAGTGAACTTTATACTAAAATTGGGGATCCCGTTCCTGTTGCTTCATTATTAATAGATAAGAGGGCCCTGAATAAGCTCGAAGAATGGGAAGCTATAAAAATAAGGGTCAATCCTTGGGAATACCCTGTAAGTACGGACCTTTTGTTTTATTTAGACATAAGGCCAAATTTCTCACAACTTTATAATAAATACAAAGAAAGTGTAGGCAAAAAAATTATAAAAAATGTGGCAAAAAAATCAATGAATGACAACATTATTCAATTCCCTATCAAAGACATACGATTAGATGAGCAAAGTTATCTTTTAGAAATAAATAAGAGTGAAAAAATTGTATCTTTTAAATCAAAAAGGAAGGGCAAAGGGTTAGAAAAAGAAACAAAACTATTCAAAATTTTATTTCAATTATGGGATCTTCGACAGGAAATAAAAAATGGTAAAATTATTGAAAAAGGAGATTTTGCCTCGCTTGACAACCTCTTGCGAGGAAGCACTAGCGAAAATTCAACTGCTGTTTATAAGCAAATACAAAGATTAAACAAACGATTCGAAAAAGAAGGATTAGCAATTAAGATAGGGGGCGAGAACGGGAGGTATCGCCTAACAATAAATAAGATATAGACATTATATATCCTATTTATCAGACATAAGTTCTAATTAAACACTATATAGGTAAATAAAAAAGTGTCATTTTCGGACATAATAAGTAAATGTCCCAACATCACATTTCAATATGAATGATAAAGTCAAAGCAAGATAAGCTTTGATTTTTTTGATTTAATTTCAATTATTTAACTAATTAAATTATATGAATAAAGAAATGCAGGAAAATATAACGAAAAAAACTTTTTCAACCTTTGATTTAGGTTGCTCTGCGGCACTTATAAGTACCGGCTTTGAGCTTATTTCTTTAGATAAAAGTAACCCACAAAAAGTTCTTTTTATGTTCAAAGAAAAGATTGGCATCAAAGAAACAGTTGATAATTATTGGTCTGATTATCTAATAGTTAAATCAAGATCATTTTTTGACAACATAAAGATGTTAAAAAACCGCATTTATTCAGAAAAAATATAATAAATAACATTCTAGATATGAAAAACGAACAAATAAAAATAAGGGATAAAAGAAATAAAGAATGGTTTGTTATTGATAATGCCTATCTGAATGGATATGCAAAGATTTTTGGAGCAATAGGAACAGCAATTTATATATCTTTATGTAGGCACGCTAACAATGAAACTCAAGAATGTTTTCCCAGCCAAGAACTAATAGCCAAAGAACTAGGAATTACGGATAGAACCGTAAGAAGCTATATTAAAAAATTTGAAGATTGGAAATTAATTTTCATTAAAAGAGGAAAGAATCCAAAAACACAAAAAAATCTTAACAACAGCTACACCCTTTTAGATAAATCTCAATGGAAAAAGAAACCACAGGAAATAATTTCCTCTGGATTACCAGAGGAAAATAATGACGAAAACCAGAGGAAACTAGTTCCTCATAATAATACTAATATTATTAACAATACTAATAGAATACAAAATAAACCAAAAATTCATAATAACGGTCAAGAACTTCTAAATCTGTTCTATAAAGAGATAAATCCTAATATAAGACTTAATAACAAAACTATCCGTACTGACTCTGGATGGCTCGTAGATAATTACGGAATAGAAAGACTAGAATCAATGGTGATGTATATAAAACAACACCAAGGAGAGCAATACTTCCCTAGCATATCAACACCAACCCAATTAAGAGACAAAATGGCACAACTTATAAATTATTCTAATAAACAAAAAAATAAACAACCAATAATTACAAAAATATGAACAAATTACTAACCAACAAAACAAAGTGTCTTTTAACAAAGCAAGGCATCGAAATATGGATAGACGACAATCAAGCTGAAAAATTATCACAACTTATGAATATGAATGATATTAAAATTATAGAAATAGAAGGTGAAACAATATCAGTTTATAGTATAGAAGGGATATTTAACGCAGATAAAATATACGAACAAAGAAAAAGAAAAACAGGACAATGGCAATGTGAGCATTGCAAAAGATGGCATCCAAAATTTGAAGAGTGCGGATGTCAGGGAGGAAGATATTAGTAAATAAAAATTAATTTTCGATAGAATAAATGTTAAGTCAAGATATTATAAAAGAATTTCAGCAAGCTGTTTTAGAGGACTACGGTGAAGATGTGGGCCTCGTTGAAGCTGGCAAAATACTAACAGATCTTGTTGGTTATTTTGATAAACTTGCAGAAATACATTATAATGACTTAATAAATAAAGATGTTGCAATAGAATTAAAGCAATAATAAAATGAAAAACATCATATTTTGTCGAGTATCGTCTAAAGAGCAAGAAGAAACTGGATACTCTCTTGATGCTCAAGAGGAACTTCTTAAAGATTATTCCGACAAAAAACAATTTAATACTGCAAAGATATTCAAAATATCTGAATCTGCTAGCGGAAAACAAGTCCGTAAATTGTTTAATGAAACTTTTGAATACGCAACAAAGAATAAAATAAACATTATCTGCTGCGAAAAGATAGACCGTCTAACTAGAAACCTAAAAGATGCTTCCCTAGCACAAGACTGGATTGACGAAAATAAAGATCGCCAAATTCATTTCGTAAAAGAATCTTTTATTTTAAGTGCAAACACTAGAGCCCACGAAAACCTCGTTTGGGATATGAAAGTAGCTATTGCTCGCTTCTATGCAAATAACCTCTCTGAAGAGGTAAAAAAGGGCCAAAAAGAGAAGCTATCACAGGGATGGCTACCCCTTAAGCCGCCTCTTGGATATAAAACCATTGGAGAAAAAGGACATAAAACACATATAATTGATGAAGAAAAAGCTCCCTTCGTTAGAAAGATGTTTGAACTTTATTCTACCGGCAACTACTCAATAACTGCCCTTGTTGATGTTATGTATAAAGAAGGCTTAAGAACTAGGGGCAATAAAAAACTTGGAAAATCCAGATTATATGATTTACTCACAGATCCCTTTTACTATGGAAAAATAAAATGGAAAGGAGAAATCTTAAAAGGCAATCAGGAACCAATTATTACAAAAGATTTGTTTGATGCAGTTCAATCTAAACTAAATAGAAAATTCAAATCTCCCTTATACACGAAACACTCCCCTGTTTTTAAAGCTAAAATGGAATGTGCTGAATGCGAAGGAATGATTACTTGGGAGATTCAAAAAGGACATTGGTATGGCCACTGCAATCATTATAAAGATTGCTCTCAAAAAGTATGGATGAGACAAGAAAAAGTTGAAGATATTTTAATACCAATGTTTGAGAAGATGGCTCCTAAAGGAAAAAGAATTTTAGAGGTAATAGAAAAAGCTCTAAAGGAAACTCACAATGATGAAATTAATTATTACACAAAATCAACGAACGAAATAAATAATATTATAGCTATTGCACAATATCGCATAGAAGCTATTTACGAAGATAAAATTGACGGGAAAATAACCCCTGAATTTTATTTAAAGAAATTAGAAGAATACAGCAAGCAAAAAGAAGAAGCCACTTATAAACTTAAGAAATTAAATGAAGGAAATACGAAATACTATCAAGCCGGATTCGCTTTACACGAACTAGCTTTAAAGGCTGGAGAAATTTACAGAAGTCCCAGAGCAACTACTGAAGACAAAAGACTTCTTTTGAGTAAAATATTTTCGAACCTTTACTTAAACAATGATAACATAACGCCAAATTACACTTCGGCTTTCCAATTCCTTACAAAATGGATACCTATGTTAAATAAGAGTTTCGAACCAGTAGTTTTTGGCTCTACTAAAACAAAAGAAAGCGTTTTGACGCCTTCTAATCCCACTTTGCTCGGGTGATAGGATTCGAATTTTAATTTATTTTGTGCCCCAAACAGGACTCGAACCTGTGACCTTCAACTTAAAAGGTTGTTGCTCTACCAACTGAGCTATTGGGGCGTAACGAGGGATTAAAGTCCCTCTTTTTTCAATTCTTCTAATAATTCTTTTTGTCTTCTAGTTAGCTTCTCTGGAGTATTAATATTTAGTTGCAAATATAGGTTGCCTCTGCCAATGCCTGAAAAATGAGGAATACCCCTTTTAGAAACTTTGAGTATTTTTCCCGACTCAGTTCCGCTAGGAACTTTAACGATTATTTTTTCCCCTTCCAAGGTTGGTATTTTTATCTTTCCTCCCAAGGTCGCTTCAGAGAAAGCAATATCTTGTTTTAGATAAATATCATCTCCGCTTCTTTGGAAAATACTATGAGGCTTGATGGATATCCTAATATATAAGTCTCCAGCTTCGCCACCTCTCTTTCCTGCTTCACCTTTTCCTTTTACCTTAATTATCTGGTTATTGTCAACACCAGCCGGGATATTTATCCTTATCTTTTCTTCTTTTCTTATCCTTCCTTCTCCATGGCAGACATTGCAGGGATTTTCTGGTTTTACTCCTTCTCCATGACAATCGGGGCAAACAATATATTGGCTAATAGTTCCTAAGAATGTTTTTCTGATTTGTTGAACCCTTCCTGTCCCTCGACAAGTAAAGCATTCTTTAACTGATGTTCCTGGTTCAGCTCCGTTGCCTCCGCATCTTGAGCAGGTAGATTGTTTAGTAATTATTATTTCTCTGTCTTGAGGGGAAAGAATTGATTCTAAATCAAGCTCAAGGATAACTTCTAAATTTTTTCCTTTCCTAACGTCTTTCTGTTTTTTTCTGCTTCCCATTCCAAAGCCTCCACCGAACATGTCAAAAATATCTTCAATATTGCCAAAACCATTCATATCTCCCATAATATCTTCCCAGTTGACGTTCTGATTAAAACCTCCCTGAGCACCGTTAAACGTCGTTCCGAAGCGGTCATATTGGGCTCGCTTGTCTTTATCCGATAGGGTTTGATAAGCCTCGTTAACCTCCTTAAATTTAGCTTCATCACCTCCCTTTTTATCAGGATGATGCTGGTGAGCCATTTTATAGTAGGCTTTCTTTATATCTTCAGGAGAAGCACTTTTTTCCACTCCCAATATCTTGTAATAATCTTTTTGCATGGCAATAAATAAGAAAGGCAAAATTTTCATTTTGCCATTCTTGATAATTCTTTAAATTATTCTTTTTCAGTTTCAGCTTCGGGTGCGTTTTCAGGCCCTTCTTCTTTTTTCGGTTCCTGAGGTTGCTGTTGAGTTGCTTGATACATAGCCGCCCCGACTTTCTGAATGGCTTGAGAAAGTTCTTCGGTCCTCTTCTTTATGTCTTCTATATTATCACCATCCTTTACTTTTTTCAATTCAGAAATCTTGTCCTCAGCTTCTTTTTTCAATTCAGCTGAAACTTTTTCTCCTCCCTCTTTGATTGTTTTTTCTGATTGGTAGATTAGATTGTCAGCAATGTTTTTTGCTTCAATCATTTCTTTTTTCTTTTGGTCGTCGGCAGCATTAATCTCAGCATCCTTTTTCATTTTTTCGATATCTTCTTTAGATAATCCAATAGAACCCTCAACTTTAATTGATTGGGATTTATTCGAAGCTTTATCAATCGCAGTTACGGTTAAAATTCCATTGGCATCAATATCAAATTTAACCTCAACTTGAGGGATGCCTCTTGGTGACGGAGGAATACCATCTAAGACAAACTTGCCGAGAGATCGGTTATCGCTAGCCATCGATCTTTCTCCCTGTAAAACATTAATTTCAACTGAGCTTTGGTTATCAACGGCAGTTGAGAAAACCTGTGATCCAGAAGTAGGAATGGTTGTATTTTTCATAATCATCGGGGTTGAAACTCCGCCCAATGTTTCAATTCCTAGCGACAAGGGCAAGACATCAAGCAATAGAACGCTTTTAATATCTCCTTCAGGTGTTCGGCCTTCTTCTTTAGCGGTTAGTATCTCTGCTTCGATGGCTGCACCGATAGCAACTACTTCTTCAGGATTGATTGATTTATTTGGTTCTTTACCGAAGAAATTTTTAACTGCGTCTCTGGCAGCTGGAATTAATGTTGTTCCGCCGACAAGGATAACTTCATTGATTTCTCCTCTATCCATTTTAATTTCTTCTAATGTTTGCTTGACTCTATCAATTGACCTAGTAATTAAGTCATTAGTCATTGAATCAAATTGAGATCTCGATATTTTGTATTCCAAATGTTTTGGACCGTCAGCATCAGAAGTAATAAAAGGAAGGTTAATATTGGTCTCCATTGCACTGGATAATTCAGTCTTAGCTTTTTCAGCTGCTTCTTTTAATCTTTGTAATGCCAAAGGATCTTTAGCTAAATCAATTCCCTGTTCTTTTTTGAATTCGGTTAGAATCCAATCAATAATTCTTTGATCGAAATCATTTCCTCCCAAGTGAGTCTCTCCTCCCGTAGCCAATACTTCAACTACTTCTGGAGAAACATCAAGAATAGTTACGTCAAACGTACCTCCTCCAAAATCATAAACTAATATTTTCTGTGCATCTTTTTTGCCGAAGCCGTAAGCTAAGGCGGCAGCGGTTGGTTCATTAATTACTCTTAAAACATTAAATCCAGCAATTTCTCCAGCCGCAATAGTTGCCTTTCTTTGAGAGTCGTCAAAGTTAGCGGGACAAGTGATAACAACATTTTTAACGTCTTCTCCTAATTTATCCTTAGCATCAGCTTTAACCTTTTGTAATATCATTGAAGATATTTCAATCGGGTTGTACCATTTGTCTCCCATTTTAACCTCGACTCCTCCGTCTGATTTTTCTCTTGTTTCATAAGGAAGAAGTTTTAATTCTTTCTGCACTTCGGCATCAGAAAATCTCCTGCCGATAAATCTTTTTACTGCGGAAACTGTATTTTTTGGGTTAGTGATGGCTTGCCTTTGAGCAAGGATTCCAACTACTCTTTCTCCTCCTTTAGTTTGAGCAACAATAGAAGGTGTTAAAATCGAGCCTTCTCTGTTTTCTAAGGCTTTTGGCTCTCCATTAACTATTGAAGCCGATTTGGTTATGGCTGTTCCTAAGTCTATTCCTAATATTTTTGACATAGTTCTTATATTTTTTATTCTTATATTTTAATATTATTAGATTATCACTCTACTGTCAAGAGTGATAATGCTATTTCCCTACTTTTACCTTAGAAGGTCTTAAAATCTTTCCATTATATGAATATCCTTTCTCTACTTCTTCAGCGATTATCCCTACTTCCCCTCCTTCGACTTCTTCTATCGCCTCATGGAGAGCTGGATCAAATGCCTTTCCAATACTTTCTATTTCTTCTAATCCCAAAGCCTTCACAACATCTTCTAGCTGTTTTTTAATCATTAATAGCCCAACAACGCTTTTATTGTTTTTATCTTCTTCAGAGATGGCTTTTTCAGCTAATCGAAAATTATCCAAAACAGGAATAATTTCTTCGAATAAGCTTTCTTTAGCAATACAAAGAGTCCCTTTTAACCTTTCAAACTCTTGTTTTTTGTAATTGATAAAGTCAGCCTTCTCTCTTTGCCATCCAGAGAAGTATTCTTCCTTTTTTTGCTCTGACTCTTCAAGCATTTTTTCTATTTCTTCTATTGTTTTTTCTTCTTTCATATTAGTTCTTCTAATACTTTATTTAACGAATTAATTAATTTTATATTTTTTTCATAATCCATTCTCTTGGGTCCCATGATAGTAATGAATACTTTTTGGGAAGGAAGATTGCATTCGGAACAAATCATAGTCATGTCTTTAGATTTTGAAATTGGATTTTCTTTTCCAATAAAGACTCTTGTTTCTGGGTTAGCCTGAAATTTATCAATATTTTTTTCAAAGTTTGTTAAAAAATTAACAAAGCTATTAACAAAATCTTCATCTCTTGATTCGGGTCCTTTAAATATTTCATTTAGCCCTTCTTTTAAGTTCAATCCTTCTTTAGCAAAGTACAAATTGACGAAACTCGATGAATTGTCGGCGATGAATTTGGCGATTTCCGAAGCCATTCTAAACTTATCTTCTACCCCCTTAATTATATACTCCAATTCCTCCTCAATTCTTTCTTCTCTTTTTTCTTTTAAGCTATCAACAAAGAAACGGTAAGCTTTATCAGTCGGTATTCTTCCCGCTGAAGTATGAGGCTGTTCTAAGTATCCTTCTCTGATCAATGATTGAAATTCAATTCTTATGGCTGAAGGACAAATGCCGAAATCGTGTTTTTCGGCTAAAAACTTGGAGCTTACTGGCTCGGCGGTCTTAATATATTCCCTAACCAAGCTCTTTATTATCTGTTCTTGTCTCTCGCTTAACATATGGATTTAATATACCACATGTATTTTATCAGTCAAGAATAGGGACTGACAAATAGTATTTATTGATAGTTTTTAAATTGTCGTCCAATTCGTAAACTAACGGGATTCCCACGGGTACTTCTATTTTAGTTATTTCTTCTTCCGACAGCCCTTCAATGTTTTTAATTAAAGCTCTAATGCTATTTCCGTGAGCGGCGATGATTATTTTCTTGCCAGAGAGTATTTGCGGAACGATTGTTTCTTTCCAATAAGGAATAAGCCTTTCTTCGGTATCTTTTAAGCTTTCAGTTAATGGAACTTCTCCTTCTCCGATTTCTTCATATCCGTATTTTCCATTTTCCTTGACAGGAGGCCTAACGTCATAGCTTCTTCTCCAGATTGCGACTTGCTCTTCCCCGTATTTTTCTCTCATTTCATCTTTGTTTTTTCCTTGTAGCTCTCCATAATGCCTTTCATTAAGTCTCCAAGATTTTTCTACGGGGATTATAAGCTCCATTTCTTTTAAAACTAAATCGAGAGTATTGTAGGCTCTTTGTAACACCGAAGTGAAACCTAGATCAAAAGTAAATCCTTTTTCTCGAAGGAGCTGTCCAGCCTTTTTAGCCTGCTTGATTCCTTCTTCTGATAAGGGAGCATCAAGCCATCCAGTAAAAATGTTTTCTTTATTCCAGACGCTTTCTCCGTGCCTTATAATTACTAATTTATTCATGACTGTATATTATCATTATCTTCTGACAATCTCAACCTTATTATTAATTAAAGAAATTATCTTCGATGGCCTTGATTTTAATTTTCCACAATCGACATAGAAGTCAATTTTATCTTGAAAATAGTTATAAGCTTTTTCAATTGTCTGGGCTGGTTCGTTCCCCTCTGTGTTCGCACTAGGGGCGACTATCGGACCGGATATTTTAAGCACTTTAATTAAATTTTTATTATCTGGCAATCTAAAGGCTAGGCTATTCTTTCCTCGGTGCAGATATTCAAAATTTTCAACAGGCAAGATAATACTAACTTTTCCTGGCCAGTATTTATTAATAATTTTTTTGTCTATTTTAATATTGAATAAATTTAAATCTTTAATTGAAGAAATTAAAATAATCATCGGTTTATTGGAGTCCCTTTTTCTAATTTTATATAGTTTTTCAACACTCTTCTTATTCATCGCTGAACAAACTATTCCATAAATAGTATCGGTAGGAATTACTCCAATTAGCCCTTTTTTAATATCTTCCCCTATTTCTTTTGTAATATTGCTGGTCATCTGAAAAGTTTTAAAGAATTCATTATTGGTATGAAGTCAGTTGTGAAATTGTATGCTGCCGCTCCAGCTGGATCAAGGAACCCATTAACAACTAAATAAAATCCTATGATATTTATAACAACCCAAAGAACTAAATCTTGCCTAATAACAGATAATGTTCTTTTGCTGATTTTCATTAATTCTGGTATTTGGGAAAGATCATCTTTCATTATAGCGATATCAGCTGATTCTATAGCGGAATCAGAACCAATAACTCCCATAGCGATTCCGATATCAGCCATGGCTATACAGGGAGCATCATTAACTCCATCTCCTATCATTGCCACCTTGTAATCTTTGTTTAAGTATTTTTTCAAATGTTCAGTTTTTTGTTCGGGCAATAGGTTGGCATAGTATTCATCAATGCCAATTTCTTTTGCAATCTTTTCAGCAATTTTTTCATTATCTCCAGTTAGCATAACTGTTTTTTCAACTCCCATTTTTTTAATATCAGCAATGATATTTTTTAAGTTCGGCCTAATCGTATCTCCTAAGGCCAGGAATCCAATTGCTTTATTGTTTTTTCCAATAAGGGTAATATTGAGGCCTTTTTCCATCTCTTGATTGATGATGTACATTTCCTCTTTATTTATTTCTATCCCTAATTCTTTGAAGAAGTCTATTTTCCCTGATATTATTTTTTCATTATTTTTTACAGCAATAATTCCTTTGCCCATTAATTCTTCGGAACTTTCTGGCTCAGGGGTATAAGCATTTTTACTTTTAGCAAACTCAGCTATCGCATGAGAAACAGGATGATGTGATAATAATGAAGCTGTTCCTGCCAAGCTAATTACTTCTTCTTCGGTGCTTTTGTCGAAAGCAAATACTTTTTCCACTTTAAGCTTACCCATCGTTAGAGTCCCTGTTTTATCAAATATCATTACCTTTATTTTTGAAAATCCTTCAATGAAATTGCCTCCTTTGACAATTACTCCGTGTTTAGCTCCATGAGTAATGGCTGTGGCTAGAGCTAGTGGAATAGCAACTGCGATATCGTCAGCACAGCTTACTAAGAGCAGAGATAAAACTAGAGACATATTGCTGGTATAAAAATACACCGCTATTGCAACCAATAAAGTGATTATAATGTACCATTTAGAAAAAAAGTCTCCTAAGGTTTGAATCTTTGCTTTGTTGTTTTGTGATTTTTCAATTAATTTTACAATTTTTTCGAAAGTAGTTTCCTGTCCTATTTTTTCAACCCTAATGGTTATATTTCCAGAAACAACAGTTGTAAAACTCAATGCTTTATCTCCTTGTTTTTTAAAAACAGGAATTGATTCGCCAGTTAGAGATGATTGATCAATCATTGCTTCTCCTTTTTCAATAATTCCGTCAACAGGAATTTTTTCTCCTAATTCAACTATGACTAAGTCACCCACCTTTACATCTTCTACGGGGACATCAAAAACGTTTCCATTTACTTCTATTGTGGCAATAGTTGGTTTTGCTTTAAGTAAAGTTTGTAGAGCTGAGTGTGATTTAATTTCCACGTATCGAGCAAACATTCTAGCCGAAGTAATCATTAGGTTTATGAAGGCAACAGAAATCCATTCTTGCTCAATTAAAGAAACAATAAGGGCAATACTAGCCAATAGGTCAATAGAAACTTTTCTATTTTTAATTGATATTAAAGCACTGATAACCACAGGGATAGTGGCAATTATTCCTACAATTTTTATGACTATTTCGTATCTTATCAATGCTAAAGATAATAAAATAAGAACAAGAATAAATGCATCCAGGTTAATAAACAGATTTAGTTTTTTCTCTTTTTCTTGCTTCATTAGATTTGAATTTTAGAGAATAGATATCCTCCAAGAGAAGTTAGTAAAACAATAACAATGCCTAAAACCATAAAATCAGTCATTATGCCAAATTGAGAGCCTCCAACTAAGGCACCTCTTAGTCCGTCTACTCCATAAGATAATGGATTAAGAGAAATGACTGAGTTTAGGGCTGGCGGGAGATCTTTAACTGGAAATAATGCTCCTGATAAGAAGAAGATTGGCATAATTAGGAAGTTCATAATTAACTGGAATCCTTGCATATCTTCTAGTAATGAAGCAATGGCAGTTCCAAGGGCAGTGAATAAGAAGGCAATTATAAACATAAAAAGAAGGGCGGCTAAGAGCATTGAATAATTATCCATCCTAAATCCTAAGAAGAAAGAAATAATAAAAACAATTATTCCTTGGAAAGTGGCTACCGTTGCTCCTCCTAAAGATCGGCCAATCATTATTTTAAATCTTGAAACGGGGGCTACCAAAGTTTCTTTTAGAAATCCGAATTGTCTGTCCCAAATAATTTCTATCCCTGAGAAGATGGCGGTAAAAAGAATGCTCATTGCCACTATTCCTGGAACAAGAAATTCTAGGTAATTACCTCCGCCAGCTTTTTCATATATCGGCCCGAAGCCGAATCCTAAAGCAACCATGAAAAGTAAGGGTTGACCTAAGGAACCGATAATTCTTGATTTTGAACGAAAGTATTTTTTAAGCTGTCTTAGCCAAAGTATGTATATTGTTTTCATATTTTTTAGTGACGCATTTTTCCAAATCTTTTTTCTGGACTTTCTTCTCTAATATTTTTTCCAGTCAAAGCAAGGAAGGCATCTTCTAATGAGTTTGTATTTGTTTTCTCTTCCAGTTCTTTGGCTGTTCCTTGAATAATAATCTCTCCGTGATCAATAATAGCTATCTTATCAGCAACTCTTTCAGCTTCCTGCATGTAGTGGGTTGAAAAGAAAACAGTAATTCCTTCTTTTTTATTTAAATCTTTAATGTAGTTCCACATTAAGTTTCTAGTCTGAGGGTCTAGTCCTAAGGTTGGCTCATCAAGGAACAAAACTTTAGGATGATGGAGAAGTCCTCTGGCAATTTCCAGCCTTCTTTTCATCCCACCAGAATAGTGTTTTACCTGTTCATCTTTTTTATCCCACAATTCCACCATTTTTAATAATTCTTCAGTTCTTTCTTTGATTAATTTATTAGAGACATCATAAAGCATACCGTGGATTTCCATGTTTTCCTTAGCGGTCAAATCTTCATCTAAGCTAGGGTCCTGAAAGACGATACCAAAAGAATGCCTAGTTTGATCTTGTTGTTTAACTGGATCAAATCCATTTATTTTAATTTCTCCACTAGTTGGACTTAAAAGAGTGGTAAGCATTTTAATAGTGGTAGTCTTCCCTGCTCCATTGGGCCCTAGAAAGGCAAAAATTTCTCCCTCCTTGACATTAAAAGAAATATTATTAACGGCGACAAACTCTTTGAAATTTTTTGTTAAATTTTTAACTTCAATTATGTTCATTAAGCGGTAAATTTATTAATTATGCTTTGTATTTTACCACTCTCATATCTTTTAAACAAGCATTTTACAAAGACAGAACTTTGAAGTAATATTATATAGTATGAATCAGCTCAATCTCCCAAATTTAGACATTTGGCCCAAATATTACGCCAATCAATTAATTGTTAATAAAAACCCTAACTCTAGGGTTGCTTTAACTACGGGCTGGACGAAGAAGGAAGCTGTTTGGAATAGCCTTTCCGCTGACTCGAAAGAAAAGGTTTTAATCGCAGGACAATTATATTCTAAAGAAGGAATTAATTTTATAATCCGCAATTCTTTCCTTAACCCGCATATTGGATTTTTGATTGTTTGCGGAAGAGATTTATCGGGAAGCATCAAGGAGTTTAAGAGTTTCCTTTCAGGAGAAAATAAATCTTTCATCCACGAAGAAATACCCGAAGAAAAAATTAATGAATTTAGAGAGTATTTTTCCAAACATTGCTTATTCATTGAAGCCTCTGAAGTAGAATCGACTTTACAAAATTTAGATATTTTGAAGTTACCAGAAAAATGGACAAAAGGAACAGTTGAATTTCCCGATCACGTTGGAAGAGAGGCAGTCACCTTTCCCTCAGAAAAAGTTGGCTTTAGGGTTGAAGGAAAATATGTCTCAGAAGTATGGCTCAAAGTATTAGATAGAATTATGAAATTTGGATACGAAAAGATGAGTCAGTATGGAGAAAAGCAAAGAGAATTAATAGATATCGTAACGGTTATTAATGGAGAAGATTCTAATAATCCCTACCTTCCCCCCTTTTTATGTTTTAACGAGGAGGATTTGATAAATTATTATCCACAAATGACAACTGATAAGATTTTTGAGGGAGTTGAATATACTTATGGAAATAGATTACGAAATCATGATGGAGTAAATCAAATAAAGTATATAATAGAAGAATTAAGAAAAGAAAATTATTCTCGAAAAGCCATTGCTTTTACTTGGAATGTTTCCAAAGACTGTGGCAATGTTAAATCTCCTTGTCTTGATTTAGTTCAAGCCCTTGTTCAAGATGACATTCTTTATTTTACCGCCTACCTCCGCAGTAATGATATGTATCGTGCTTGGCCACAAAATGCTTTTGGATTATTAAAAATTCAAAAAGAAATAGCGGAAGAGCTAGGATTAAGAATTGGAAAAATGGTTATTATCTCCTGTTCAGCCCATATTTATGAAAGAGACTTTTTAGAAGCACAGAAAATGATAGAAAAAAACAAGCCGAAACTTGAATGCGAGATGGATCCGAGGGGAAGTTTTGTGATAGAGGTATTGAATGAAGAAATTTTAGTTAAGCATATTGACCCAGATGGATTATTCCTTCAGGAATTTAGGGGTAAAACGGCTAGAGAATTAAGAGACCAGATTAGTCGATTTGTTTCAGACCAAACTCATGGAATATATTTAGGCTCAGAACTATATCGTGCCGAACAGGCCCTAAAAAACAAAACTGAATTTGTTCAAGACTCCGAAGCTTAGATCTTTCCATCTGCAAATATCTTTTGTTTGTTTTTGATTTCAAATTTGTTCGCAAAGAATATTGCTAGTTGAGCAATAGAGAAAAATATGAAGGTATAAGTTAAATCACCTAAGAAGGCGTTCTTTAAAAATGGAATTCCTTCGGCATAGCAAAGCATTAGTCCCACAAAAGTATGCGGATACCATTCAGCAAATAACCATACTGCTCCGTTAGTTATTAAAAAGAAAGAAATAGTTCCCGCCAAGCTCATCGGCAACGACCAAAACCATTTTTTGTTTTTAATAATTATTCCTAATAATACAATTAGAGCAAAAGCAGCATAAACGCTTAGAAGTAATTGCCATTGATAGAACCCCAATTTCCAATCGCTTAAAAGCATAATTATTATTGGAACGACAAAAGCAATCCTTTTGTCTTTAAAGTAATAGCCACTAAAAAGAGCTATTGCCCCGATAGCAGTAAAATTCATGGGGTGAGGCATGAATCTAGTTAGAAAACCAATAATAATTAATAAGTAATAAATCATACAATTGTTATTGTATTTAAACAGGATATAGTTGTCAAATCTTCTTTTTTCTTAATTCTGCTTCCTTTACTTCTTCTTCGTCCATTCCAAAGTGATGAGCAATTTCATGCCAGACAGTTTCCTTTATTAGTTTCTTAATTTCTTCTTCGGTTTGAGCTGATTGCTCAATCGGATTTTTAAATATTGTTATCTTATCGGGCAAGACATCGGCATATCCCCATCTTTTTGTCTTAGGTATTCCTTCATACAAGCCAAAAAGAAAATAGTTCTTTCTGACTTTTAATTTTTTTAATTGTTCAGAAGTAGGATTGTTTTCAATCACAATTCCAACATTATTTAATTTGTCTAAGAATTTTTGAGGAATATCTTTAATTCCTTCATTCACTAATTGTTCAAACTTTTCTATATCCATGCTTTTATTGTATCAAAAAATCGCTGGAATAGCGATTTTAATATTATGGCTCCCAATATTCTCCACTTCTTAATATTTTTCCTACTCCTATCTTTCCATCATAAATTACTATTTCAACTCCTGCTTCTCGAAGCATTGCAAAAGCAAAATCTACATCTTCCTGCCAGTGTCCGTTCCTATCTAAAGCTTGTTTATGAGTTATTAGTTTTTTAATTCCTGCTTGAATTATAGCTTGAGCACAATCACCGCATGTTGCCCAAGGGCAAACCATAGTGAGGCCTTCTGTTTTTATTCCTAGCCTTGCGGCAGAATAAATGGCATTTCTTTCAGCGTGAACGCTGTATTTATATCTTATTGTTTTATTGTCTTGTCTTTCTTTTGTTTCATTTACTCCTCTGGGGAAACTATTTATTTCTGAGAGGATAATGTTTTGATCGTCGTCAATTAAAATAGCTGCATTTTGTGTAGATATGTTGGTGCTTTTTTGAGCTTTTTCGTATGCTATTTTAAGTAGTGGCTGCCAATTCATATTTTTATAGTATTTCCTCTCCTTCTCGTTCGCTGTAATTTATGCCATTACGGATAGATTCAATCGCTTGTTTTATGTACGGAATTATATTTTCAGGCAAATTATTTAATTCAAACCAACTTAAATCATCGCATTTTTCTGGTTCCATGATATTTGGTTCGCCTTGCCATTTTTTAGTTGTAAAAAAGAAATCAGCCCTTTCATTATTCGGTATTTTTCTATTCATAACATGAATTAACTCTAAATCAGATGGGTCTAAAATAATTCCTGTTTCTTCTCTTACTTCCCTAACCATGGCTTGTTTGATGGTTT